>Ga0114949_10001187_pt1 | contig 15588 bp, 16 predicted proteins | sample N074metaG_FD_83505 | JGI IMG/M metagenome (GOLD analysis project Ga0114949, IMG submission 83505) | Deep subsurface microbial communities from Kermadec Trench to uncover new lineages of life (NeLLi) - N074 metaG | ecosystem: Environmental > Aquatic > Marine > Ocean trench > Sediment | place... | reverse complement strand
TCTGCATTCAACAAGAGGTCCTTTCTGGAAAAACGCCGTCGCGGTAAAAACTTTGCCAGATTGTATAAATCAGTGCAAAAAGACAATATTAAAACAAGAAAATAAGCCGTGCCTCTTTGCGAGGAGCCCCGACTTTCGTTAAATATCTAATAATGAAATCGGGACGACGAAGCAAACACAAGCCCCATTTCAGGGAGATTGCTTCGCTGAGAAGCGCTCGCAAAGACGGATCAAACCACAAGGAGAAACCAATGGAATCATTTGATATTGTTTCCGAAGTCAACATGCACGAAGTCACCAATGCCGTTGACCAGGCCAAACGCGAAGTCTCAACCCGGTTCGATTTCAAAGGCTCCGACGCGCGCTTCGAGCACTCCGGGGGGGAAATCACATTGCATGGCGACAGCGAATTTCAATTAAAACAGATGCGGGATATCCTGTCCGGAAAATTTACCCAGCGCAAAATCGATTTGAAAGCCCTCATTTTTGACAAGGTGGAGGAGTTCGGCAAAGGCGCCCGTCAAAAAGCCACGGTTCGCCAGGGCGTTGAAACAGAAATGGCAAGAAAAATGGTCAAGATGATCAAGGATATGAAAATGAAAGTTCAGGCTGCTATCCAGGGCGACCAGGTTCGCGTCAGCGGCAAAAAAAGAGACGACCTGCAGAAAGTGATGGCCATGCTCAGGGATACAAAGCTGGATATTCCGCTGCAGTTTGTCAATTTCAGACATTGAGTTGATGATGTCTGCTAACATTCCCAGGAAAACAGAAAAAATGGCTCACTTATTACAACCTATTCTTCGGGGCCTTTTGTCATGGATATTTATCCTGAACCTTTCTTTAATGGCCTACGCCGGGGATGAAAAATCGAAAACTACCGATGCAAGCTGGCCATCTTTCCGTGGCAGATACGCTTCCGGCGTAGCCGACGGCCAGAACCTGCCTGACCAATGGAATGGAGAAAACGGCGCCAACATCAAATGGAAAACTCCGATACCGGGGCTCGCGCACTCCAGTCCGATTGTTTGGGGGAAAAGGATTTTTGTCACAACCGCCATCAGTAGCGCTGGTGACCACTCATTTAAACACGGCCTATACGGAGAGGGCACAGCTTCCGAGGATCGGTCGGTGCACCACTGGAGGGTCTACTGTCTCGACAAAACCAGCGGCGAAATTATTTGGGATGAATTGGCTGCCGAGAGTGTCCCGAAAGACAAGCGGCATATCAAAGCGACTTATGCCAATTCGACTCCGGCTACCAACGGCAAAATTGTTGTCGCTTTTTTCGGCTCGGAAGGACTCTTTGCTTTTAACGCGGACGGCACACTTCTCTGGAAAAAAGACCTCGGGCGCCTCAATGTGGGCGCCTATGACCTGCCCGACTACGAATGGGGCACGGCCAGCTCACCTATTATTTACCGCGATCTCGTCATCGTGCAGTGCGACACACAGGGTGAGGATTTTCTGATCGCCCTCGATACTAAAACCGGCAAAACCGTCTGGAAAACCCAACGCGACGAACTTCCTGGCTGGGGCACACCGACGATTTACCCGGGCAAGAGAGTTGAGCTGATTACAAACGCTTCGAACCTTATCCAGGGATACGACCCGCTCACCGGCAAAGAGCTTTGGCGGCTCGGTGGCAGCTCCAAGATTACCGCTCCCACGCCGATATTTAAAGACGATCTGATTATCGTTGCCAGCGGGCGACGGCCGGTTAAGCCGATTTTTGCCATTCGGGCAGGGGCTAGCGGCGATATAACCCTGCCAGAAGAACAGACCTCAAATGACTTCATCGCCTGGAGTAAACGCGGCCGCGGGCCCTATATGCCGACGCCGATCATCTATGGCGATTATCTCTATTCGCTCAACAATAACGGCGTACTTGATTGCTATGATTTGCAAACCGGAGAGGAAAAGTACCGCCAGCGGATTCAGCATACCGGCAGCGGGTTCAGCGCCTCTCCGGTTGCGGCGGATGGCAAAATCTACCTGACCGGCGAGGACGGCGACATCTTTGTTATCAGAGCCGGGCCTGAATACGAACTGATTGCAAAAAATGAAATCGGTGAGTTGGTCATGGCCACGCCTGCCCTCTCTGAAGGCATGATGTATGTGCGGGCGAAAGAGCATTTGTTTGCGATTGGCCGTTAGGTCTCCTTAGCAGTAAAATCCTCGCCAAATGCGTAAAGATTTGAAGTAAGAACGCCTTGCGATAATTCTTTATGATGCCGAATGTTCGATGCTCGTATTAACTTCATCCAGCATCAAGCGTCCAGCATCAAGAATCAAGTATCATGCATCCAGCAGTTCATTTTTAAACCAGTTTTTGGAGAACGTATGTAGAAATATTAAAACATTGTTCAACTTCGATCCGGCCAGCCACAGACGAGGAAATTCAAGCAGCTTCGTTACAGTTCGTGCGAAAATTGAGCGGGTTCACCAAACCATCAAAGGTAAATGAAATCGAGTTTGAACGTGCTGTTGAAGTCACACAAATCGCCCGTGACTTTCTTGGATCGCTTGTAACCAACTCGCCGCCACGAAACCGTGAAGTAGAAGCTACCAAAGCCCGGACGCGTATTGCCAGACACTTTGGGGTAGTAAATGAATAACTTAAATTAGAGATTTGAACTTAGGGTGAAGCGGAGAAAATCGGTTAGATACTTGAAGTAATCTTCATTCTATTCACTGCACGCAAAAGCGCCACTTCGGCACGCTTAACATCCCACCGTTTTCTGCCTTCTTTTATTTTTTTTTCAGCTCTCTCTTTGGAAGTGGCAGCTCGTTTTTTATCGATGTCTGCAGCAAGTTCGGAAGTTTCAACCAGAATGGAAATGCTTCCCGCGAGGACTTCAACAACACCGCCACTCGCTGCAAAGTAGTCGGTCTTGCCGTCATTTTCTACTTTGATTTCACCTATTGTTAGAGTTGCTAAAAGCGGGGTGTGGCCGGGCAATATTCCGAAATAGCCTTCAGAGCCCGGAAGTCGAACGGAGGAAGCCTCTTCGGAATAGACCTGTTTATTGGGTGTGAGAATTTCTACGTTTAGTTTTTTGGGTAGCATAATTTTGTCTTATAGATTAATAATCGTCTTTGCGAGCGCCCTTCAGCGAAGCAATCTTATTGGAATAAAGCAACAGATTGCTTCGTCGTTCCAGATTCATTATTAATATAAATTAAGGAGATCGGGACTCCTCGCAAGGACATTCTTGAACTAAGCTGCCTTTTTCATTTCTTCAGCCTTTGCGATTACTTCGTCAATGGTGCCAGTCATGTAGAAAGCCTGTTCCGGCAAGTCATCATATTCACCTTCAACGATACCTTTGAAACCGCGAACTGTTTCTTCCACATGAACGTATTTTCCAGCTGTTCCGGTAAACGCCTCGGCAACGAAGAACGGCTGTGACAGGAACCGTTGAATTCTACGCGCACGGTTAACAATAATCCTGTCTTCCTCGGAAAGTTCTTCCATCCCGAGAATCGCGATAATATCCTGCAAATCTTTGTTCTTTTGCAGAATTTGCTGCACGTTCCGGGCAACCTGATAGTGCTCTTCGCCTACAATATGCGGATCCAAAATTCTTGAAGTGGAATCCAATGGATCCACCGCCGGATAAAGCCCCAACTCGGCAATTTGACGCGAGAGTACCGTAGTCGCATCCAAGTGCGCGAAGGTGGTTGCAGGAGCCGGGTCGGTTAAATCGTCAGCGGGCACATAAACAGCTTGCACCGAGGTGACAGAACCTTTCTTGGTGGAAGTGATTCGTTCTTGCAGGATACCCATTTCAGTTGCGAGCGTTGGTTGATAGCCCACCGCTGACGGCATCCGGCCTAAGAGCGCGGATACCTCAGAACCGGCTTGTGTAAACCGGAAAATATTGTCAATAAAAAGCAGAACGTCTTTACCTTCTTCATCCCTGAAGTATTCTGCGGCTGTCAACGCTGTGAGTCCAACTCTTTGCCTCGCGCCGGGCAGTTCATTCATTTGTCCGAATACCAGGCAGGTTTTTTCGAGAACGCCGGACTCTTTCATTTCGAGCCAGAGATCGTTTCCCTCACGGGTTCTTTCGCCCACCCCGCCGAATACGGAATAGCCGGCGTGTTCGGTAGCGATGTTACGAATGAGTTCCTGGATTAAAACGGTCTTGCCAACACCGGCACCGCCGAACAGGCCGGTCTTGCCGCCTTTGGTGTACGGTTCCAGAAGATCGATTACTTTAATGCCGGTTTCGAGAATTTCCGAACTTGTATCGAGATCCTCAAACTTTGGCGGTGCCCGGTGAATCGGAAAGGTCATTTTAGTTTCGATTGGACCTAGACCATCGATCGGTTCGCCAAGGACGTTCATCAGCCTGCCAAGCGTTTCCGGACCTACCGGCACAGTGATCGGATTACCGGTATTCTTCACCGGCATGCCGCGAACCAAACCGTCGGTAGAATCCATAGCAACGCAACGTGCCGTCTGCTCGCCCAAATGCTGCTGCACCTCCAAAACGACTTTGCGGCCATCGTGGTCAACTTCCAAAGCAGTTAGCAGTTCGGGTAAACCACCGTCTTCAAATTGAACGTCTAATACAGCTCCAATGATTTGTGAAATTCGACCGTCTTTCATTCTTTAACTTTCCTTTTCTTGATAAGTAACAAGTTTTCTCACCTTCGATCAAAATGACAAAAGGGGGTAATTATCCTCTCAGCGCTTCAGCGCCGCCAACAATTTCTGCTATTTCTGTAGTAATAGCCGTCTGACGAACTTTATTATAATGCAGGGTTAAATCATAGATCATTTCCTCGGCATTTTCGGTGGCCGCATCCATTGCAACCATTCTGGCGCCCTCTTCGGCCGCGTACGATTCTAACAAAATCCGCCAGATTTGTACATTTAGATTTTTCGGTATAATCTCATCCAGAATTTTTCCGGCTTCAGGTTCATACAGATAATCAGCAAAAACAGCGCCGCCTTCTTCAGGTTGATTCGGCTCAACCGGCAGCAGTTGCGCGACTTTAAGTACCTGCGTTCCAGCCGACTTAAAACTATTGTAAACAGCAAAAACCCGATCTACCTCCTGGGCTTGATACAACTCCTGAATGCGTGCTGAAATTTGCGTGGCATGGTGGAAATCCAGGTTATTGAAAATACCGACATACTTACCAGAAATCTGATAACCCCGCCGCAAGTAAAAATCAGCTCCTTTGCCGCCGACAGCCACAAGGGTTATATCGTCGGAAGTTTGAGAATCAACCTCACTTTTCGCCCGTTTAATGACATTGGAATTAAAGCCGCCGCAAAAACCCCGATCTGAAGTCACGACCACATAACAGAGTTTATTGGCCTCACGGACTTCCAAAAGCGGATGACTGCTTTGCTGCTTTTCCTGGGCCGTCACATGAGTCAACAATTCTTCGAATCGCTGCGCATACGGCCGCGCATTCAGCAGTCTTTCCTGCGCTCGCCGCAGTTTTGCCGCGGCGACCATTTTCATAGCTTTGGTGATCTGCTGCGTGCTCTTGACACTGCCGATGCGCCGCTTAATGTCACTTAAAGTTGCCACTTATTCCTCAACTACGAATGATTTGATGAACTCTTCGGAAAGGGACGTCATCTTTTTGTGCAGGTCATCATCAAGCGTCTTCTTTTCGGCGATGCTCTTCAAAACATCGGCATAGTTTGACGCTATGAACTGAAGAAACTCATTTTCAAGTCTCAGGATCTGGTTCGTTGGAATCGAGTCAAGAAAACCGTTAACGCCAAGAAAAATGATTGCGATTTGTTTCTCGACCACCAGTGGAGCATATTGGCCCTGCTTCAAGATTTCAACCATACGCTGACCCCGGGTAATTTGCTGCTGGGTGATTTTGTCGAGGTCTGAGCCGAATTTTGCAAATGCCTCCAGGTCGCGAAACTGCGCTAAATCCAAACGCAGCCGTCCCGCGACTTGCTTCATCGCTTTCGTTTGCGCGTTACCACCAACCCGTGAAACCGAAAGTCCTACATTGATAGCCGGGCGGACACCCGCGTAAAACAGATTCGACTCCAGGTAAATCTGACCGTCGGTAATTGAAATAACGTTGGTCGGAATATAAGCAGAAACATCACCGGCTTGAGTTTCAATGATAGGCAAAGCGGTTAATGAGCCACCGCCTAAGTCATCGCTCAATTTAGCTGCGCGTTCCAGAAGGCGGGAATGTAGATAAAAAACATCACCGGGGTAAGCCTCACGACCCGGCGGCCGTCTTAACAACAGCGACAACTGGCGGTAAGCCCAGGCGTGTTTGGAGAGATCATCGTAAACAACCAATGCGTGTTTGCCATCATCCCGGAAGTATTCCCCAAGCGCCGCACCGGCAAACGGGGCAATATATTGCAGTGGTGCCGGTTCACTCGCAGAAGCTGCAATAACAATAGTGAAGTCCATTGCACCCTTATCTTCGAGGATTTTGACAACCTTCGCCACACTGGATGCCTTTTGCCCAATGGCCACATAAATACAAAAAACATCTGTATTTTTCTGATTGATGATTGTGTCAATGACAAGAGCGGTTTTACCGGTCTGACGGTCGCCGATGATCAACTCACGCTGGCCGCGGCCAATGGGAATCATGGAGTCGATCGCTTTGATACCGGTTTGCAGCGGTTCCACTACCGGCTGGCGCTCAACGACGCCTGTCGCTTTTTGCTCGATAAGTTGAACCTTGTCGGTCTTGATCGGACCCTTGCCGTCAATTGGCTGGCCTAACGGATTTATCACGCGGCCAAGCATCGCATCACCGACAGGAATTTCCATGATTCTGCCGGTTCGTTTTGCCGAGTCCCCTTCTTTAATATGGACATCGTCACCAAAGAGCACACAGCCGACGTTATCTTCCTCAAGGTTCAGGGCCATACCCAACAAGCCATCGGAAAACTCTACCAGCTCGCCGGCCATGACTTTTTCCAGGCCGTAAACACGGGCAATTCCGTCGCCAACCTGGACAACTTGGCCGACTTCTTGCAATTCAACCGTGGCTTCAAAGCTCTCAATCTGCTTTTTTATAATTGTTGTGATTTCGTCAGGACGTATTTCCATCCTATTTAAAACCTCCTGATTATAGTTAACTAACTGTGTTCGGGTGTTCGGGTGTTCGGGTGTTCGGGTGTTTGAGTGTTTGAGTGTTTCGAGGTTTCGAGGTTTCGAACTTAACCCCCGAACACTTTCACCTGAACACTTTTATTAGCTTTTTGAATTCGATACCAAATCATCTTTCAGCCGCGCCAACTGACTCTGCAGGCTGCCGTCGAAGACATAGCCCTCGACGTTCACCACAATTCCACCCAAAATTGACGAATCAATATCGTTTTTAATTTGGACATCTGCATCAAAAGTTTTGTCCAACAAAGATTTTAATTTGGATGAGGATATTTCATCCAAAGGTTGGGTGGTAATGGCCAAAGCGTTTATTTTCCTGTGGTGCTTATCAACAATGGCTTGGAATTCTTTGACGATCTGAGGAAAGATAAACTCGCGGCTCTTCTTCAAAAGCACAAGAACAAAATTAAAAAACACATTGGACACACGCTCCTGTATGAGCTCTTCAATTTTTTGACGTTTTTGTTTCTTGCTGACATCTTGCGCGAAGAAAAACAGTCTGAATTGAAAGTAGTCATCCAGGCTCTGTGAAAAGGACCTGACTTCATTTTGAATCGTCTCAAGAATTTTTTTCTCGACAGCTAGCTCAAAAAGCGCCTTGGCGTATCTTCGGGCAAGAACGGTATCTTTCAATTCAGCTCCATTTGCTTAAGTGAATCGTCGATAACGTCCTGGTGGTCTTTCTGTGACAGGGTTTTGCCGATGAGTTTAGAGGCAATCAACACAGAGAGTTCGGCGGTTTGCTTCCTTATTTCATCCACCGCTTTTTCCCCCTCCAAAGAGATTTCCCTTTTAGCTTTTTCCAGCATTGCCGAGGCCTCCGAATGCGCTTTCTGAATAATCTCCTCTTTGGTTGTGTCGGCGGTTTTGCGGCTTTTGTTCAAAAGATCCTGGGCCTCCTTTTTAGCTTCATCCATGACTTTCTGGTTCTTTGCTAAGGCTTCTTCAGTTTCTTTTTGCGCAGCGTCGGCTTTTTCAAGCGCTTCTTTGATGCGTGTTTCTCTCTCTGCAAGAGTCTGCAGAATCGGGCCCCAGGCCACCTTTTTTAAAATCACTAACAGCAGAACAAATGTTACCGCTGTCCAAAAAAATGTGCCTAAATTTGGAGTTAATAGTTCCATTATCCGGCCTTTTGTTGGTTTTTAAATTAAGCCTTAACTGCCAGGAGGAAACAGATAACGAGGCCCAATAGCGCCGCGCCTTCAATCATAGCTGCAGTAATGATCATCGCACCGCGAATGTCTCCGGCAGCTTCCGGTTGTCTGGCAATTCCGTCCATTGCAGCTGCAGCCAATTTGCTAATACCGAGTGCACCCCCAATAACTGAAATACCAGCGCCAAGCCCTGCGGCTAAATATGCTAATCCTAAATCGCCCATGAAACTTTCCTTTCTGATTAGTTGCAAAAATTTATTAAATTAAGTTATTAAGTTACCTGTCATTTAATGCTCTTGATGAATCGACATTCCGATAAATACGGCTGATAAAATCGTGAAAATATAAGCCTGAATCAAACCAATCAGCACTTCAAGTAAATTCACAAACAGTAAAAACAAAAGGGTGGTGCCGCCAATCGCCCAGCTCTTAAATGTAAAAATGATCATCAAAAATGCGAAAACCACCACATGGCCGGCAACCATATTTGCAAAAAGCCGGATGGCCAGAGCAAAGTGCTTGGTAAACAATCCGAGAATTTCAACCGGTATCATAATCGGTAAAATGAAAATTGGTAATCCGGGTGGAATCAAGCCTTTGCAATAGCCTACCAGACCATGGTATTTAATGCCCGTCATAATCACCATCACAAATGTGATCACCGCAAGCGCCGCCGTCACGCTAATATTGCTGGTGGCAGTTGCAGAGCCGGGAACAAGTCCCAGCAAATTACAAAAAAGCACAAAAAAGAAGGCTGTCAGCAAATAGGGAGCATACTTTCGGCTGTGGTCACCGAGAAACGGCTTCATTATTTCCTGATCGAGATATTCGATGATGAGTTCAAAAAAATTAGCCAGCCCGCTTGGCACCATTTTCGGTTTGCGGAAGAGTATGCCAAACAATAAAATCATCATTGCCGAAACGAGCCACATAATCAAGATGTGCTTAGTGATGGAGATGTCGATCCCGAACACTTGCAGATCAAAAACCTTATGATCGGTGATATGGTGCATGATAAATTCCGAACCGAGCTTTTCGGGTTCACTACTACCTTGTTGTTCAACACTGTGTCCTTCCTGGACGCCACCGCCGGCTAAAAACCAGGATAATGTTTGCGTCAGAATCATTCTTTTTTTAAGAAACAGCCTTCCTAATTTTTAATTGCTTTTGAATGTACTTGATCTCAAAAAATTGCAATGTTAAATAAAAAGCAACGAGAGAAACGATAAGTGCAGTCAATGAAATTTGAGTAAATTTCCACACACAAAAAAGCGCGGCTATAAGAATCAGAAATCTGACTCCCATACCGCCTAATACGACTGCAAAAAAGGTTGAGTTCGGTTTATTAAACGCCCATTTTATGGAAAAAAATGAAAATAAAATATTAACCAAACTAACCAGGTATCCGAAAAAAACCGCCCCAACCAGATGGGAACGTCCGAAAAGATTTACAGAAATAATTACCACAACTAACAGTATCGACGTTAACCCGCAAATTTGCAGCAGGAACTTCAGATTTTCATTCACCTTCGTTTTCTTTCGTCATTTTCGGGGGAAAGACAGTTCTGTAAATCGTCAGGAACCCCGAAGTCGCACCTATGGACAAACCAATGATTAAAAATAGAGGGAGAGTATGAAACTTTAAATCGAGCCAGTATCCACCGCCAGTCCCTAGTATGATAGCAAGTGCAAAACGGAAACCCAAATCAAAATAACCACTGACGGTTACTGCCTCTTTTTTGAGACTTTGGGAATCTTCAGTCACCTCATTTTGCGATTATTATTTCCTTGGCTTCCCCGGATTCCTGCTTTTGCTCAAGGATTGCAGCGACGCTGCTCTTTGGCAAGTCCCTTTTCTTCTCTTCAGCGGATTCGGCGGACATTGAGCAACTGCCCTCAAAAACCGCGCCTTCATCGATAACCAATTTAGTGGTTTTGAGCTCGCCGGTAAACACAGACTTTGCCTCTAAAATAACTTTACCCGATGCGGTGAGCTTACCCTTCAATTTGCCCCCGATTATCGCATTGCGAACGACAACTTCGCCGTTAATTATTCCGTCCTTGCCAATGACCAGGGAATCAGTGGTTGTCACGTTACCCTTAACTCTGCCATCGACACGTAATGTACTGTTGACCTTCATGGTCCCATCGATTGATGACCCCTTCCCGATAATTGTGTTTAAATTCCCGCTGTTGTTAAAGTCTTCGCCTTTTTTACCCAACATAGTAATCCTCAAAATTAACTTCGATTCATTAATTGATGACAATCGTTTCATTAAACGCCAGTATAAACTCCCGTGGATCCACCGGCACCCCATCTCTCCAAATCTCAAAGTGGAGATGTGGCCCGGAACTCTTTCCCGAAGTCCCCAGCAATGCTATGGGTTCCCCTTTCTTGACATAAATCTTTTCAGATTTCAACAATCTTTGATTGTGCCCATAATAAGAAAGAATGCCGCCGCCGTGTTCGATAATAATCAAGTTACCTAAATCATAAGTCCAGCCGGCGAATATAACAACTCCAGCGCCCGCGGCGCGAATCAACGTCCCCTTTTTAGCGACAATATCAATCCCGCTATGCGTTTTCGGCTGAAACCAACCCTCTTTTTGAAAATCAAATGTCAGAAAACCTTTAACAGGAAGCAAAGTTGGTATATTTTCAGCGAAACTATGAATTTTACTCTTTTTGGGAGACAAGAAAAATTGTTTATTACTTTTCTCGAAATCCAGAGATGATTTGCGATTAATTTGAACGGCCGGGACGATATTGTCAAACAATTGACTTGAGTCAAAATTCTGGCGGCCGCCAACATCAGCCATCTGCTGCGAAGATTCAATATCTACACCGAGAAGACCTTTTACTTTCTTGTATTCATTCTCTAAAGCGTAGAATTGGTCTGCCAACGCAACCACTCGCTTGTTATCTTTTTGAAGCTGTGAATTGTAGGCAAGAATTTTCGTATTAAAAGAATAAAGACTTGCGTATTTCCAGTAGAAAATAGCCCCGACTAAAATATGAACAATCAGGACCGCGCCCACAACATACAATAGCTTAACCATATGAGTGCTGATTCGAAAGCTGTAGGGCTCGGCATCGTCTTCCGGAACGATAAGAATAGAGACTTTTTGTGAACGATTTCTTTGCATTAATTTTAAAAAAACAACTAACAAGCCGGTTCCTGGCTTCAAGAATCCATTAATTTAGAATAAAAATGCTAAAAATCAAGCAATTTCGCAAAGTTACAAAGATTTCAAATTCAAATAGTTAGGGGATTTCCGGGAAGAGAAAGCGAAGAGCGGGAAACGTCTGGTCAGGTTCACGCTCCTTGCTTCTCGCCCTCCTAAATTCCTTCCATTAATTCTAAGATTCTCTCAATATCAGTACTTGAATAGTACTCAATTTCAATTTTACCTTTGCCGTTATTATCCCTGATTCGAACCTGGGTTCCTAGAATACTTCTGAGCTTATTTTCAGCCTCATTTATAAACGGATCCTGCTTTGGCGGAGATTTCTTCCGGGATGTGGCAGCCGGCTTTTCGGCCTTAGCGATCTTTTCAACTTGCCTGACCGAGTATTTATTTTTTAAAGTCCGCTTCCAGAGTTTAATTTGATCCTCTTTTTTGGACAGAGTCAGCAGCGCCCGCGCATGTCCTGCGCTAATCTCGTCTTTACTTAAACTCTCCTGGATGATTTTGGGCAGTCGAAGAATTCTGAGCGAATTTGTAATCGTAGTGCGATCCTTTCCGACTTTCTTTGCAACCTCATCTTGAGTTAGATTACATTTTATCACCAGCGTCTGGTATCCTTTTGCCTCATCAACTGCATTGAGGTTTTCTCTTTGAATATTTTCGATGAGTGAAAGCTCAATCATCTCCTCGTCGGTGGTGACTTCCAGAACATAGGCCGGAATGCGATCCAAACCCAGCTCGCTGACCGCCCGCAAGCGGCGTTCGCCCGCAATGAGTTCGTATCCTGAATTAGCGACTCGTACTGAAATCGGCTGGATGATGCCGTTTTCAGAGATCGATTGTTTGAGCTCTTGTAAAGCAGTGGGATCGAAGTTTTCTCGGGGTTGAAACGGATTGGGTCGGACTTGGGAAACCTCAACATCCCTGAGGCGTTCGGATTGCTGAAGTTCGTCGCTGGGGGTATCCGGAATGAGCGCGCTTAATCCTTTGCCAAGCCTCCTAACGGCCATTGCTAAGAATTTCCTCAGCTAAATCCATATAATTCTCACATCCGCGTGAGATCGCGTCATAAAGAATAATCGGCTTGCCGTAACTTGGCGCTTCGCTCAGACGGACATTCCGGTCAATTACGGTATTGAAAACTTTGTCTTCAAAAAATCGTTTTACATCCTCGGCAACTTGTCTGGAAAGGTTCAGCCGGTGGTCAAACATAGTCAGAAGAACGCCTTCTATCTCGAGCTTCCGGTTCAAGTTTTTTTGCACCAGGCGAATGGTATTCAGAAGCTGTCCTAATCCTTCAAGCGCGTAATATTCGCACTGAATTGGAATCAGCACCGACTTGGCAGCGGTTAATGCATTGATTGTTAAAAGTCCCAGGGATGGCGGACAGTCGATAAAAATGTAGTCATACTTTTTTTCAAGCTGCGGTAAAGCCGACTTCAGTATCTGCTCGCGCGACATGGTATTGACCATTTCGACTTCAGCACCCGCCAGTCGCGCCGCTGAAGGCACCAGGTCTAAGTAGTCCAAACCGGTTTCTGTAACTGCTTCCTGAATGTTAAAATTCTCAATAAGCACTTCATAAATGCCGTTTTCAACTTTTTTATGATCCACGCCTAAACCGCTGGTAGAGTTTGCCTGCGGATCGATGTCGATTAACAGGACTGAATTCTCGGCAACGGCAATGCATGAGGTCAAATTAACGGCCGTGGTCGTTTTACCAACCCCACCTTTTTGGTTTGCAATTGCTATTATTTTCGACATTAAGTTTCCTTAATAACTACAAAATATTAAAGAATATAAGTTATTAACTTTGTAAAATCAAGATAAAGTTTGGAGCCTGATTTTCGCCAGACTGGCTCTGAACGAATGCTCCCCTTTCATTTTTCGCCCTTGACTTTCCAAAGTGTTATTTATATTTTGTTACCATATTTAAACATTCTTTAAAATAAGTAATTGTTGAACGAAACCGCTCCTCGGTAGTTTAGGCACTTGTTCTTTGACAATATTTGTGACGATATTACAAAATTTACAAATTAATTACAAATACTTACTGAGTAATGCAGAAGTCTATCGCATTCATACTTAAAGGAGGAACGCACCATGCAACACTGGAAACGCTACGCCATGTTCGTTGCCCAGGCCGGATGTATCGTCCTTTTCTTTAACGCTTGCAATGGTAGGAGCGGGAACGTGATTACAACGGGAACGCCAGTTCCCGGCGGTATCGGTCCTGAACCTGTACTCAGCATCGAACAGGGGTTTACCGAGAAGCAGCAGCAGGAATTCTGGTTCACCACGCAGGGCACCGAGTTTATCCCCTACAACTGGTTGCTCGCCCTCGAACAGGCGAACAGCACCGACCTGTTTCGCTCCACGGACAACATTTACCGCCTCGGGTATATTCCCCTGGGGCCGACCGAATGGAACCCCGATGGCCTGCCGTTGGGCTGGGTCAAAGGCACCAACCCCGTCACCAAGCGGGACTGGATGGGCTTCACCTGTGCCGCGTGCCACACCGGCACGTTCACCTACGAGGGTACTCGCTGGATCGTCGAGGGGGGACCGACGATGGCCGACTTCGGGATGTACATCACTGATCTCATCGCGGCTATGTACCGCCACCTACACCGACGACACCAAGTTTGCCCGCTTCGCCGACGAAGTCCTCGCCTCGAACCCCGACGAGGGCCCGCCCGCCTCACTCCGAGCGACACTCACGGCCTATACCAACACCCTGACCGAGCGCAACAGCTATAACATTCCGACGGCTGCGGCAGGCCCGGCTGGCTTTAGCCGGCTCGACGCCGCCGGGACGATCTTCAATCAGGTGATGGCCTGGGATCTCGGCGTGCCGGAAAATCGATGGGATACGGACGCCCCGGTGGCGTATCCGGCCATCTGGGACGCCCCACACAGCGACCTGGTGCAATGGAACAGCTCGGTCAACAACGCCGGACTCGGCCCGGCCATTCGTAACATGGCCGAGGTGCTGGGCGTCTACCTGACGTTTCATTACAAGAAAAAAAATGTCGGAACAAAAGAAAAACCCATCTTTGGAGGCTACGAATCGTCGGCTCAGTTGGCGGACCAGGGCAGTTTGGAGAAATGGCTCAAAGCCATGACTTCACCGAAGTGGTTCGCCCCCCTGCCGAACATCGACGAGGACATGGCCGAACGGGGGAAGAGGATTTACAATACCAACTGTGTCGGGTGCCATGCCATCCTGCCAGATCCGACCGATCCCAATCGGCGTCTGAAGATCAATCAAGAGATATTTCAGACAAAGATCGATGAATTGGGCACCGACAGCCTCTATATGTACACTTTCAATTGGCGTTTGACGGAAAGGCCGACCCTTACCGGGAAGCTGGCCGGCGCGCGGGAGATCCCGATTCAATTCGATAGCCCTGTGTTCGCCGACACGATCACGGGGGGGCAGGCGCTGGTCACCAACGCAGCGGTGGGGATCCTGCTGAGAAACCCTGGAGCAGGGATCGTAACCGCTGTTCGGAGCTTCAGCTTCCTCAAAAACTCGGCAGAGTGGGACAAAGATGCCTACCGGGCGCGTCCGCTCAACGGGATGTGGGCCACCGCGCCGTTCCTACACAACGGGTCGGTACTCAACTACTGGGAGATACTCCAGCCTGATAGCCTGCGTCTAAAGACGTTCAAGGTGGGCAGCCACGAGTTCGACCCGGTAAACGTCGGCTACCTCAACGAGGGCAGCTACGTCCTCGACACGAGCAAGAAGGGCAACTCGAACCTGGGCCATTCGGGCGAACGATACGGCACGTCGTTGACTGATACGCAGAAGAGGAATTTGATCGAGTTTCTCAAGACGCTGTGAGTTCTGATTGGCCGGCAAGCGTTACCAGCAACGCAACTATGTGAAGACATCATATTGAAAAACTATCTTTAAATTTCTGCTGTTAACAAAACCTGGGAGAAAATCATGAATGTCTTTGGGAGTTTTGGTTCTCGCGTTTTACAAAAACTACGTGGGCTTCGCAAGATAGGGATAGGTGGATGGCTAAAACGCGTACTTATTGCGGTTATTGCTATTTTCATACTGGTTTTTCTTAGATCCAAAGTCGAAAAAATCTATCAATTCTGGG
>Ga0114949_10001181_pt1 | contig 15614 bp, 15 predicted proteins | sample N074metaG_FD_83505 | JGI IMG/M metagenome (GOLD analysis project Ga0114949, IMG submission 83505) | Deep subsurface microbial communities from Kermadec Trench to uncover new lineages of life (NeLLi) - N074 metaG | ecosystem: Environmental > Aquatic > Marine > Ocean trench > Sediment | place... | reverse complement strand
CAAAAAAGACCACGCTACGGAACGTGGCTTGCTCCTGTTGGTCGGAAAGCGGCGTCGGCTTCTCAACTACTTGCGAAAGATCGACAACGATCGGTATCAGGCCATCATTGCGAAGCTGGGCCTGAGAAGGTAGCGGTTGCAAAGCGGATAGCGGTCGATCGGATATCGACTGGCGGAGATTGCGGGAAGCGGAAGCGGCGAAGGGAATACCGGCGACAGGGTCGCCATCAATCAGCACTCCACAAGAGTTGCTTCTCCCTCCGGCCGGGACCCCGGCATTCTACGGAAAGCGTTTACGGCTGACATGAAGGGGCACCACTAGGCGTGCCCGGCGGTGAGGAGAAGACAGGAAAGCATGGTAATTCGTGAATCAATAGAGATTGGTGGTCGCGAGCTGACGATGGAGATGGGTAAGCTGGCGCGCCAAGCAGATGGCGCGGTGGTGATCACGTACGGGGAAACGATCGTCATGGTGACGGCGGTCGCGGACCGCAAACCCAAGGACCTTCCGTTTCTGCCCCTGACCTGCGAATACCGCGAGAACACCTTCGCGGGGGGGCGCATCCCGGGTGGCTTCTTCAAGCGCGAAGGTCGCCCCACCGAGGCCGAAATCCTCACTTCGCGCATGACCGACCGGCCGATCCGGCCGTTGTTTCCCAAAGGTTATCGCTACGAGACCCAGGTTATCGGCAACGTGCTTTCGGCTGATCCGGAGATCATGCCCGACGTGCTGAGCATCACCGGTGCGTCCACGGCGCTGTATTGCTCGTCGATTCCGTTCGACATTCCGATTGCCGCGGTGCGTGTCGGTTTAGTCGACGGAGAATTCATCATCAACCCGACGCGCACGCAGATTGCCGAGGGCGACCTCGACCTCATCCTCGCGGCGCGCCGCGATGCGGTGGTGATGCTCGAGGCCGGCGCTAAGGAAGTCTCCGAAGAGACCATCCTCGACGCACTGGATTTCGCCCAGCCGTCGATCGAGGCGCTCATTGATCTGCAGCAACGAATCTACGACCAGCTGCAGCCGGTCAAGCGCGAGTTCAAGCCCGTCGAGATCGATGCCGCCATCGTCGACAAGGCCGAGCAACTGGTCGGCGACAAGATCAAGGAGACTCTGGCGATCAAGGACAAGATCACCCAGCGCAATACCATGGACGAGCTGCGCGGCTCCATGATCGACGGCCTCGACGACGAAGACGCGGCAGACGCCGGCGACTTCAAGGAAGCCTTCTACGGCCTCATCGAGAAGTACACGCGCTCCGGTGTGCTCGATGATCGCGTGCGCGCCGACGGACGTGCATTCGACGAGATTCGACCCATCACCTGCGAGGTTGGTGTGGCGCCGCGGGCACACGGCTCGGCACTGTTCACGCGCGGCGAGACCCAGGCGTTCGTTACCACCACACTGGGAACCGCCATGGACTCCAAGAAGATGGAGAACTACGGCGGCGAGTGGTGGAAAAAGTTCTATCTGCACTACAACTTCCCGCCGTTTTCCGTCGGCGAGGCGCGTTTCCTGCGGGGCCCGGGCCGCCGCGAGATCGGTCACGGTGCACTGGCCGAACGGGCGGTGGAACCGCTGCTGCCGGCAGAAGAGGATTTCCCCTACGTGTTGCGGGTGGTTTCGGACATCTTCGAGTCCAACGGCTCTTCGTCGATGGCATCGGTGTGCGGCGCCACGCTGTCGCTGATGGACGCCGGTGTGCCGATTACTGCTCCGGTGGCCGGCATCGCGATGGGCTTGATGAAGGAGGGCGACAATTACGCCGTGCTCTCCGACATCGCCGGTGAGGAAGACCACTACGGCGACATGGATTTCAAGGTCGCCGGCACGCCGCGCGGCATCACCGCCATGCAGATGGACATCAAGGTTACCGGGTTGTCGCGCGAGATCTTTGCCGAGGCACTCGAGCAGGCGCGCCAAGCCCGCATGCACATTCTCGGCGAGATGCGTAAGGCGATCTCCGAGCCGCGCGAAGAAACCAGCCGGTATGCGCCGCGCATTCTGGCGATCAAGATCCCCGTCGACCGGATCCGCGACATCATCGGACCGGGCGGTCGCATCATCCGTGGCATCCAGGAGGACACCGGCTGCCGCATCAATGTCGAGGACGACGGCACCGTCCAGATCGCCGCCACCGACGTGGAAGCGGGCCAGAAGGCGCTGGCGATTATCGAAGGGCTCACGGCAGAGGCCGAGATCGGCAAGATCTACGCCGGCACAGTGCGCTCGATCAAGGACTTCGGCGCGTTCATCGAGATCCTGCCGGGCACCGACGGCTTGTTGCACATTTCCGAGGTTTCCGAGCAGCACGTCAAGGACATACGCGAATACGTCAACGAGGGTGACGAACTGTTCGTCAAAGTCATCAACATCGACGAGCGTGATCGCATCCGCTTGTCGTTGAAGGCGATTACCGAAGACGAGAAGGCAAAGATGGAGCAGCAGGCGGACTCCGACGAGTAGCTGACCATGAGCACACCATTCCCTTCCCAAAAGACGATCTCGCGTGAGTGGCACGTTATCGATGCCGAAGGCCAAGTATTAGGCCGTCTGGCGACTCGCGTGGCAACGTTGCTGATGGGTAAGCACAAGGCGATCTACACGCCGTTTCTGGATGTCGGCGACCACGTCGTCATCGTCAACGCCGACAAGATCGTGCTTACCGGCAACAAGATGGACGACAAGGTTTACTACCGGCACACCGGCTATCCGGGAGGCATCAAGGAAGCTCGTGCGCGCCGTGTGATGCGCGAGCATCCGACTCGCCTCATCGAGTCTGCGGTGCGCGGGATGGTCCCCAAGACCAAGCTCGGCCGGCAGATGTTCACCAAGTTGCGCGTCTACGCTGGGCCGGAACACCCGCACGAAGCACAGCAACCGAAGCCGTACAGCTGGGCGGCAGACTGAGGCACGACATGGCATTGACGCAGAACTACGGAACGGGGAAACGCAAGACGGCGGTGGCGCGAGTGTTCCTGCGCCCCGGCAAGGGAAAGACGACCGTCAATAGACGGCCGATGAATGAATACTTCACCACCGTTAACCAACGAGAGCTCGCCAAGGAAGCGCTTGAGACGGTCGACAACGCCGATCAATTCGACTTCTACATCACCGTCAAGGGCGGTGGCTTGAGCGGGCAGGCCGGCGCGGTCCGTCATGGTATCGCCAAGGCATTGGTTGACTTCGACCCGGAGCTGCGTGGCGTGATGAAGGAACAAGGCTTCCTGACCCGCGATGCCCGCAAGAAAGAGCGTAAGAAGCCAGGGCAACGCGGCGCTCGCGCGCGGTTCCAGTTCAGCAAGCGCTGAGGAGGATTATGGCTTGGTCGGCGTAAACATAAGAGACCTGTTGGACGCGGGCGTCCACTTCGGGCACCAGACACGGCGCTGGAACCCGAAGATGAAGCCCTACATTTTCACGCAGCGCAACGGCATCTACATCGTCGACCTGCGGCAGACGGCCGTGGCATTCCGCGAAGCCCTGGACTTTCTCGGCAAGCTTGCCGCAGAGGGCGGCACGGTGATGTTCGTCGGCACCAAGCGGCAGGCGCAGGAGGCCGTGCGCGAGGCCGCCGAACGCACCGGCATGTACTTCGTCAACCAGCGCTGGCTGGGCGGCTTGCTGACCAACTTCGAGACCATCAAGAAGAGTGTCGCAAAGCTGAAGGACCTGGAGGCCATGGAGGACGACGGCCGCATGGATCTTCTGCCGAAGAAGGAAGTCATCAAGCTGCGGCGCCACAAGTACAAGCTGTTCCGCAACCTCGAGGGCATCAAGGACATGAATCGGATTCCCGATGCCATGTTCGTCGTCGATGTGCGCCGCGAGCGCATCGCTATTCTGGAGGCGGCCAACCTCGGTATCCCGATCGTTGGGGTGGTCGACACCAACTGTGACCCCGATGGCATCGACTTCGTGGTGCCGGGCAACGACGATGCGTTGCGTTCGATCAGGCTCTTTCTCGGCGCTGCAGCCGATGCCATCCTCGCCGGCAAGAAGGCCCGCGACGACGAGGTCGAGGAAGCGGCGCTGAAGGCGGTGGCGGAAGCCAAGGCAGCCGAGGACGCCAAGGTGGCCGAAGACGGCGGCGAGGCGGCCGAGTCCGAAGAGACCACAGCTGAGGAAGCCGCCGAGGGTGCTCCGGCCGCGGCCGCCGACGAGGAGCCGGCAGCGAACTCCAGTGAGACTGAAGAGACGGCCGGAGCCGAGCCCGAAGCCGAAGCGACCGAGCCCGAGCCCGAAGTGACCGAGCCCGAGACCGAAGCAGCCGAGACCGAGGCGGCCGAGGTCGAGCCCGAAGCGGCCGAGGTCGACAAGACCGAAGACTGAGTGGGCGGCGCCGCCGCGCGCCGCCGCTGTTTCAAAAGCAAAGGGCCTCGCCGCTAGGGCGGGTTGTTCCACGCAGGAAATCAGCTAATGAGCATCAGTGCGAATCAGGTAAAGGAACTGCGCGAGCTCACCGGCGTCGGCATCATGGACTGCAAGGTGGCGCTGCAAGAGTCCGCGGGCGACGTCGACGAGGCGGTGAAGATTCTGCGCAAGATGGGGAAGGCGAAGGTCGCCAAGAAGGCCTCGCGAGCGGCCCTGGAGGGGCGCATCGAGACATACGTGCACATGGGCGGCAAGATCGCCGTCCTGCTCGAGCTCAACTGCGAGACCGATTTCGTTGCCAAGTCTGACCAGTTCATCGGTCTGGCGCGTGACATCGCCATGCATATCGCGGCGTCGAGCCCGCGCTTTATCAAGCGTGAGGATGTCGACGACGCGGCGCTCGATGAAGAGCGCGAAATTTTTCGCTCCCAGGCGGAAGCCGCAGGCAAGCCCGCGGAGATCGTTGACAAGATCGTTACCGGCAAGATCGACCGGCACCTGTCGGAGACCGTCCTGTACGAGCAGGCGTTCGTCAAGGATCCAGACAACACCATCGCCGATCTGGTCGGCGAAGCGGTACACCGACTCGGCGAGAACATCGTCGTCGGGAGGTTCGTGCGGTTCGCCGTCGGCGAGGCCGACAATCACATCGCGGCAAGCGAATAGCAGGGTGAGCGAAGCGCCGAAGTACAAGCGGGTACTGCTGAAGCTGTCGGGCGAGGCCCTGATGGGAGACAAAGGCTTCGGTATCGATCCCGACGTGGTCCGCACGGTTGCCGATGAGGTGGCGGAAGTTCACGCCATGGGCACCGAGCTCGGGGTGGTCATTGGCGGCGGTAACATCTTTCGTGGCATCCGTGCCGAAGAGCTGGAGATGGACCGCGTCAGCGCCGACCACATGGGCATGTTGGCGACGGTGATCAACAGCCTGGCTCTTCAGGATGCGCTCGAAAAGCGCGGTCTGGAGACTCGCGTGCTTTCGGCCATCGAGATGCACCAGATAGCCGAGCCGTTGATCCGGCGCCGTGCGCTTCGCCACATCGAAAAAGGTCGTGTCGTCATCTTCGCGGCGGGAACCGGGAACCCCTATTTTTCGACCGACACGGCGGCGGCGTTGCGCGCCATGGAAATTCACGCCGAGATCCTCATGAAGGGCACCAAGGTCGGCGGCATCTACACCGCCGATCCGGAGATCGATCCAGCAGCCGAGCGCATCGATCGCATCAACTACTTGAAGGTTATCGAGCAGCGCCTCGGCGTCATGGATGCCACGGCGATCACTACCTGCATGGACAACAACCTGCCGATCTTGATCTTCAACATGCGCAAGCCGGGCAATATGATAAGAGCGATTTGTGGAGAGGAGATCGGATCGCTGATCAGCGCCTAGTAGAGTCTCTCAGTAGCCGATCCGCTGCTGGGTGGGGACATCCGGGTCCGCCAAGGAAGGAATTGGGACGATGGTTGACGACGTCTTGCGCGACGCCAGGCAGCACATGGAAGCGTCGATCGAGGTGGTCATGCACGAGTTCAACACCCTGCGCACCGGGCATGCCAACATCTCGGTCCTCGACGATGTGACCGTCGAGTACTACGGAACGCAGACGCCGCTCAACCAGCTCGCCAGCCTGTCGGCGCCCGAGGCCAACCTGATCGTCGTCCAGCCCTACGACAAGACGGCGATTGAGGCCATCGAGAAGGGCATCCACCATGCTGAGATCGGCCTCAACCCCAGCAACGACGGCGCGGTCATCCGCATCCCCATCCCGGAGCTGACCGAGGAGCGCCGCGTCGAGCTTACCAAGGTCGTCGGCCGTCACGCGGAGCATGGCAAGACGGCGATTCGCAACATCCGCCGCGATGCCAACGACCAGGTCAAGAAATTGCAATCCGAGAAGGAGATCAGCGAGGACGACGAGCACCGCGCGCACAAGCTCGTTCAAGATCTCACCGATGAGTATGTCAAGCGCCTCGACGAGCTCGCGACGCGCAAGAACAGCGAGATTCTCGACTTCTGACGAACCGCTCGAAACTTGATTTCGTAGCACCGCTGGCGGGTGGCTTCGGCCTCGCCGTCTGGTTCGTATTGCATCGCATTCCTCCGGGAGCCGGCTTCGGCTCGCTGCGAGCGTCCGCGCTAGCGTTTGCCGCGCACGGTTTGCTCGGCGCGGCGCTGGTGTTTTGCACGCTCCTCGGTATCTTCTCGTTGTTGGTCTGCAACGCTCTGGACGCACGCTGGCGCCTGCCGCCAGGGTCCCTGCGCTTCGCCACCGCGCCGCTGCTCTGGGGGGCCGCTGTGCCTGCCGCCTCGCTGCTGTTAGATGCGGCGTTTTTCTGGTCGAGCGCTCCGCCACTGGCGGCGCTGGGGCTGGGCCTCGGTGCCCTGCTGTCCGGGCGCCGCCTTGCCGGGCTCGAGCCCCGCGGGGCTGCGGGGGGGCGAGATCCGTTTCGGGCGCTGCTGGCAGGGTTGGCGGTGGCGCTGCCGCTGGTCCTGCTGTTGGCCGGCTGGAGCCCGCCGAGCGGCGATGAGCCCAACTATCTCACCGTAGCGCACTCGCTGGTAACCGACGGTGATCTCGACCTTTCCGACGACTACCGCGACCGCGTCTATGCGCCGTACCACCCAACGGTGATCTCGCCGCACTACCGGCCGGGCTTGGCGGAAGGCTCGCGCTATTCGATGCACGGTATCGGCCTTCCGGTGCTCGTCGCACCCGCCTACGCGCTGGGCAGGATGTTCGGTCCCGGCGCCATGGTGGCGCTGCCGCGGGCGACGCTGTTGCTGCTCTATGGCGTTTTTGCCTGGGTGCTGTACGGCTTTGTCGGCGAGATCAGTTCGACGCGCGCCGCCCGCTACGGCACGGCGGCCACCACGCTGTTGGCGCCGCTGCTGTTTGCGCCGCTGTTCCTGTTTTCAGAGACGCCCGCCATGCTCCTGTTGCTGGTGGCATTTCGTGGGCTGAGCAAGGAAGAAGCCGCTGCGGGTCGCCATGGATGGGCGCTCGCAGCCTTGCCTTTCATGGGGGTGAAGTACATACCGGTGGCCGGCGCGATCTTCTTGGTGGGGGTCTGGGCGGCGTTGCCGGGGCGTCGCGTGTCGCGCGCCGTGCGCTGCGGATTACCGCTGGCCGCCGGCTTGCTCCTGCACGCGCTGTTGACCTGGCGGCTGTACGGGTCATTGTCACCCGCCGCGATCTATCTCGGCGCCGGAGACCAGGCCGGCGCGCCGGCACTCGGCGGCGACTGGGCTGCGTACGTTGCGGCGTGGCCTGCAGCGATGGCCACCGCCGTCGGCTACCTCCTCGACCAGAAGGAGGGCCTGCTGGCGTACGGCCCTCACTTTTTGCTGTCGTTCGTGGGGCTGGCTTGGTTCGCACGTCACCGCGCCAAGCTGCTGGTCTCGCTGGGGTTGGTCGTCGCCGCGTACGTTGGGCCGTACGCGCTGTCCCAGCAGCTCGGTGGTCAGGGTCCCCCGGTTCGGCCGATGTTGGCGATTCTCTGGGTGCTCGCCCCAGCGCTCGGGGTCGCTTTGGCGCTGGCCACTGGGTGCCGCGCCTACGGGGCGTTGCGTGGCGCGCTGCTAGCCCTGTCGGCGTCGCTGACCCTCGCCTACGCCACCCAGCCGCAACTGTTGCCGCACGACTATCCGGTGCTCGCGTCGCGGCTGCTGCAGAACTACTCACCCTACGGCTCGGGTTGGTGGAGGCTGTTTCCGCAATGGGTGAACATCGAGGATCCGAATTGGATCATCACCGGCGTATGGACGTTGGCGGCGGCGCTGCTGGCTGCGGCACTGTGGCGTCATGGTTGGCGGTTCGGCGACATCGACGGCATCGACGGCATCGCGATGCGCGCAATTCGGTCGGGCGACAGCGTCCGGCAGGTCGGCTGGAAGGCGGCGGCGGGGGTGTTCGGGGTTGCCTGTTCGCTGGTGCTCATCCAGCACGCCACAGTGGTGCGCACCGATCTGCATCGGCCCACATCCATGGACCACGGCTTGGTGGCGTGGGTTGCCGACGAGCTACCACCGGCGGCGTACGCCGAGACCGGAGGCGTATGGGGGAAGCCCGCTGTTCCGGTCGATTTCTTGATCACCTCAGAGGCGCCGCTGGAGTCCCTCGACGTGTCCCTGCGGGTGCTGGTGCCGGCTGCTGTCTACACCTCGGTGCAGGGCGCCCGCATGGAAGGCTTGGCATCGCCGCGAGCCAACCAAGTGGCGCGTTTGCGGCCCGGCCCTGGGCGCACCGACGGTAGCGGATACGCCTACCATGTGCGCCTATGGGCCGGCGATGGCGTCGCACCGGCCGATCTGGTCGGTGGTGAAGACGAGCGCTACTTGGGAGTGTTCTTCCAAGTCTTGGCGCTGCGCGCGCGGGGGCGCGAGGCCGCACGATGACTGCGTTGCGCTTGATTGGGAGGTGGGCGGGTCCAGGGACACGCGATTACGGCGTTGCGCTTACTGCGTGTGCTCAGCGTACCTGAAGGTACGCTTCCGCTCCCGCAGGCTGCGCGCGCCTTGTACTCGCCCGTCCCTGAACCCGCTGGTAGGACTCACGCACCACCCGCCCGCGCTGGCTGGCCGGGTACGCGACGGGGACGCGTTAGCAGTTCCGGTTACGAGGTTCGAGGTACCATCTTGCCGCCATGGCGATCGAGTACGGGACAACCAAGGGATGAGCGCGCCGCTGGCAGAGAGTTGTACGGCGATGATTTTGGCGGCCGGGTATGGGACCCGGCTGGCGCCGCTCACCGATACCCGAGCCAAGGCGGTAGTGCCGTTTCTCAACCGGCCCTTGCTCGACTACTCGCTCGACTGGTTGCGGCGTTGCGGCTTCCGCCAGGTGGTGGTGAACCTGCATCATTTGCCGGACACGGTGCGCCGTCTCTACCGCGACGACACGGCCACCTTCGGCCTCCAGGTACACTTCAGCGTCGAGGATCGTATCTTGGGAACCGCGGGCGGCCCCCGCAAGGTGGTCGACCGACTTGGCGACCGCGCTCTCATTGTCAACGGCGATGTCGCCACCACGCTGTCCACCGGCGTCCTGTGGCGACACCATCGGGAGTCCGGCGCCCTGGCGACGATGGCGCTGCACGCCGGGTCGGGGGCGCAAGATTATCCCGGTATCCACATCGACGAGAGCGGCGCGGTGGTCCACATCCCCGGTGTCGGGCCGCGTCCAGAGGCGGAGGCGGATACGCCAGCGGAGGTGGCAGCGGAGGTGGCGGATAGTCCTGCGGGATGTTTCACCGGCATTCATATCGTTGAGCGCGGGGTGATCGAGTTGGCGCCCGAGGGGGTGTTCTGCGGCATGGTGGACCCTATCTACGGGGCGTTGCTCGAGGACGGCTTGCCGCTGCACGGGACCGTTGTCCCCGGCAGTTGGTACGAGCTCGGCACCCCGGAGCGCTATGTCGAGTGCCAGATCGAGGCGCTGCGGCGCGAGGACTTTCCGCTTGCTTTCGAAGGCTACCGGCGCACCGCCCCCGGAGGTTACCTGCGTGGCCTTGTCGGATTGCATCGTGCCGGGTTGATACCGCCGTTCCTGTTGGATCAAGGCGTGCACGTTGGGGAGGGCGCTGTGGTCGAGGGGGTGGTCGCTGGGGCTCGGGCGCAGGTGGGTTGCGGGGCGACGGTGCGCGACAGCGTGCTGTTGGAGCGCGCTTGCATCGGCACCGGGGCACGGGTCGAGCGCTGTCTGGTGCTGGAGGACGCCGAGGTGCCGGCGGGCGCTCACTTGGCAGACCAGGTGGTGAACGCCGAGTTGGTTGCCCGCACGCCATGATGGCGGCGCCGCACGATGGGTTGCGCGAGGACCTGTGGGAGGAGCTCGGCGCCACCCCGGGGGTCGTGGAGTTGCCGTTTCCCTGGCCGGTGGCCGGCGCCGCTCGGCTGGGGTTGCACGCCTCGCAGCGCCGTTTCTACCGCCTCGGTCCGGTGGCGGGCGCAAATAGTCTTCCGTCGTCGTTGGTCCTGGTCTTGTACGAGCGTGACGATACCGAAGCGGTGGCGCGATACGAGCGCACGGCGCGTTGGTTCCTGGCCGCCGGCGTGCGCGTGCCCAGGGTATACGGCCGGTCGACGCGGGCGCTGATCGTCGAAGACGGTGGTGACCGTCTGCTCGCCGACGCGCCAGGCGACGATGAGCTGGCGGACCACTACGCCGGCGCCGCGCATATCATCCTGTCATTGCAGGCACACGGGCAGCAGGCGGGCGGCCCCAACCCGGACTGGTGTCTCGATCAGTTTCGTCTCCGCAACGAGCTCGACTTCACCGAGCAGCATGCCCTGCACGGCTGGCTCGAGAGTGCGCCGTCGAGGGCGCGTGAGGAGGGATTCGACCGCCTCGCAGCAGCCGTGGAGCGGCAGCCGCGACGCATTTGCCACCGCGACTATCACTCCCGCAACCTGCTGGTCGGGGATGAACTGATGGTGGTGGACTTCCAGGACGCCATGGCGGGGCCGGTGTTCTACGACCTCGTGTCGCTGCTGCGCGACGATTACCGCGATGTTCCGACGGCTGCGGCTGCGGCCGCGCTGGAAGTGTTCTGGGGTAGCGCGTCCGCCGCCATCGACGTCTCGCCGCTTGCCGAGGTTCCGCAGCAGCCCGCATCGTTGCCGCCTGGCGCTCGGCAGGGCTTTGCTCTGACGGCGGCGCAACGGTCGCTGAAGGCGCTCGGCACGTTCGGATACCAGGTGGGCGTCGCCGGGCGGCACGAATACGCCGGCTACGCACGTCGCACCTGGCGCCACGCGCGGCTTACCTTGGCAAGCCTCGGCTGGCACGACCTGATCGAAGCGTTGGCGGTTTTCGACCAGCTATAATCTCTCCTCCAGCGCCGCAACCCGTCGACGCGTACCCCATCCAGGAAGTGAAACGTGGCGGAATCAACCTACATCGAAGACCTCGGAGCGCACCAGGGCGAGACCGTCACGGTGCGCGGCTGGCTGTACAACAAGCGATCGAGCGGCAAGATCGCCTTTCTGCAGGTGCGCGATGGCACCGGCGTGGTGCAGGCGGTGGTGACGCCCGGCGACGTCGATGCTGCGTCGTGGCAGCTGATCGACCAGCTTACCCAGGAGTCTTCGATCTTGGTCACCGGGTCGGTGCGCGCCGACCCACGTTCGCCGACCGGGTTCGAGCTTGGCGCCGAGCGCGTCGAGGTGGTGCAGATAGCGGCGGAATACCCCATCACACCCAAGGAGCACGGCACCGAATTTCTTATGGATCATCGGCACTTGTGGCTGCGGTCATCGCGGCAGCACGCGGCCTTGCGGGTGCGCAGCAAGGTAGTCCAGATCTGTCGCTCCTATTACCACGACCGCGGCTTCGTGCTCATCGACAGCCCGATTTTGACGCCGACATCGGTGGAAGGAACGTCAACGCTGTTCTCCACCGACTACTTTGGAGACACCGCGTTCCTGAGCCAGAGCGGGCAACTGTACCTCGAGCCGGCCTGCATGGCGCATGGCCGAGTCTACTGCTTTGGGCCGACATTCCGCGCCGAGAAATCGAAGACACGCCGTCATCTGATGGAATTCTGGATGCTCGAGCCGGAAGTCGCCTACGCCTTGCTCGACGATGCCATGGACCTCGCGGAAGACTTCATAGAGCACGTCGTGCAGACGGCGCTCGAGCAGTGCAAAGACGAGCTCGAGGTGTTGGAGCGCGACACCACGAGGCTCGAACGGGTGGTCAAGCCGTTCCCCCGTATTCACTACGATGAAGCCGTCGAGATTCTCGCCCAGGCGGGCGAGGATTTCGAGTGGGGTCAGGACTTCGGCGGCGGCCACGAGACCATTATCTCGGAGGCCTTCGACCGCCCGGTCCTCATCCACCGCTTCCCGACCGCCATCAAGGCGTTCTACATGGAGCCTGACCCAGAGCGGCCGGAGACGGCACTGGCGATGGACATGATCGCCCCCGAGGGCTACGGCGAGATCGTCGGCGGCAGCCAGCGTATCCACGATCACGACCTGCTGTTGTCGCGTATCCACGAGCATGGGCTCAGCGAAGAGCATTACGGCTGGTACCTGGACATCCGCAAGTACGGCTCGGTCCCCCATTCCGGCTTCGGCATGGGTCTGGAGCGTGTCGTCGGCTGGATTGCCGGCTTGCCGCACCTGCGCGAGACCATTCCCTATCCGCGCATGCTGGGCCGGCTCAACCCGTGAGCCGCAGCCCCGTCGAGCGGGCATCGCGACTGCTAGCCACCGGATTCGGTGCAGGTTTCCTGTGGCCTGCACCGGGGACCTGGGGCTCGTTGTTGGGTGTGGCCCTCTTCATCCCGTTTCTGGCGCCGCTTCCGTGGGGGTGGCAGCTTGCCGCCGGCGTCACCCTGACCCTCCTCGGAACGATTGCCGCCGAGGTTGCGGCGTCGGGATTGGGGGGCGACGATCCTTCCGCGGTAGTGGTGGACGAGTGGGCCGCCATGTGGCTGTCGATGGTGGCCCTGCCGGGGCCGATGGGCTGGGTCTGGGCGTTCTTTCTGTTCCGTATCTTCGACATCATCAAGCCGTTTCCAGCCCGCCACTTCGAGGCCTTGCACGGTGGCGTCGGCATTATGGCAGACGACGTCGTCGCGGCGCTCTACACGCAGGTCTCGGTACGGCTGATGTTCGCCGCCGCTGCGTACACGCAATCCGGGTTCCTGCTGGCGCTGACGGGACAAGGCGTGTGAGCGGGCCGGCGGCCGACGATCTGCGTCGTGCCGCTGCAGCAGTGGGCGCCGCGCTGGCCGCCCGTCAGGAAACGCTGGCAACGGCCGAGAGTTGCACCGGTGGCCTCATTGCCGCGGTGCTCACCGACATCCCGGGTGCCTCAGACTTCCTGTGGGGCGGGGGAGTGCTGTACTCGGCCGCTGCAAAGGTGGCGCTGACCGGCGTCGACCAGGACGTTCTGGACCGAGAGGGCACCGTGTCGGCGGCCACCACTGCAGCGTTAGCGGCCGGCATCCGCTCGCGCTCCGGTGCCACCTACGGCCTCGCGGTCACCGGCTGGGCCGGGCCTACCGCCGACCCCGGTGAGAGCGTCGGCGACGTGCACGGGGCCCTGAGTCACCAAGGCGGCGTGTTGTCCGAAGCCTGGCAGTTCGGTGGCGACCGTGTGGCGGTGCGCCAGCAGGCCGCTGTGGCGGCGCTCGATCTCTTGTACCAGTACCTGGTTGGCGCACAGGATGGCGCCCGTGGGTGAGCTCTTGGCGGACGTGATGAGCGATGTGGAATCCATCGTAGGAGGGTTGCTGATCGGCTTTGCCTTCGGCAGCGTTCCCTTCGGGTACCTGCTCGTCCGGCTTACCCTCGGCACCGACGTGCGCCAGACCGGCAGCGGTAACATCGGCGCCACCAACGTAGCGCGCGCGTTGGGTACCAAGGGCGGCGCCGTTACACTGGTGCTCGACGCGGCCAAGGGCGCCGCAGGGGTCTTCGCGGCGGGCTACATCGGGGTGGTTGTCCTCGGTGGTGACCACACCGCGTGGGCGGCCTCCGCAGCGCTTGGCGCGGTGCTGGGGCACTGCTACACGCCCTGGCTGGCGCTGCGCGGCGGCAAGGGCGTGGCTACATTGATCGGTGCCTTCGGTGTCCTTGCACCGGCTCCGACCGCTGTTGGTGCGGGGCTTCTCCTGCTGGCAGCGGCGATGAGCCGCATGGTGTCTTTGGCTTCTCTGGTCGGCACGTTGGCGCTTCCCGTGGCGGCGTGGTGGCTCGGGGAGGTGCGATACACGGTTGTGGCGGCGACACTTGCGGCGGGCGTCATCGTCTGGCGCCACCGTGCCAACATCGTCCGTATCGCCCAGGGAAGAGAAGCAAAGATCGGAGGGGCCAGAGCGTGAATGCAAGACGGCGGCAGGAGAGCTGGCGCATCGCCGTTCTCGGGGCAGGCTCGTGGGGCACGGCGCTGGCATTGCACGCCTGTGCCGCGGGCCATGAAGTGAGCCTGTGGGCACGGCGACCGGAGGCTGCCGAAGCCATGTCCCGTACCCGGGAGAACGCTGATTACCTGCCTGCGTTCGAGCTCCCCCAATCCCTGCAGATTGGATCCGACGCGCACGCTTGCATGGCGGGAGCGGACCTGGTGCTGAGCGTTGTGCCGTCGCGTTATCTGCGCCGCGTGTGGGACGAGATCGCCCCAGGCTTTCCCACCGGGGCGCACCTGGTTTCGGCGACCAAGGGCCTCGAAGACCAGACCGGGCTACGTATGACCGAGGTACTGGAGGAGTACGCCGGGGGGCGGTACGCGTCGCTGCTGGCGCTTTCCGGGCCTTCGTTCGCTGCGGAGTTGGCACAGGGTCATCCCACAGCGGTAACGCTCGCCTGTACGGACTTGGCCGCCGCCGCCAGCGTGCAGAGCTGCTTGAGCAGCGGATGCCTGCGCGCCTACCGCAACGGTGACCTCATCGGCGTCGAACATGGCGGCGCGCTGAAGAACGTCATCGCCATTGCCACCGGCATCTCCGATGGCCTCGGCTTCGGTACCAACACCCGTGCCGCGCTCATCACCCGTGGCCTGAAGGAGCTCAGCGCGCTCGCCGTAGCACGCGGCGCGGTACCCACGACGCTGATGGGGTTGGCGGGGCTCGGTGACCTGGTGCTGACCTGTACCGGCCCCTTGAGCCGCAATCGACGGGTTGGCGTCGAGCTTGGTGGTGGCACCCGACTCGAGGACATCATCGACGGCATGCACATGGTTGCCGAGGGTGTGGAGACCACCGCGGCGGCCTTTCGACTGGGCCGCCAGATGGGGGTCAAGATGCCGATTACCGAGGAGGTCAACGCCATCTTGCACGAGGGCAAGGATCCACGGGCGGCGATCGAGAATCTGATGGCAAGAACTTTGGTTGAGGAGTAGGGGGTAGGCGGGAGCGATAAGGCAGCTTTGGGCGGGGGCGAGAGCGATAAGGCAGCGTCTGCGGCGTTGCGCTTGATCGGTCTACCTACGACGTACTGACGTACGCCTCCGGTATTCCTCACGGCGCGCCCCTTGCATCCACTACCTTCTCGCTCCCGCTGCGAGGGAGGTGGAGGGCGGCGGCTTGGGAGGTTGTTGGGCTCTCTGAACAGAGGGGGGGGGGTGGATTGGTGACTTCCTGATTTTTTGATTTCCCGCCACCCGCCCCCACCGGGCGCTGCCTACGGCAGCACCCATGCCCGCTTTGCCAAGGGAAGGGGAAGGGCGCCTGTCGGGACAGGCGCTTCGCCCCCATCTGTGCGAGTAGCCGAACGACCGCCCACTTT
>Ga0114949_10001180_pt1 | contig 15624 bp, 15 predicted proteins | sample N074metaG_FD_83505 | JGI IMG/M metagenome (GOLD analysis project Ga0114949, IMG submission 83505) | Deep subsurface microbial communities from Kermadec Trench to uncover new lineages of life (NeLLi) - N074 metaG | ecosystem: Environmental > Aquatic > Marine > Ocean trench > Sediment | place... | reverse complement strand
TGATCGAGGATCTCCTGCAACTCGCCGACGGTGGCCTCGCCGGCGGTCAACAGGGCCAGGAGCCGCACCCGCGTCGGATCCGCGGCCGCTTTCAGGGTTTGCATGGCGTCGCTCAGGGACATGGGACATAAATATAAAGGAATCTTTATATTATTTCCATGCCGGCTGGCCAGCTATGGCAATCGCACGGACTCGTGTTGCCGGGCAACCTGCCGACCGCACAAAAAATTGCCGAAAAATGCGCGAAATATCTACAATTTCGCTAAAAATGCCGGTATCTGCAGAGAACGTGAAATTAGTCGAGTTTGTTGCGCAAGAGCGTGTTGACCTGCGCCGGGTTCGCCTTGCCCTGGGTTGCCTGCATGATCTGCCCGACGAGAAAGCCCAGGACCTTGTGCTTGCCGGCCTTGTATTGCTCCACCTGCTCCGGGTGCGCAGCCAACACTTCATCCACGATCTTGTCGAGCGCTCCCGCGTCGCTGATCTGCCTGAGGCCCCGGCTCTCGATGATCTGATCGGCGTCGCCCTCGCCCTGCCACATGGCCTCGAACACTTCCTTGGCGATCTTGCCCGAGATCGACTGGTCGCGAATGCGCTCGAGCAACCCGGCGAGCGCCCGGGGCGAGACCCGGCTGTCGCCGATACCGATGCTGTCCTTGTTGAGCGCGCCGGATAACTCGCCGATAACCCAGTTCGCCGCGAGTTTCGCATCGCCCTTTACCGTGCCGGCCACGGCCTCGAAGTAATCGGCCATCTCGCGGTTGCTCGTCAGCATCTCGACATCGCCGGCCTTGAGACCGTAATCGGCAACGAACCGGGCCCGCTTGGCATCGGGCAGTTCGGGCAATTCGGCCCGCACGCTTTCGATAAAATCTTCGTCGAGCTCGATCGGCAACAGGTCGGGGTCGGGAAAATAACGATAGTCGTTCGCTTCTTCCTTGCTCCGCATCGACCGCGTCTCGTTGCGATCCGAATCGTAGAGGCGCGTTTCCTGAATCACTTTGCCGCCGCCTTCGAGGACGTCGATCTGGCGCTCGATCTCGATGTTGATGGCCTTCTCTACGAACCGGAACGAGTTCAGGTTCTTAAGTTCGGTTCGGGTACCAAGCGCCGTCTCGCCTTCGCGCCGAACCGACACATTCGCGTCGCACCGGAACGAGCCTTCCTGCATGTTGCCGTCCGAAATGCCGAGATAGCGCACGAGCTGGTGAATTCTCTTCATGTAGGCGACCGCTTCCTTGGCCGAACGCATATCGGGTTCCGACACGATCTCGAGCAATGGCGTACCGGCGCGGTTCAGATCGATGCCGGATTCGCCATCGAAGTGGTCGTGCACGGATTTGCCGGCGTCCTCTTCCATGTGTGCCCGCGTAACGCCGATCGTCTTTTCCTGCCCCTCATCGAGGAAAATTTTGACGGCCCCCTTGCCGACGATCGGCAGCTCCAACTGACTGATCTGGTAGCCCTTGGGCAGGTCGGGGTAAAAATAATTCTTGCGGGCGAAAACAGATCGGCGCGCTATTTCAGCATTGATAGCGAGTCCGAACAGGACCGCCATTCTGACCACTTTCCGATTCAAAACCGGCAGCACACCCGGGTATCCGAGGTCGATCAGACAGGCTTGGGTATTCGGCTCGGCGCCATACGCCGTCGACGCACCGGAGAAGATCTTGCTCTTGGTGGCAAGCTGCGTATGTATCTCGAGGCCGATGACGACTTCCCACGCCATAAAGCTAACCTGCCTGCAACTCGGGCGACCGTTCGTGCCAGTCGGTCGCCTGCTGATACTGATGCGCGAAATTCAGCACCGTGCTCTCGCCGAACGCCGGGCCGATCAACTGCAAGCCCACGGGCAGACCTTCAGAGAATCCGCACGGCACTGAGGCACCGGGCAAACCAGCGAGATTGACGCCGATCGTATAGATGTCGTTCAGGTACATCTGCACGGGATCGTCGAGTTTCTCGCCGAGGCCAAACGCCGGGGTCGGCGTGGTCGGGCCCGCGATGATATCGACGGACTCGAAACAGCGCCTGAAGTCGTCGGCAATGAGGTGCCGGACTTTCTGCGCCTGCAGGTAATAGGCGTCGTAATAGCCTGCCGACAGAACGTAGGTTCCCGTCATGATGCGCCGCTTGACCTCCGCACCGAAGCCTTCCTTGCGGGTGAGTTTATACTGCGATTCGAGGCTGTCCGCGCCCGCGTGGCGATATCCGAAACGAATGCCGTCGAACCGGGAGAGATTCGACGAACATTCTGCCGAAGCGACGATGTAATAAGTGGGCACCGATGCGCCGACATTCGGCAGCGAAACATCCTGCACGGTCGCCCCGAGAGTTTCCAACACGGCCAGGGCATCGTGTATGCGCTCGGCGCATTCCGGGTCGAGACCGTCGTCAAAGAACTCGCGCGGCACGCCAACCTTTTTGCCGACCAGGGATTCCCCGAGCGCGGCCGTGTAATCGGGAACCGGTGCGTCGGCGCAGGTCGAATCGCGCGCATCGAAACCGGCCATGGCCTGGATCAGCAGGGCGGCATCTTCGGCCGTCAGCGTCAACACGCCGGCCTGATCCAGGCTTGATGCGAACGCGATCATGCCGTAGCGCGACACACGGCCATACGTCGGCTTAAAACCCGTGACGCCGCTCAGCGCGGCAGGCTGCCGAATGGACCCACCGGTATCGGTTCCCGTCGCGGCCGGCACGAGGCCCGCCGCCACCGCCACCGCGGAGCCGCCCGATGACCCGCCCGGCGACCGCTCCAGATCCCATGGATTCGCGACCGGCCCGTAATAACTCGTTTCGTTGGACGAGCCCATTGCGAACTCATCCATGTTGGTCTTGCCAACCGTGACCACACCGGCCGCGGCCAGGTTCTCGACGACCGTCGCGTCATAGGGCGAGACAAAATTTGACAGCATCCTGGATGCGCACGTCGTGAGCCCACCTCGGACACAGAAGATATCCTTGTGGGCCAGAGGGATACCCGTCAGCGGTCCGCCGCCGCCACTGGCAAGCACCGCATCGGCGGCATCGGCCATGGCCAGCGCCTCGTCCCGCGACACCGTGATAAAGGCATTCAGAACCGCATTATGGCGCTCGATGCGCTGCAGGCAGTCTTCAGTCAGGCCACGGCTCGTGACCGAACCGTCTCTGAGGGCGGCCGATAACTGGGTGATGGTCCGACGCTCCATGCCCTACTCGATGACCTTCGGAACCCGATAAAAGCCGTGGTCCACGGACCCGGAATTGCGCTGTAAGAGATCACGCTGGTCGGTCTCGGTGACCGCATCGGGGCGCGGATTCTGGCCCATATCCAGCGGGTGCGCCATGGGCACGACGCCGGCCGTATCCGTTTCCGCCAGCTGCGCGACGAGCGCGATAATGCTGGACAGCTTGTCGACATAGTCGGCGATCTCGTCATCACTGACTTCCAGGCGCGCCAGGTGCGCAATGTACCTCACATCACGGTTTGAAAGGGCCATGAAAAAGTATCCGGTTGAGCTTGAAAACAGTAATAATGATAACTCTGCGGTTGCTCAAAATCCCGCTCGTTGCTAGAGTACCGAACGTTTTACGGGTCTCAGTGCGCGAGTTACCTGGATGTTGAAGCAACTCCTCGGCTATTTTTCCAGCGATCTGTCGATTGATCTGGGAACGGCCAATACACTTATATATCTGGCCGGACAGGGGATCGTCCTCGACGAACCGTCAGTCGTCGCCATCCGTGAGGAGCCCGGCCGGGGCGGCAAGAGCATCGAAGCGGTCGGCAGGGAAGCCAAGGCCATGCTCGGCAGAACACCCGGGCATATCACGGCCATCCGGCCACTCAAAGACGGCGTTATCGCCGATTTCACGGTCACGGAAAAAATGCTGCAGCATTTCATCCGCAAAGCGCATCCGGGCCGGTATTTTCGCCCGAGTCCGCGCATCCTGGTGTCTGTGCCGTATGGCTCGACCCAGGTGGAGCGACGCGCGATCCGCGAGTCTGCCGAGGGCGCCGGCGCGCGCAAGGTGTTCCTGATCGAAGAACCGATGGCGGCGGCGATCGGCGCCGGCATGCCGGTCCACGAAGCGCGCGGTTCGATGGTTCTCGACATCGGTGGCGGCACCTCCGAGGTTGCTGTGATTTCTTTGAACGGGATCGTATATGCCGCGTCGGTCCGGGTCGGCGGCGACCGCTTCGACGAGGCGATCATCAATTACGTGCGCCGCAACTACGGCATACTGATCGGCGAGGCCACGGCCGAAAATATCAAGATCGGCATCGGCTCGGCCTACCCGGGCGAGGAGGTCAGGGAAATGTCGGTCAAGGGCCGCAATCTCTCCGAAGGCGTGCCACGCAGCTTCAGCCTGAACAGCAATGAGATTCTCGAAGCCCTGCAGGAACCGTTGCAGGGCATCGTTGGCGCGGTCAAGGGCGCGCTCGAGCAAACGCCGCCCGAACTCGGCGCCGACGTCGCCGACCGTGGCATCGTGTTGACAGGTGGCGGCGCGTTGCTGCGTGACATCGACAAACTGATCATGGAAGAAACCGGACTACCGGTCGTCGTGGCCGATGATCCGATGACATGCGTCGCCCGGGGCGGTGGCCGGGTTATCGAATTAATGGACGAACACGGACCCTCGGTTTTCGGTCTGGACTGACCCCCTCCAGCCGGTGATCACTGCGGACAGCGTTTACGCCCGCCCCGAAGGACCGAAATAGCCGCGGAGCATGACGCTCAGAATCGCTGACAGTGACCACAGAGCTTTTCGTGACGCGAGCCCCGGTCTGCGATTGGTGCTCATCTGTATCTTCTCCATTGGCGTCATGGCGCTGGACAACCAGAACCGGCACCTCGAGGGTGTCCGGCAAATCCTGGCCGCAAGCATTTATCCGATCCGGTTGCTCGTGGACGCGCCGTTCAGCATCGGACGCTGGCTCAGCGATAACTTCGCAACGCGGAATACGCTGATCACCGAGAACGACCAGCTCAAGCGCAAAATCCTGATCCACAACGCCCGCCTGCAGCGCATGGCCTCCCTTGAAGCCGAAAACGCCCGGCTCAGGACGCTGCTGGATTCGACGGCCAAAGTCGGCGATCGAGTGCTCATCGCCGAAATCATGTCCGTGGACATGAATCCGTTCCGGCACATGATCGTCATCAACCGGGGCAGCGTCGACGGGATCCAGGTCGGCCAGGCCATGATCGACGGTCAGGGCATCATCGGTCAGGTGATCCGCGATCATATTTTTTCGGCCGAGGCCATCCTCATTACCGATATCGATCATGCGCTACCCGTCGAACTGGTCCGGAACCGGCTGCGGACCATCGCCGTGGGCACCGGAGACCTCGAGCGTCTGTCGATGCCGTTTCTGCCGCGCAATGCCGATGTGCAGGTCGGGGACCTGATCGTCACGTCGGGACTCGGCGGCACCTTCCCACCGGGATATCCGGTCGGCGTCATACGCGACGTCATCAGCGAAGTCGGTCAGCCGTTCCTGAAAATCAGCGCCGAACCGGCAGCCGCGCTAAACCGGATTCGCGAAGTCCTGCTGATCTGGACGGAACCGCCTCAGGCGGCGCCCGCGGCAGACACAGATGCGACCCAAAACGATGCCGTGGAATCGGCCCGGGCCGAGCCGGAGACCGCGCAACCCGATGACATTTCGCCGGCGGTGCCCGCGGATATCCCGACGGTCGATGAAACCCCGACGGTCGACGAAACCCCGGAAGAGGCATTGTGAGCCGCCGCAGGGCATCGCGCTGGCCGGTCTGGCTCGTGCTACTGACTACGACGGCGCTCGTGAGCCTGCCATTGCCCGACGTGCTGACGCCGTTTCGGCCACCCTGGGCCACGTTGGCCATCATCTATTGGATCATGATGTGGCCAAGGGTTTTCGGACTCGGCAGCGCATGGCTCATCGGCCTGATCCTCGACATCCTGCAGGGCGAGTTGCTCGGCCAACACGCGATGGCCATGACCATTGTCGGTTACCTGACGCTACGGTTTCACCTGCAGATTCGTATCTTTCCGCTCTGGCAACTCACGATGACTGTTTTTGCCCTGCTTGCCATCGAGGCTTTCGTCCTGTTCTGGATCGACGGCATCGTCGGCAATCCAATGCTCGGCGTCGCACGCTGGACACAGGTCATATTCGGCGCCATTTTATGGCCACCGGTCATGGCGATCATGGACCGGATTCGCGAATCCATAGAAACTCGCGATCCAACATTCATTTAGAGTCCATGACCGAGAGAAATATCCGCAGCAGTCCGAATTCGCTCTATCCTTAACACCATCATGCTAGCCGCCATTCGCATCAAGGATCACTGGGCCGAACAACGTCTGTTCACGCGTCGCGTGATCATCGCCTCGATCATAGCGTTAAGCCTGATCAGCCTCGTCATTGGCCGACTCACACAACTGCAGGTTCTGGAATACGATTACTTCTCAGCACAATCCCAGGGCAATCGGATCCGCTTAAAACCGGTGCCGCCGACCCGGGGCCTGATATTCGACCGCTATGGCACCGTGCTGGCCGAGAACCTGCCGCGCTATCAGCTGGAACTCACGAAGGAACAGATCTTTGACGTCGACAATACGCTGGCCCGCCTGGCCGAACTTGGCCTGATTGAAGCCGCGAACATCGACGAGTTGAAAGACCTGATTCAATCACATCGGAGTTTCGACGCGGTGCCGATCCGACAACAGCTGACGGAAGTAGAAGTCGCGAAATTTGCGGTCAACCGTCAGCTTTTCCCTGGGGTGGAAATACAGGCACGCCTCGCACGCCATTATCCGTATGGTGCCTCCGTCGCACATGCCCTCGGATACGTGAGTGGCATCAGTGCAACTGAACTGAAAAAGCTCGACAAGACCGACTATGCGGGCACCGCCCTGATCGGCAAGGTCTCACTCGAACACACTTACGAACTTGACCTGCACGGTGACGTCGGACATGCCGAAGTACTCGTGAACGCACGGGGCCGGGTCATGGAAATCCTCGGGGGCGAACCCGCCGTGCCGGGCCAGGACTTGATTCTGACGCTCGATATCGAGTCGCAGATCGAAGCCTACACCGCGCTGAACGGTCGCCGCGGCGCCGTCGTCGCGATTGAACCCAAAACCGGCGAGATACTCGTATTCGCGAGTTCACCGGCGTTCAATCCAAACACCATCAGCGCGGGCATGAGCCGCAAGGAATTCGATGCGCTCCAGAACGATTTCGACCTGCCGCTTTTCAATCGTGCGCTGCGTGGCAGTTACCCGCCGGGTTCGGTGATCAAGCCTATTCTGGCGCTCGCCGCATTGCATCACGACACGGTGGACCCGGATCGGCGCGTGCTCTGCCGCGGTTATTACACGCTGCCCGGCATGAGCCACCGCTACCGGGACTGGAAAGTGCACGGCCTGGTCGATATGCATGCGGCCATCGAGCAATCGTGCGACGTCTATTTCTATACGATGGCGACCGAGCTTGGCATCGATCGCATGGAGCAATTCCTGCGCCGATTCGGGCTCGGCACGAAGACCGGCATCGATATTGCCGGCGAGAAACCCGGACTCGTGCCATCCAAGGCTTGGAAGCGCGCTGCCTTTGACAACCGGCAGGACCAGGTCTGGTATCCGGGCGAAACCGTTATCACGGCGATCGGTCAGGGCTATCTGCTCGCGACGCCGCTGCAGCTCGCGCACGCCACGGCAACGATCGCCAATCGAGGCGAACCTTACCGGCCGACGCTGTTGCGCGGTTTCGTCGATCCGGTCACCGGCATGGCCGAATACTTCGAACCCACACCGATGAAAAACGCCGCCGTTATAAGCGACGAGCACTGGCAACGAATCATCAGTGCGATGACGGCGGTCCTGGGGAGTCGCAGCGGCACAGCACGTGCGGCCGGATTGAACGCGTCGTTTAAGATGGCCGGCAAGAGCGGTACGGCGCAGGTCTTTTCGATTGCACAGGATGAAGAATACGACTCGGAAGAGATCGAGGAGCGTAAACGCGATCACGCGCTGTTCATCGCGTTCGCACCGGTCGAGGATCCGGCCATCGCCGTCGCCGTCGTCGTTGAAAACGGTGAAAGCGGGAGTCGCGTGGCCGCGCCGATTGCGCGCCGCGTTATGGAAACCTACCTGCGGAATCTGGCGCCGTGAGCGTAATCGTTTCGAGCCGGTACGGAAAAAATCTCGGCACCCGGAATGTCCTGCTGAGCGGCCTGCACATCGACCGCGTTCTGTTTATCGGGATCACCGCCATATTGCTGATCGGACTCGCGGCACTCTACAGCGCCATCGATCAGAACAATGCGCTCGTCGTAAACCAGATGGTCCGGATCCTGGCCGCCATCGGCGCCATGTTGATCATGGCGCAGGTGGAGCCCAGTTTTCTGCGCCGGATTGCACCTTGGGTTTACCTGATCGGGCTGATACTGCTGAGCCTCGTCATGCTGACCGGCGACGTCGGCAAGGGCGCGCAGCGCTGGCTCAATATCGGCGTACGCTTCCAGCCGTCGGAAATTATGAAATTGGGGTTGCCACTCATGCTGGCCTGGCTGCTACACGATCGGCCATTGCCACCTTCGTTCGGCATGATAGTGGCCTCGCTTGGACTGACGTTCGCACCGGTTGCGCTGATCGCGCTGCAGCCAGACCTCGGCACGGCGATTTTGATCACGCTGACCGGCGCGACCGTCGTTTTCCTGGCCGGCATCGGCGTCGGCTACATTATCAGCGCTGTGATGGCTGCCCTCATTTCTCTGCCGGTCCTCTGGTATTTTGTCATGCACGAATATCAGCAGCAGCGAGTACTGACATTGCTCAATCCCGATAGCGACCCACTGGGCGCCGGCTACCACATTATTCAATCGAAAATTGCGATCGGCTCGGGCGGCGTCTTCGGCAGGGGCTGGCTGAACGGCAGCCAAGGCCAGCTGGAATTCCTGCCGGAACGGTCCACAGACTTCATCTTTGCGCTTATCGGCGAAGAGTTCGGGTTGCTCGGCGCATTGGCCACACTCCTGATCTATCTGTTCATCGTCGGCCGCGGGCTGGTTATCGCCGCCACGGCCCAGGACACATTTTCGCGGCTGCTGGCCGGGAGCATCAGCCTGACGTTTTTCTTTTATGTGTTCGTCAACACAGCCATGGTAACCGGGCTCATACCGGTCGTCGGCGTGCCACTGCCGCTCGTTAGCGCCGGCGGCACCTCCATGGTGACCCTGCTGGCCGGTTTCGGTATTCTCATGTCTATCCAGACGCACCGGAAGCTACTGGCCCGATGATTAGGAAGATCGCACTGATTCCCGCCGTCCTGGCGCTATTAAGCCCGTCGATGTCATTCGCGCTCGATGCGAACCGCGAGGATGTGCGACTGTTCGTCGACGAACTCGTGGAAAAACACGGATTCGAGCGAGCGTACCTGCAGTCCATGCTGTCCCAAGGCCGGTCCGTGCAGAAGATTCTCGACGCCATCAGCCGCCCCGCCGAAAAAACGAAACCCTGGCACGAATACCGTGAGATCTTTGTTACGCCGAAACGGATCGATGCGGGCGTCAAGTTCTGGGCGGAACACGACGTGCGGCTGGAAAGAATATCGGCCGAGACCGGCGTGCCGGCCGAGATCATCACCGCAATTATCGGCGTCGAGACCTTTTACGGCCGAATCAAGGGCAATTACAGGGTGCTCGACGCACTCTCGACGCTGGCCTTCGACTACCCGCCGCGGGGCAGGTTTTTTCGCTCCGAACTCGTGCAGCTTTTCCTGCTCGCCCGGGAGGAACAACTGGACCTGATTACGACGACCGGTTCATACGCCGGCGCGATGGGCCCACCGCAGTTCATACCGAGCAGTTATCGCCACTACGCCGTGGACGGCGATGGCGACGGTAACCGTGATTTGCTGGGCAACTGGGATGACATTCTGGCCAGCGTCGCCAACTACTTCGTCGCGAACGGGTGGCGGCCGAACCAACCGGTCGCCGCGCAGAGCAGGGCGAGCCGGCCGATTAATGTCCCCACGGGCAAGAACAAACTCAGACTCGATGAAACCATCTCGTCGCTGACTGAGCGCGGCCTTAAATTCGAGACCGATCTGGACGCATCCACGCCGGTCCAGCTCATCAGCCTCGAAGGCAAACAAGGCCCGGAATACTGGGTCGGGTTCCATAATTTCTACGTCATCACCCGTTACAATCGCAGCGCGATGTACGCGCTGGCCGTCTATCAGCTCGCTGAGGCAGTGGCGAAGGAAACCAGCCTCGCAAAATACGAGGCGGCCGGGGTTGCACACCATGGCAAGCCCTGATCTGAAGTCTTTTCCATGTACCGTCTAGTCATACTCCTTGCCGTCCTGCTGCCGGCCTGTTCGCTCGTGACCTGGGATGGGAAAGCGTCGTCTGGCCAAGCCAACAATGGCCAAAAAAGCTCCAGGGGCAACCCGCCCGTCTATGAAGTCTTCGGCGAGCGATATTACGTCCTGAACTCGAGTCACGGGTACAGAGAACGCGGTGTCGCCTCCTGGTACGGCAAAAAGTTTCACGGCAAACCGACTTCGAGTGGCGAAATTTACGATATGTACGATATGACCGCGGCCCACAAGACGCTGCCGCTGCCGACGACCGTGAGGGTCACTAACTTACGGAACGGCCGTAGCGTCATCGTCAAGGTCAATGACCGGGGACCATTCATCGACAACCGGATAATCGATCTCTCCTATGCGGCCGCGCGCCAGCTCGACATGATTACCAACGGCACTGCGTTCGTCGCAGTCGAAACCTTGAGCATCGACACCGATGCGGTTCCGTTATCGGCAGCCGTCCGGCCGGAATCGACGCCCGACGAAATGACCACGCAACTGTACCTGCAGATCGGCGCATTCGGCGAGCAGGTGAACGCCAGACAGTTGCAGCAGCAATTAGAGACGAGCGGCCTTGCCAACGTCGTCATTCGCTATGACAATGGCAACGAACCGGCCCTCTACCGAGTCCGTCTCGGTCCAATCACCGGCATCGACGAATACGATGCGCTCATTGCAAAGATGGCCGCGATGCAAATAGCAGAAACCCACCTCGTCACCGAATCCATGGATGCTCGGGTTGAAGGTATCTCTGCAACAATCGCGCGCGACCCGACGGGCGGCTGATCAAATTCATACAGTGGGGAGAGCAATATGACTGGATTTTTTCGTACCCATATCACCATCGGCATTGCGTTTCTGTCGGCCTGCGCCGTCCATGCGCAGACGGCGATACCGGCGGCACCGGAACTCGCGGCGCGCGGCTATTTGTTACTGGATCACAACAGCGGAGCCGTACTCGCCGCGCAAAACGAACACGAACGACTGGATCCGGCCAGCATTACGAAACTCATGACCGCGTATGTCACCTTCCGGGCAATAAAATCGGGACAGATTGCGCTCGACGACGATGTGCTCATCAGCGAGAAAGCCTGGCGAACCGCGGGTTCGCGCATGTTCATCGAAGTCGACACACGCGTGTCGGCCAAAAAATTGTTGCAGGGCATGATCATCCAGTCCGGCAACGACGCGAGCGTCGCGCTCGCCGAGCATCTGGCCGGAACGGAAGAAGCGTTCACCCAGCTCATGAACCAATATGCGCTTGAACTCGGGATGCGCGATACCCGCTATCGGAACAGCACCGGGCTGCCTGCCGAAGATCATTACACTTCGGCGTCGGACATTGCTCGACTCGCGAGGACGATCATCAGTGAATTCCCGGAATATTACCGTTGGTATTCACAGAAGGAGTTTACCTACAACGATATCTCGCAAAATAATCGCAACGCGTTGCTCTGGCGCGATCCGAGCGTGGACGGCATGAAGACAGGCATGACGGACGCCGCGGGTTACTGTCTCGTTTCGTCGGCGGAACGTGACGGCATGCGCCTGGTCGCGGTTGTCCTCGGCACGGAAAGCAGTTCGGCCCGGACCAGAGATTCCCTGGCGTTGCTCAATTACGGTTTCAGGTTTTACGAAACTCGCCTCGTCTATAAGGCAGGTGGGTCGGTCGCCGAGGCCCGGGTCTGGAAGGGAGATGCGGAAAATACCGATGTCGGGCTGAAAGATGATCTCTACGTGACGATACCGCGCGGCAGTTTCAAAAAGCTCCGAGCGCAGATCGAACTGTCCAGTCAAATCATCGCGCCGGTCACGCCGCGGACCCCAATGGGCACCGTGCGCATCAATCTCGATCAGGAAACCGTGGCGGAAGCCAACTTGTTCGCCTTGGTCACGATAAACGAGGGCACAATCTGGCAGGTCGCCAAGGATTCGCTACTACTCTGGTTCGAATAGCGTGAGCGGGGTTTTATCCACTGCGTACCTGAATGGAGAATTTCTACCGTTAGCGCAGGCCAGGATCTCGCCTCTCGATCGTGGCTTTCTGTTCGGCGATGCCGTCTATGAAGTCATACCCTTTTTCGATGGCGAGCCGTTGCTGCTCGACGCTCACGTGCAGCGTCTCGAACGTAACCTCGCGGCCATGCAGATTTCGAATCCGCTTGAGACCGCGCAATGGAACGCCCTGATCAACGAGCTGGCGAGTCGGAACGGGAGCGGTACTCTGGCGATTTATATTCAGGTCAGCCGCGGCGCCGACACGGGTCGCGACCACGTATTTCCCGAGGGCGTGGCCCCGACTGTTTTCGCGATGGCAAACGAACTGCCCGCCATGGAATACGAAACCGGCGCTAAAGCCATTACGTTGCCGGACAACCGCTGGGGCCGCTGCGACATCAAGGCGACGGCGTTGCTGGCCAATGTGCTGGCCCGCCAGTCGGCCCGCGAAGCCGGCGCCATCGATGCGATTCTGATTTGGGATGGGGTCGTCACCGAGGGCGCCGTGAGTTCGGTCATCATTGTCGAAAACGGCGAATTAATTCGCCGGCCGGCAGGCCCCGAGGTCCTGCCGGGCACGACGACCGAATACGTGTTCACGCTGGCCACGGAACTGGGTCTGTCCTGTCGCGACGAACTGATATCCGAAAGCCGCTTGCGCTCGGCCGACGAGATCTGGCTTACGGGCGCGACCAAGGGCATTGCGCCCGTGGTATCGCTAGACGGCCGCATGGTCGGCAACGGCATGCCGGGCCCGATCTGGCAAAAGGTGCAGAAGGCGTTCGGATTCCAACAGCGTGGATGAAACCGAAAGCCTGCTCGAGTTTCCGTGTCGATTCCCGATCAAGATCATGGGCCGCGATCAAGCCGGTTTCGAGTCTCACGTGCTCGAACTCATCAGCGCCCATTTCGGCACCATACCGTCTGAAAACGTCGTCGTCCGAAGGAGCAGCAAGAGGAACTTTCTTGCGGTGACCGTTACCTTTCAGGCCACCAGCCGCGCGCAACTCGATGACGTCTACCGATCGCTGACGGCGAGCAAACTTATTCTCTGCGTAATATAGGCTCGTAATTATAGAATGGGACAGACTGCACGACGGGTCGCAGCCTGGTCCGCCTTCATGGAAACACAGATTATTGTTCGACAACTCGGCCTCGCCGACTACACGGTGACGTTGCGCTCGATGGCCGAGTTCACCGACACGCGCGGACCGGAGACGCCGGATGAAATCTGGATTCTGGAGCATCCGCCAATCTTTACCCTCGGCATCAACGCAGACCGCCGCCATGTTCTATCTCCGGGCCGGATTCCGGTCGTGCAGGTCGATCGCGGCGGACAGGTTACGTATCACGGGCCCGGCCAGCTCATCGCCTACACACTTGTCGACCTTAAACGCGCGCGGCTCAGCGTACGCGGCCTCGTTTTCGCGCTCGAGAACGCCATGATCGAGACCGCCGCCACCATCGGTGTGACTGCCGTCAAGCGGCGCGACGCGCCAGGTGTTTATGCCGACGGCGCTAAGCTCGGCAGCATCGGCCTGCGCGTCCGGCGCGGATGCAGCTACCATGGCCTGGCGCTGAACGTCAATATGGACCTGGCCCCATTCGCGCAGATCGATCCGTGCGGATTTGCGGATTTGCGCGTCACTCAGCTAAACGACCTCGCCTGCCCCGCCAGCCTGCAAGAAATGGCGGAAGAACTCGCCCCGCGACTGATCGGGCAGATTCGTTCAGCGGCCTGAGATGCGCTCGTCCAGTGCCCGCAGACGTGCGGGCGTCCCGACGTCCATCCATTCGCCCACAAACAACTCTCCGGTCATGCGGCCAGCTTCCATCGCATCGATCAACAGCGGTGTGAGCGGAAATTTTCCCGGTCGTGCTGCGGCAAACAGCTCAGGGTGCAATAACGCGATACCGGAATAGGTCGAAGCCGGTCGGCCTTGTCGGCGCACGCGATCGCCATCGAGTGCGAAGTCACCGTCAGGGTTGTGATCCGGGTTCGGCACGAGGATCAGGTGGCCGAGTATTCCGGGCTGTAATTGCCGCCGTGCGTAATCGAATTCGCAATAGACGTCGCCGTTCACGAGCCAGAACGGTTCCGGACCAAGCTGCGGCAGGGCCCGATAGATACCACCGCCGGTCTCGAGCACCTCGGTACCCTCATCGCTATATGTTATTTTAAGACCATATTTTGAGCCCGTACCCAGAAAATCTTTAATTTTGTCGCCTTGCCAGGCCAGGTTCACGACGAGACCATCGATGCCGGCACGCGCCAGCGCTTCGACGTGATATTCGACGAGCGGCGTACCGCCGATCCGCAGTAACGGTTTTGGCGTCGAGTCGGTCAACGGGCGCATGCGTTCGCCACGGCCCGCGGCAAGAATCATGGCTTTCATAAAGATTAGTTTACGTCAGATGCCCGATATAATGCCGACTGCCCGCGTAATCGCGCTGTTGGGAAATTTTGTTGCGCCGATTTTTGCTGATCAGTCTGCCGTGGCTTTCGTTTGCTTTCAGCGCGGTCACGCTCGCTGCCGCACCCGAAGCGAACGCCAATTGGGGTGCGTGCAGAGTCGACGAACCACTGCCGTTACCCGTTCCCGATAACGATGTGCCCGATGACGAACTCGAGATCATCAGCGGCAAGGTCGAATTCAGGCTCGAAGGCGATGCCAAATTCAGCGATGAGATCATCTTGCGCAGCGGCGACCGTGCGCTACGCGCGGATGGGGCCCAGTACGACGCAGCCGCCGGAATTTTCTCCGTTGACGGCAGCGTCGAGTTCCGCGACCCGGACACCCGGATCACCGCCGGCCGGGCCGAATTCAACCGGAATACGGGCGTGCTCGAATTCGAAACAGCCGAGTTTCAACTCTGGGCCGTGCCGGCCCGTGGCGAGGCCGAACACGTCAGGGTCGAGAAAACCGGCAAGCTGCGCCTGCGCGGCGCCACCTATACCTCCTGCCCGGCCGGCAAGGACGACTGGATGCTTATGGCAAGCGAGATCAAGATTGACCGGAACACCGGTATCGGCACGGCCAAAAACGCGCGATTGAAATTCAAAGGCGTGCCGATCCTGTATTTCCCGGTCATTTCCTACCCGGTCACGAACCAGCGTAAGACCGGGTGGCTGATCCCGCATATCGGTAGCAGCGACCGACGCGGATTTGAAATAGACGCACCGTATTACTGGAATATCGCGCCGCAATACGACTCCACGATTACACCACACTACATGTCGAAACGCGGTCTTCAGCTCAACGCCGACTTTCGCTATCTCGCGA
>Ga0114949_10001178_pt1 | contig 15628 bp, 14 predicted proteins | sample N074metaG_FD_83505 | JGI IMG/M metagenome (GOLD analysis project Ga0114949, IMG submission 83505) | Deep subsurface microbial communities from Kermadec Trench to uncover new lineages of life (NeLLi) - N074 metaG | ecosystem: Environmental > Aquatic > Marine > Ocean trench > Sediment | place... | reverse complement strand
GGGGTCAGGAGGTGAGTTCGGGATAACGGCCGACGTAGGGGTGGCCCCACGGCGAAGCGGCGCAAGGAAACGCGATTCTAATTTTCTTTATTCTCGTTTTTACCGCTTTTGCTCCGGTGTCATCGTACTCTCCGTGAGCTGAACGTCCCGCCCGTAGTACATCATCTGAATCCCCGGCGCTCGGCGTCGTTCGTCGTTCCGCCGTCTGTCTTGACGAAAGGAGGTTCCCGATGCAGGGTATCCTTTGGGTGTAAGTTTTCAAAACGACAATAATTTTATTGCTTGATTAGGTGTTTCATTCCATTACATAAAGGAGAACATCATGGATAACGCACAAGAAGTTCAGGAAATCGTAGAACTTACCGTCGAAGAGCTCGAAGAGCGCACCGCGCCCGGCTTAGTTGTTGTCTGGTAGTCGTTTTACTTGAATCATACGAAATTCCCCGCCTAGATTATTGATTCGGGAGGCCACTGGGGAGCGGTCTCCTGAACTTCTTTCCCGTTTCGCTTTCTGTTTGACCCCATCCACTACCTGTGGTAGTTTGCTTGCCCTTGGGTTTTGAGATTTTCCAATAAATGACTCCGGATATGGGTTGGACGTTTTTACTACCGGCACTTTTCTAGTCTTTTCATAAATTTCGCTAACCCGCAGGTGCCGCCTGCAAAAGTGATCCGGAGTCGCACTTGGCTTGGCGTAAAGGGCCCATCAGGGTCCGAGTCTTCTCCTACACGATAGCCGTTCTGGGAGCCGTGTCTCTCGGGTGGGCCGCTCTGTCCGTCGGCGATTTCGTGGAAAGCCTCCCGCTCTCGGAAGGGGTCGCGTTTCTCTGCGTCGTCGCCGTCGCGTGCGTGAGCGCGCGCTGGGTCGTGCGGGTGCCACGCACGGACAACTACATGGCGGTGGCGGATGCCCTGATGCTCGCCGTGATGATGATTTACGGCGTGGTGGCCGGGGTTCTCGCGAACGGTCTGTTCTATCTCGTGAGCTATTGGTTCGTCACCCGAACGGGTCCCCAGGACCCTCGGCACAATCATGCGTGGAATCACGCGCAAGCTGCATTCAACGTCGGAGCGGGAGCGCTCTACGCGCTCGCGTGCGGAACCGTATTCTTCGCGACGCTCCCGGGGGGTCCCATCGGCGCCCGGCAACTGATTATCCCGGTTGTGTTGATGGCGGGCACGTACTTCTTGGTGAACACCCTCCTCACGGACGCAGTCCAGGCGCTGGTCGGCCGTGACGCTTTCCTGCACCTGTGGCTCCAGAACTTTCCGCTGGTACCGCTGTACTTTCTTGCTTCTGCCGGCGGTGCCGCCATCGTTTACCTGTTTCATGCCTTTGCCGGCCCGTGGTCGTTCGTCCTCGCGCTGCCCATCCTCGTCATCGCGTACTACGCGCACCTGTTCTACAACGAGAAGTACGAACAGCTATCGCGTGTCCACAAGCAAACACTCGAAGCGTTCGCGTTTTGTATCGACGCGATGGAGCTTCACACGGATTTCAAGCACCACACCCACACGCACATCCAACGGACGCAAGTGCTCACTCTCGGCCTGGCGCGCGCGTTGAACGTGGACGAGACCACGTACGAAGGGCTCAGCTACGCGTCGGTCTTGCACGACGTAGGCAAGATCTCGATCCCGTCTTACATCCTGCACAAACCGACTCGGCTGACGGAGAGGGAGTTTCAGAAGATGAGCACCCACCCCGCCGTGGGCGCGCAGATACTTTCCTCGATCGACTTTCCCTTTCCCGTCGTGGACATCGTCCGCCACCACCACGAGAACTGGGACGGCTCGGGTTATCCGGATGGGCTCAAGGGGAACTCGATCCCGTTGGGCTCGCGGGTTCTCACGGTGGCCGATTGCTACGAAGCGCTGACCGCACAGCGGGTCTACCGCCGCTCGTTGTCGCGCGACGCCGCGCTCACCATCATGAAGCGCGAGAAGAACAAGTTCGACCCGGAAATCTTTGCCACATTTCTCGAGTCGGTCCCCCAGCTCGAGCAAGAGCTGAAATCCATCGAAGTGCGCTCGCTCGATGACCCGAGAGAGCATCGCGACCAAAAAAGAGCGCCCGACATCGTAGGCACACCGAAGGCAATGACGCTATCGAGAGCGATCTCGGAGCCACAACAAGAGATCTTCACGCTGTTCGAAATTCTGCAAAATATCGGCAACTCGCTTTCGCGCACCGATACCCTTACGATTCTCGCGTCGAAGCTCGAAAAGATCGTTCCGTTCACCACACTCGTCATCTACCTCGTCGAGGAGGGAACCGAAGAGCTCAAGCCCGCCCACATTGCCGGTGAGCACAAAGAAGCGTTCGCCGAGCTTTCGATCGAGATTGGCACCCGTCTCGCCGGCTGGGTGGCGGCGAACAACCGCTTCCTCTACAACGTGCATCCGGGGCCCGACACCATGGCGCTCCCGGAGGAGATCAAGAGCCGCTACGGTAACTCGCTCCTAGCGCCGCTCGTCCACGAAGACCGTCCACTCGGCACCATCGCGCTCTACATGGCCGGGGACGAACGGTATTCCGACGACCACATTCGCTTGATGGAGATCGTTTCCAACCGCGCGTCGATTGCGCTGTTCAACGCGATCCGATTCGAGGAGACCCAGGAGGACGCTTTTACCGACCGATTGACCGGGCTTCCGAACTCGAGGTTCCTCTACATTTTCTTCGAGCAGACGCTATCCGAGGCCAAGCGCTACGGCGAGCCGCTCACCGTGATCGAGCTGGATCTCGACGACTTCAAATCGGTCAACGATCGACACGGACACCACACTGGGGATCGATTCCTCAAAGAGGTGGGCCGTATTCTCAAAGGCCACATGCGCGACGCCGACGTGCTCGTACGCTACGCGGGCGACGAGTTCATCGCGATCTTGCCGAAGACGACCTACGAGCAGGCGCGGCAATTTTCCTACCGGCTTCAAGAAGCGGTCGAAGAGACCGAGCTCGATGTGGGTATCGGCTCGATGCTCAAAGTCGGCATCTCGCTCGGGCTCGCCTCCTACCCCGCCGCCGGACAGGACCTGGAATCACTTCTCATGGCCGCCGACAAGAACATGTACGAAGATAAAGCCCGTCGCAAGGGCCGCAAGCGCGGCGCCGCCGAATCCGACAGCTATCAGCCTAGCCTGTTCGGATCGGAGGAGCTTCACACTCAGCGCCCGAACTAGCACGGCATTCGGCATGCCGTTGACCGAACCCCGATCAGCTTGCAGAACGGGGTTTTTTCAACCGTTCCACGATCTCGTCGCGTTTTTGATCTTCTTCCACTTCCGGTTCGAAGCAGCGACGGCAACGGGCTTCATAAGAGCCGGCGCCGCCGACGACCACTCGATCTTTGGAGGCGACGAGGCGCTGGGTTTGGTTTGCCGGGCTCCCGCAGCGCATGCAGATGGCTAGCGTCTTGGTGATGTACTCAGCGACCGCCAATAATTGTGGCATCGGCTCGAAGGGGTTTCCGAGGAAGTCGGTGTCGAGTCCGGCGATGATGACCCGCTTTCCGGCATTGGCGAGTTGATTGGAGACCTCGACGAGCGTCGTGTCGAAGAACTGGCCTTCATCGACGCCTATGACTTCGGTGCGGTGGTTCAACTTCTCCAGGATCTCGCTCGCGTTCTCGACGAGCTCCGCGTCGATCCGCATGTCGCTGTGCGACACGATGTGCTCGTGGCTGTAGCGGCCGTCGACGATGGGCTTGAATATCTGGACGCGCTGGCGTGCGATCTGCGCGCGCCGCAACCGGCGGATGAGCTCCTCGCTCTTGCCACTGAACATACTTCCGGTGATGACTTCGATCCATCCGGGATGGGAATGAAAAACGTCCATAGTTGGCCCGTTAGTGTAGCGAATACGCGCGTGCATTATAGAACGGCGCGAGCGCATGCAACATGGAGCGCGCAAAGGCTTCCTCGCGCGTGACCACACCGTCGGTGAGAACGCCGAACGTGCCCTCGTGACCGGCGACATCGCGCCGCTCGAAGTAGCGGTCGGCGGCGGGACCTAGATCTTCCCCGCGATCGAGCACGGCGGCGGCGAGCTCGTCGGGGAGGGGGATCCGGCCGCTCCCCCCGAAAAAACCGCGCTCACCGTCCGTCGCGAACGCCCAGGATTCCAGGAATACCGTGTGCCCGGCGGTGGCAAGTCCACCTTCGAGGCCGATACTCAGCGAGGGCGCGAGCCCGTCGTCTCGTAGCGCCGCGAACGCGTTTCTCGCGCGCGTCTTGGCGCCGAGCATCGTCGCTTCGGTCGTCGTCGGGGTGGAGGGCGCTCCCGACGGCACCTGGCGCGGCTCAATCGCGAGCTCGCCGGGCAGAAAATCGGGAAAGCGCGCTCGCAAATCCGCCAAAACGCGCTCGACCGCCTGCACTTTGGGACGCCTCGTCGTCCCCACGGCGACGATGGGGCTAAGGGTCCTCAATTACGAGCTCCAAACCTCGGGGGCGCCAGGTGGTACTCCAGCACCGAGCCGCCCGCCTCGACGACAGCATCCGCGACCTTTTTGCGCTTGCCTGCGGGATGCGCGAGGATCATGCACCCACCGCCGCCGGCGCCGCACACTTTGGCTGCCGTCGCCCCGGACTCCTCAGCCGCGGCGATGAGCTCTTCCAGCTCCGGGCTTGAGACCTCGGGCGCCATCTCGCGCCGCGCCTGCCAGTCCTCGCCGATGAGCTTCGCGACGCGATCCAAATCGGAGGCGACGAGGGCGTTGCGCACCGCGACCGCTATGCGACCGCTTCTCTCGACGGCGGCGACCGTCGTCCGGTCGCCGTCGATAAAACGTTTGACGACTTCCCAGTTCGTCGCGCCTGAGCGATGCGGTTGGTGCGAATACGCGAGGAGGAATCGTTCACGAAAGGCTTCGGCATCGACAGCGATCGCTTCGCGACGATGGCCGAGTTTCTGCCACCACAGACACGCCGCGCCGCCGAAGATCGGAGGGTAGTGGTCCTGGGCGCCGGTCATGGTGCGCAGCAGCTCGACTTAGACGTCCTTGACGATCGCGATCAGCTCGTGGGATCCGTATCGAAATCCGGTCAGTCCGTTCAACGCTCCGGCAATCGAGATGCCCAGCGATGAGGACGCTCCCAGCCCGGCTTGTGGAGGCGCTTGGGAACGGGTCGTGATCGTGAGCGGGCGCTCGGGCGCGAAAAAGGAGAGAAGCCGGCCTGCGATTTCCGAGCCCTCCATGTGGGCGAGCTCGTCGGGCGAGGCCGCCGAGACGCTACGGCCCCACGCTTGCTCGTGAACGTGCCAGGCATCGTCGGGCGAGAGGTCGATAGCCGCTTCCGTGTAGAGATCGATCGCGATGTTGACCGTGGCGGCTTCGTCGATGAGGAGGTACAGCGGCCACAGATCGACGGTGCCTCCCGCGAGATCGATCCGCGTCGGGGCGTGGGCCCTGAGGGTCATCGTTATCGCCTTACCAGACGAACCCGACGTAGAGGGCGTAGGTCATGGTCGAGCCGAACTGGTTGACCATCGAGGCGTCGGAGCTGAAGGGTCGCTGTATCTGCAGCTCGACGCTCAGGCGGCTGAGCTCGACGCCGCCCACGAAGTGGAATCCGAAATCGCTTTCCCAGTCGTTGCCACCGGACAAGAGGACGAACGTGCTGATCAGGCCGAGGCCACCGCCGCCGTACGGGCGCACACTCCCGACGGTGCCCGATTTGTACTTCACGTTGACGAAGGCGTTGGCCGGGAACAGGGTCGCGGTTCGCCGCGTGTCGGCGACGTCCTGGCGAAAGACCGACGTTTGGAGCTCGAAGCCGACAAAGATGGTCTCTCCGAAGTTCACCGCGTAGTCGGACCCGAAGCCGATGCGCCAGCGTCCCTCGAACCCGATATCGCGCGGAGAGAAGATGACGCCGCCTCTGAGAAACGCGTCACCTGCCGCGGCGGGTGCCGACCACAAGGCAAGAAACACGACGACGCCGGCGAGGCCGAGAGCTGTTCGATGGTGTTCGATTCGACTCATGTATTCCGGGGATTATATCGAAGCTTCGCGATTACCATCAACGAAAGAGACGTCATCGCGGTGCTATCCTCTTCGAGTGAGCAAGCTCGTCGAGCAGGTGCGGCGCCGATTGGCGGCGCGGGTCCCCCGGCGAGGTCCGAGCGGCCTTCGTGCCGCGGCGGTACTGATGCCCATCGTGGTCAACCCGGGGCCTCGAGGCGAGAGTTTGCTCCTGACCCGTCGCTCGCAATCCTTGCGGCGCCAGCCGGGAGATATCGCCTTTCCCGGCGGAAGGGTGGATCCAGCCGACCCGTCTCCGCTCGCGACGGCTTTGCGAGAAAGCCACGAAGAAGTCGGCCTGTCGTCGGCCGACGTCACCGTCCTCGGTCAGATGGACGAGAGGGGAACGGTGACCGGGTTTTGCATCACCCCTTTCGTCGCCTCCGTGGCCGGCCCGTATCCCTTTCGAACGAACGACGAAGTCGACGCCCTCATCGAAGTTCCCATCGCCGCGTTGAAGGCCCCCGACATTCTCGAAGTCGAGAACCGCCGCCTACCCGATGGCTCGTTTCTGTCCGTGTACCACTATCATTTCGAGGGGCACGATATCTGGGGCATCACGGGTCAGTTGATTAGAGAGTTTTTGGAGTTGATCGGTTAGTTGTTGGCCCCTGGCCCCCCCTGCCCTTGCCCTCGCTTTTCTGGCCCAAACTGCCGGGCACGGGCACGGGCACGGGTCATTTTTCCGGACGCCTGCACGCCCGCGGGTCCTTCTTCACAAAACCGATAAACACCGGATGCCGTAATCGGTGGTCCATGGTCAGCTCCGAGTATTCCACTCTCACGACAAGGGCTGGTTTCAGCCAGTCGATCGCGCCTGGGGCGTCCGCGGTGAAATCCGTTGGCCGGTCGGCTTGCAACGGGCCCAGCTCCGTAGCGAGCTCGGCGAGCGTCCCTTGGTCGAGCCCGCTGCCGACGTTTCCGAGCCACACGAGCGCGTCGTTGTCGTACACGCCCAACACCAACGATTTCACCCGACGGGTGCCGCGCTCGCGCACGATCCCGACGAGGACCCCGTCGGTGCGTCGTCTCACCTTGAGCTTCAACCACGCGTTCGAGCGCTCTCCGCGCACGTAGCGGCTCTCGAGAACTTTTGCCACAACACCCTCGAGCCCGCGCTCCTCGGCCTCCTTGAAGAACGCCTTGCCTTGGCCCAACACGTAGGTGCTCTCGACGATAGGAGAAGGCGGTTCCTTCAAGAGATCGGACAAGAGACGCTTGCGCTCTTCGAGCGGGCGATCGAACAACGGCTCGCCATCCCGGTACAGCAGATCGAAAGCAACATAGACCACGGGGTCTCGCCGCGCCTTCAGGAGAGCCGCATCACGAGACGCCGTCTGTTCGCGGACCAAGACCCGTTGGAAGTTGGGGCTACCATCGTCGTCGAGGACGATGACCTCACCGTCGAGGATGCCCTCGCCGGGGAGTCTCTCGAGCGCCGCCACGACCTCGGGATAGCGCGGCGTCGCATCGGTGAGCTTGCGCCCCTGAAGTCTAGCGACGCCGTTGCCGAAAAAAGCGAGGACACGAATGCCGTCCCACTTGATTTCGAAGAGGTGCCGGTCTGAATCGAACGGAGACCCCGTCTTCGCTAGCATGGGCGCGATTTTCTCGTTCAGCCAGTCAGTCATCTCTAGGACCGCGGGCCGATCCGTGCGCGCGTCTACTCGTTGGCAGCCTTCGCGCGTTCTTCGACGGCCGCGGGGGCAAGCTCACTCTTTTGGAGGCTCGACTTGAGGGCGTCCATGAGATTGATGACCTTGCCCGTTTCCACTTCCGGCGGCTCCACGATCTCCTTGCCTTCCGCTTTGGCTTTGACGATGTCGAGGAGAGCCGTCTTGTAGTGGTCGGTGAATTCCTCGGGATGGAAAGGCTTGGTGACCGAGTCGATGAGTTGGCTCGCGAGTTTCAGCTCGTCGGGATTGACCTCGGGATTGGCGTTGAGCTCTTCGATTCCCGAAAGCGTGCGGACCTCGTTCGCGAAGTAGAGAGCCGACATCACGAACACCTTCTCGCGTGGCCGGATGGCGACGACTTGCTCTTTGCCGTTCATGACGACGCGCGCGAGCGCGATACGCTCTTTTTCCTCGGTCGCTTGCAGGATCGTGGCGAAGCTTTCGATCGCGACGGGCCCATCGGGGACCACGTAGTGCGAGCCGTGGTAGTAGACGGGGTCGATCTCGCCTCGGTTGACGAACTGGACGATGTTGATGGACTTGGTGCTCTCGAGGCGGACTTTGGTGAAGTCTTCCTCGTCCATGATGACGTAGCGCTCTTTGGCGTATTCGTAGCCTTTGACGATCTCATCGCTCGAAACGCTGCGCTCGCACGTGGGGCAACGCTTGTCGTACTTGATGCGAGAGTTGCACTCTTTGTGAATCTGATTGAAGGATATTGATTGGGAGCGCGCCGCAGGGTACAAGCGCACGGGGATGTTGACGAGCGAAAGTTTGAGGAAGCCTTTCCAAGTCGGTCTCATCGTCGCCGTCCTCCGACCCGAAGTGTAGAAGAGGCCCTTGGGTATGTCAATTTGGAGGCAGCGCTGGCATCTAAAAACGCAATCATTGCAGAATCGTTGTGCCGTGCGTGGAAAAACCTGCACAACTTTGTAAGCTATTGACTAGTTAACGGGTTAGTCCGTTCCCTCGAGGCGATGATGAGGGCGTTGATGTGCTAACGAGCCCGAGCTATGATGAGCCTGTATGCAAAGTATGCAGATACTGGAAGTGTGCCACGCGCATTCATGTTCTCGTCCTGTAACTAGTTGATTTCAAAAGCATTAAATGTGGCCTTTATGTGGCACGGCAATTGCTTGTCGTATGCACCGAGCAATGGAATAATGAACCGGTATGAGCGAGCTGTCTGAACGCGTTCTCGTTCTCGATTCCGTCGCGGGTGAACGCACGAACATCGCGGGCTGGCTGACGAACCGGGGGCTCGAGGTCGATGTCGCCGAGCGCCTGCAGGGCCCCGAGCTTTCCCGCTACGGGCTGGTGGTGCTCGACATGGATTTGCTGCAATCCGATTGGTCGAGCCAGTTGTCAGGGTTGAAACACTCCGCTCCCGAGACCGAAGTCATTCTCACCACCCAGGCGGGCGAGGGCTCCGTGGAAGCCGCGGTGTCGGCGATCCGCGAGGGTGCGTTCGACTACCTGGTCAAGCCTCTCGACCCGAATCGTCTACCCGTTCTCGTACACAAAGCTCTCGAGCGACGTCGCCTGTCCGAGGAGAACCGAAGCCTGCGCCGGCGACTGTCGATGAAGGACGAGTACGGGAAGGTCGTTGGCAAGAGCGGGCCGATCACCGAGGTCTACGTCGTCGCCGGCCAGGTCGCGGACACGTCCGCGACGGCGCTTCTCTCCGGCGAAAGCGGCACGGGGAAGGAGCTCGTCGCGAAAGCGATTCACCAACGGAGCGCGCGCCGGGACCGCCCGTTCGTCTCCATCAATTGCGGTGCACTCCCGGAGGGCCTCCTCGAAAGCGAGCTTTTCGGGTTCGAGCGGGGTGCGTTCACCGGTGCCGTCGGCTCCAAACCGGGAAGGTTCGAGATCGCGGACGGCGGCACGTTGTTTCTGGACGAAGTCGGAGAGATGAGCCCCAAGACGCAAGTGGAGTTTCTCCGGGTGTTGCAGGAGCGGGAGTTTCGGCGGCTCGGTGGCAACAAGCTCATCCGCGTCGACGTGCGCATCATCGCCGCCACGAACAAGGATCTGCTCGAAGAAGTGCGAGCGGGGCGTTTTCGGCAAGACCTCTATTATCGCTTGGCGGTGGTTCCGATCCATCTGCCGTCCCTGCGTGACCGCCGCGAGGACATCCCGCTACTCGTCGATGCGTTCTTGAAGGAATTTGCCGGCGCGAGCGGCAAGGCGCCCCAGCGGCTTGCGCGCGAGGCGATGCAAGCGCTCTCGCATTACCATTGGCCGGGCAACATCCGTGAGCTCAGAAATGTCATCGAGCGGCTCACCGTGACCGTTTACGCGAGCACCATCCGCGCGGAGCACTTGCCGGACGAGCTCACGGAGGGACCGGACTCAAAACGCCAGATCTTCATCCGCCTCGGGACGCCGCTTCGCAAAGTGGAAGAGATCGTCATCCGGCGCACGCTCGAAGAGCTCACCGATCACCGCCAGAAAGCGGCGAGCATCCTCGGTATCAGCCCGCGCGCGCTCCACTACAAACTCGCCCGCTACGGCGTGGGTAGAAAACGATCGCAAGCGAGCCTGACGGGAACATGACCAGCCGTAAACCGTGGAAGAAAATGGGCTTTTGGGTGTCAAACTTTTTCGACAACCGCGCACTTTTTGGTATGATTTCTACTAAGGACGCCGAGCACACGAGAAGACCACCCCTCGCTACTGGAGACCCCACATGTCAACGCAGACCCTCGTAGGCGAGTCCGAATCCAGCGCCAAGCCTGCGATCATCAACGACCTTGCCATCCAGGTCGCGACCATCAACGGCTCGGGAAGCCAATCGTCCAACAGCGTGCTCATGCGCGCCATCTTTCAGATGGGCGTTCCCGTCAGCGGCAAGAACCTCTTTCCGTCGAACATCCAAGGGCTACCGACGTGGTTCACGATCCGCGCATCCAAGAACGGCTACATCGCGCGGAAACGAGACGTCGACCTGCTCATCGCGATGAACCCTCAGACCGCCCGTGAGGATGTGCAAACGCTGCAATCGGGCTCCGCGGCGATCTACGAAAAGAGTCTCGGGCTCGACAAACTCCGTGACGACGTTGTCTTTTATCCGGTGCCCTTCGCCGAGCTCGCCAAGGACGTGATCGACGAGCCCCGGCTGCGCAAACTCCTCGCCAACATGATCTACGTCGGCGTCGCCGGTTACTTGCTGTCGATCGACCGGGAAGAAATCCGAGCGGCGATCGCCAAACAATTCCAAGCGAAGGCGAAAGCCGTCGAGCTCAACGTCAAAGCGGTTGATGTGGGGTTCGATTTCGCGGAGAACCATCTCACCAAGGCCGATCCGCTCAAGATCGAGCGCATGGACGAGACCGCGGGCAAGATTCTCATCGATGGCAACTCCGCCGGCGCGCTCGGTGCCATGTTCGGCGGTGTCACCGTGGTCGCTTGGTATCCGATCACACCGTCGTCGAGCCTGGTCGAGTCGCTTGCCGACTACATGAAGGTTCACCGTATCGACGACAAGACGGGCAAAGCGACGTTCGCCGTCGTGCAGGCCGAAGACGAGCTCGCCGCCATCGGCATGGTGCTCGGCGCGGGCTGGGCTGGCGCTCGGTCGCTGACCTCGACCAGTGGGCCGGGCATCTCGTTGATGTCCGAGTTCGTCGGGCTCGGCTACTTCGCCGAGATTCCAGCCGTGATTTGGGACATTCAACGCGTAGGCCCGTCCACCGGACTTCCGACCCGGACGGCGCAGGGTGACATTCTCAGTACCTATTTGTTGTCGCACGGCGACACGAAACACATTCTGTTGTTTCCGGCCTCGGTCGCGGAGTGCTTCGAGTTCGGAGGCACGTCGTTGGATCTCGCCGAGCGTTTCCAAACGCCGGTATTCGTGATGTCGGACCTCGACCTCGGGATGAACACGTGGATGTCGGACCCCTTCGACTACCCGGACAAGCCGATCGATAGGGGCAAAGTGCTCGACGCCGACGAGCTGGAAAAGGTGAGCGGTTGGGGACGCTACCGTGACGTCGATGGCGACGGCATTCCCTACCGCACCCTCCCGGGCACCAACCATCCCGGGGCCGCGTACTTCACTCGCGGCAGCGGCCACAACGATTACGCGGAGTACACGGAGCGTCCGGAAGATTATGAAAACACCATGGCGCGTCTCGCGAGAAAGTTCGAAACCGCGAGGAAGCACGTGCCTCGGCCGGTGACGGAGACCGTCGACGGCGCCGCGATCGGACTCATCGCCTACGGCACGACCCATTGGGCGATCGTCGAATCGCGCGATCAGCTCCGCGCCGAGAACGACTTGGATACCAGCTACATGCGTTTGCGTGCGCTTCCGTTCAACGACGAGCTCGAAGCCTTCGTGGAACAACACGATCGCGTCTACGTCGTCGAGCAGAACCGTGACGCACAGGTATTGCAGCTGATCCAGTTGGCGTTGGCCGGGCGTCCGGAGCTCATCGCCAAACTACGCAGCATTTTGCATTGCGACGGACATCCGATCGACGCGCGCACCGTCACCGAGAAGCTTCTCGAACGGGAACGTCCGTCCTAGGGAGCGACATCGAGATTGGGAGAAAGACATGGCAACCACGACTGAACAACCTCCGAAGCCATCGAAGAAGAAGGTCAACCGGCTCGGGCTCGCCCAGGCGGACTACAAGGGCAAACCCTCGACGTTGTGCAAGGGGTGCGGTCACGACTCCATTTCCAGCCAGCTCGTCAAAGCGTTCTACGAGTACGGCGTCGAGCCCCACCGTGTCGCCAAGCTCTCCGGCATCGGTTGCTCGTCGAAAACCCCGGCCTACTTCTTGAGCAAGAGTCACGGCTTCAACACAGTCCACGGCCGCATGCCGTCGGTCGCGACCGGTTGCGTGCTCGCGAACCGCGACCTTATCGCGGTGGGTGTTTCCGGAGACGGTGACACGGCGTCTATCGGCATCGGCCAATTCGTACACCTTCTCCGCCGCAACCTTCCGGTCGTCTACATCGTCGAGAACAACGGCGTCTACGGGTTGACCAAGGGGCAGTTTTCGGCCACCGCTGATATGGGCTCCAAGTTGAAGACCGGCGTCATCAACGACCTTCCCGCGGTGGACCTGTGCGGCTTGGCGGTCGAGCTCGGTGCGACCTACGTTGCGCGCTCGTTCGCGGGCGATCCCAAGCAGGTGGTCACACTCATAAAGGGAGCGCTCGCGCATAACGGCGCGGCCGTCCTCGATATTATCAGCCCGTGCGTGACGTTCAACAACCACGCGGGCTCCACCAAGAGCTACACCTGGGGCAAAGAGAACGAAGAGCTCATTCAAGAAGTCGACTTCGTACCGTTTTTCGACGACATTGATATCGACTACGACGAAGGCGAGGTTCGAAGTGTCGAGCTCCACGACGGCTCGCACATCGTCCTCAGAAAACTCGAGCGTGACTACGATCCCACGAATCGACGACGTGCGCTCGAGCTAATCCTCGATGCCCACGAAAAGCAGCAGTTCCTCACCGGCCTCATCTATGTGGATACGAAACAGAAGAACCTGATCGAGCTTCTGAACGTCGTCGACGAGCCCCTAGCGACGCTTCCCCTCGATCGCGTCCGCCCACCCAAGAAGGCGCTCGACGACATTATGGAGTCGTTGATGTAGTTGGCAGCCGGTCAAAAATTGAATTTCACCTCTCCTAGCACCTGCCGCTTCAAAATATCTCCAAAGACATGCTGTTGCGAATTGGCGTTGTTCAGATTGGTGAACTTCAGCGACACCGTCATCTTTTGCTCGATGAGTCGAATGCCGACACCGCCGTTGAGCATCGTGTAGCTTTCGGTGGGGCCGTGGAAGCGTGCGTCCAGCACGTCGGTCCAGAATGCGGAGTCGGTGAAGTTCAGGTTTAGATTGCCGAACCATGTCCCGGTGTCGTAGTTGACGCCGACGTTGAAACGATTCGCCGGCGGGATGTTGAACTCGGCAAAGTCGTCGGGATTGTCCGGCACCGGCTCGGCTTGCCAGGAATAGTTGACGAACATGCTCAGGTCTCGCGTAAACCGAGAGTTCAGGCCGAGCTCGATACCCTTGTCGCGCACGCCTTCGAAGTTCAAGTACGTCAACTGCGACGGTAGAAAGACCCCTTGTGCGGCCAGGATGTCGAGCACTTGTGGCGGTAGCGGCCAGCCCGGTGGCGGATTGTCGCTGGTGTAAACACCCGACGTCGTGAAAAAAATGTTGTCGGTCGTGTCGTTGATGTAGAAGGCGGCGCTGACGGTGTGGCGGCCCCCGAAGGTTCCCGTGTAACCGACTTCGTAGGCTGTCATTTTCTCTTCGTTCAGATCCGTGTTCCCGTCGGCTCGGATCGGAAAGATGAACTGCCCGATACCGGGAAGTTGGACCTGTTGCAAGATGGTGACGTCGAGAAAGCTGTTGACGAACGAAGGTGCCCGGAACGCTTGGTTGTAGGACACCCGGAACGTATGGTCCGGAGTCGGTTTGATCATGAACGTGGTCCGCGGCGAGAACACGAACTTGTCGATTACGGAGAATCCGTCCACGCGGCCGCCGACGAGCCAACGGAAATGATCGGAGAGGAAAATCTCGTCCTGGATGTAGAACCCGCCCTCGGTACGAGAGTCGCCGCCCGGGGCGATCGAGAGGGCGAACGTGTTGTAGCGGAAATTGCCGCCGTAGTTGATGAGATGCTTCGTGCCCAGGATCTGTGAGTTCCCGAGCTCCACGTCGTAGGTGTTGTTGTGGAACAAGAAATTGATCGGCTGGCCGTCGGGTCCAATCGCGAGCAGAGCCGGAGCGTCGCCGTCGAGGATGTTGGTGAAAAAATTGACTCTCAAGTTGTCGCGCTGGTAGTTGACCTTCCCGTATCCCATCACCGTGCCCGATTGGATGTCGAAGGGGCCGATGCCGGTATGCATGATCCCCTGCGTTCCGGCGATGCCACCGGCGAAGATGATTTTCTGGCGGCCGTCGGGATGGTCGTAGTCCACCCGAGCGTCGAACTTCGGCTGGGTCGTGCCCGCGTTGGTGTAGGCCGGGTACTCGCCGCCGCCGGTTCTGCCTCGCTCGGGATCGTCGACGACGGGTACACGCCCGACGTGTCGTGCCAAGGCGTCCATCCCGAAGACTCCACCGGAGACCTTGAAAGCCCAGCGCTCGTTCAACACCTGCGCGTGGCGGACGTTCACGTGGTAGCTCGTCCCCGTGTCCAGGTCTTGACCCGCGCTTCGGTTGACGGCGCCGAAGCCGAGCGTCACCGCGGTGCCGTCGAGCTCTCGAGGCGTTTTGGTGATGATGTTGATCACGCCCGTCATCGCGTTCGGTCCCCAAACCGCCGAGGCCGGTCCGTTGATGACCTCGATCTGAGCGATCTCGCTGGTGTCGATAGGCAAGAAGTCCCAGCCGACGAAACCAAAAAAGTCCTGGTAGATCGTGCGACCGTCCAACAAGGCCAGCTGGGTCGTGGAGAGCGTCGACGTAGCCCCGCGACTCGTGATGTTGATATCCCGCGCCGAAGTCTGAGCCACGTTCGCCCCTGGCACGGACCGGATGAGGTCTCCATAACTCTGAGCGCCCGAGTTTTCGATGAACTCGGACCCGATAACCGAGACCGCGGCGGGTGCATCGACGATCCGGGTCTCTACTTTCGATGCGGTCACGACGACCGTTTCGGCGTAAGCGAGGACCGCTTCCGTCGTCTCTTGTTGTTCCTCGATGGCTTGTTGCTCCTGTTCTTCGTCCGGTGGCTGGTCTTGAAACGCGAGGAGTGGCGACGGAGCGATGAACGCTGCAAGGATGAAAACGATGGATGTCCGGGTCATGACAACCTCCCTTGGTGGGGCACCAATGAAACCGACTAGGTCTTATCTCACATAATCGCAGGCGTATTCAAATTCGCATTCCCCCGCCGCACTCCGTGCCCGAGCCCGAGCCCGAGCCCGAGGCCGAT
>Ga0114949_10001177_pt1 | contig 15634 bp, 13 predicted proteins | sample N074metaG_FD_83505 | JGI IMG/M metagenome (GOLD analysis project Ga0114949, IMG submission 83505) | Deep subsurface microbial communities from Kermadec Trench to uncover new lineages of life (NeLLi) - N074 metaG | ecosystem: Environmental > Aquatic > Marine > Ocean trench > Sediment | place... | reverse complement strand
GCCTATGGCGAGGCCGAGCCGCTTTACCAGCATGCACTGGCCATCCAAGAGTAGGTCCTGGGGCCGGAGCAGCCCGACGTGGCCACGAGCCAGGCAAATTACGCCGCCTTGTTCCGAGAGACCGGACGAGCGGAGGAGGCGAAGGAGTTAGAGACCTGCGCCCGCGCGATCTGAGCAAAGCAGGCCGAGTAGAACCCGGCGGGGCGGTGAGCGGGGCCGAGATGAAGCGGCGGATGGCTCAGATCGAGGAGAGCGTGGCACGCAATCTTCATCAGCTCGACAGCGCCGACCGGCAGAAGCCGTCGTTTGCACAGACCATGAAGACGACCCCTCCGGAGGGCCCGGTGAACCTCTGGGCGATGCTTGTCCGATGCCCCCTGGCCCGATGCCCAGTGGCGCCATGGGGGGCATCGCCCTGCGCAGCGCTCCTCCCCGGAGGGCGGAGTGGCCCCATGAGATGGGTCTTTATCACCGAGATTTGGTATCGAGGCCGTGAATGGGGTGCTGGGCGCCCAGGACCTTTGCGGGGATCTGTCCAGATCGCTATGGGCAAGCAAACGTTGGGAACGAAGAGCATGACGGCATGGGTGTGGCCTTCACAAGCGGCCATCACAAGTGGCCATCACAAGTGGCCATTGACGTTGGGTCCTTGGCGGATAGGATCCTATGGTATTCTTCGGATTCGAGAAACGGATCTCGAAGAGATGCCCGCTCTATGTCGGGCCATTGATGGCCTCGTGGAGGTCATTGCGCCGCGCCTGTGCCATATGACGTCGAAGAGCTTGCCCAACCCATGTCTTACGCCCGGCGACGCCTGACGAAAGATCCTCTGTCACTGATCGGTATCGTGACGATCGTAAGCGTGATCGCGGCCGCCATCGCGGCCCCATGGGTCTCGCCCTATGATCCGAGCGAGCAGTTCTTCCACGGCCTCACCCTGGAAGGCTCACCCTTGCCGCCCAGTGGGCAGTTCCTGCTCGGCACCGATCTGCTTGGCCGAGATCTCCTCTCGCGCTTGCTCTATGGCGCGCGCACGTCTCTGATCATTGGCGTGGTGGCCAACGGGGCGGCGGTGACAGTGGGCACCTTGCTCGGCGTGATTGCTGGTTATGTCCAGGGTTGGATCGGCGCCACCATCATGCGATTCACCGACCTCATGATGGCCTTTCCCGCACTGCTCCTGGCGATCGCCCTTGCCGCCATCTTCACCCCCTCCCTGTGGATCGTCGCCATGGTGATTGCGCTGGTGAATTGGGTGCAGATCGCTCGGGTGATCTATACGGAAACCACGGGGCTTGCGGCGCGAGAATACATCGAAGCGGCCCGTGGGCTCGGTGCCGCTTGGCCACGGATCCTGTTCCTGCACATCTTGCCGCACTTGATTCCGACGATCCTGGTCTGGGCAACCCTTGGCATCGCCACCACGGTTCTGCTGGAGGCGACGCTGTCGTTTTTGGGCATCGGCGTCCAGCCGCCGACACCGTCATGGGGCGGTATCATCTTCGAAAGTCAGTCCTATTTTCTGTCGGCGCCGTGGCTGGTGTTTTTCCCGGGCATCGCAATCATGATCATGGCGCTCGCGTTCAACCTTGTCGGCGATGCGCTTCGCGATGCTCTCGATCCGACCCAAAGAGGCCGGTGATGCTGCGCTATCTCTCGCGCCGGCTCGTCGCATCCCTGCTGATCCTGATCGGCATCACGATGGTCACCTTCGCCCTGACCTTCCTGATTCCCGCCGACCCGGTTCGCATGATCGCGGGTCGCAGCGCATCGGCGCAGACCGTGGAAAGCATTCGCCATCAGCTGGGATTGGACAAGCCGGTCCTGGTTCAGTACGCGAACTACGTCGCCAAGCTGGCCCAGGGCGACCTTGGCCGTTCCTATGTTCAGAAGACCGAGGTGACACTACTGATCCAAAGCCGCTTGCCGGCCACCTTGTTGCTCATGGCAGGCGCCATCTTCTTTGAGATCTTGATCGGTCTGCCGGCGGGGATATTGGCCGCCGCCCGACGCGGCAAGTTCTTGGACCGTGGCGTCATGATTCTGTCATTCGTCGGAGTCTCCACGCCGCAGTTCGTGCTGGGCCTGATTCTGCTTTACGTCTTCGCCAACCTGCTCGGTTGGTTTCCCCTCAGCGGCTATGGATCTTTCCAGCATCTCGTCCTTCCGGCCTTGACTCTCGGGATCGCCGGCGGCGGCTGGTATTCTCGGATGATGCGCTCGAGTATGGTGGAGGTGCTGCGTCACGACTACATCCGCACGGCCCGGGCCAAGGGCCTGAGCGAGCCCGGCGTGATCCTGGTTCACGGCCTGCGCAACGCCATCCTGCCGGTGATCGCCATGATCGGTCTGGACATCGGGATTTTCATGAGTGGCGCGGTGGTTGTCGAGTCGGTCTTTGGCTGGCCTGGCATCGGCCAATTGGCCTGGCTGGCGATCCAGCGAGTCGATATTCCCATCATCATGGGGGTGACCCTTGTCGCCGCCGTGGCGATCGTTCTCGGCAACCTGCTGGCGGACCTCATGGCGCCACTGATTGACCCGAGGATAAGATTGCGTTGAAATAGCCGTCTCACAAAGGGAGGACAAATCAATGAAGGTCTATGCGATGAGGGGCGCGGTCCCCGCCATGGCGCTTGCGCTCTCGATGGCGATCTCCGGCAACGCGCTGGGTCAGAAGCAAGGTGGCTCCATGATCGTCACCTACAAGGACGACATCAGCACATTCGACCCCGCGATCGGTTATGACTGGCAAAACTGGTCCATGATCAAGAGCCTGTTCGACGGGCTCATGGATTACAAGCCCGGCACGACCGAACTGATGCCCGATCTGGCCGAGAGCTACACCATCTCGGCGGACAGCCTCACCTATACCTTCAAGCTGCGCAAGGGCGTGAAATTCCACAATGGCCGAGAGCTCGTCGCCTCGGACATCAAGTATTCGATCGAGCGCTCGGTCGACCCGGTGACCCAAAGCCCGGGCCAGGGCTTCTTCTGGCAGATCAAGGGCTTCGACGAAATGGCCGCCGGCGACGCCAAGGAGTTGTCGGGCATCGCCACACCTGACGACTACACCGTGGTGATTCAACTTTCGCAGCCTGACGCGACCTTCTTGCATATCATGGCCATCAACTTCGCGTTCGCCGTGCCTCGGGAAGAGGTGGCGAAATATGGCCAGGACTTCGGCCGCAATCCCGTGGGCACCGGCGCCTACAAGATGACCGAGTGGGCGCTCGGCCAGTACGTCATTTTCGAGCGCAACGTAGACTATTTCCGCGAGGGTTCGCCCTTTCTCGACAAGATCACTTTCGAGGTGGGTCAGGATCCCTCCGTGTCGTTGTTGCGCCTGAAGCGGGGCGAGGTCGACGTGCTGGGAGATCCCATCCCTTCGGCGAATTTCGTGGAGGAGAAGAATGATCCTGCGAACAAGGGCCTGATCATCGAGGGCGGCCTGCTGCACACCGGCTACATCACCTTGAACGTCACGACACCGCCGTTCGACAACAAGCTGGTCCGCCAAGCCGTCAACATGGCGATCAACAAGGATCGGGTGCTGCGCATCGTGAACAATCGTGGGGTCGCGGCCAATCAACCGCTGCCGCCGGCCATGCCGGGCTACGATCCCAACTACAAGGGCTACCCCTTCGACCCGGAGAAAGCCAAACAGTTGCTCGCCGAGGCCGGTTTCCCCGACGGCTTCGAGACCGAGCTTTATACCATGAACACCGATCCCAACCCGCGCATTGCCCAATCGTTCCAGCAGGACTTGGCGGCGATCGGCATTCGGGCGGAGATCAAGTCCTTGGCGCAGGCCACCGTTATTGATGCGGGTGGCCAGGGTACGGCGCCCATGCTCTGGTCGGGCGGGATGGCCTGGATTGCCGATTACCCTGATCCCTCCAACTTCTATGGACCCATCCTCGGCTGCGGCGGCGCGGTGCCGGGCGGCTGGAACTGGGCCAAATACTGCAACGAGGAGATCGAAGCGCGTGCCGCCAAGGCAGACGGCATGGCCAGCGACGACCAGGCCGCGGCACGGATCGACGCGTGGCGTCAGATCTTCATCGACATCATGGAAGAGGCTCCTTGGGTCCCGGTGCTCAACGAGGTTCGCTTCGCAATGCACTCGGCGCGAATCGGCGGCAAGGACATCTTCTTCGCGGATCCGATCCATATTCCGGTCCACTACGAGTACGCCTATGCCAAAGATGTCAAATAGCTGTGGCCATACGATCCACAAGGATCACAGCCATTACGGCTGGGACAACAGCTTCGCGCCGCGGCTGACCATAGCGCCCGGGGAGACGGTCGAGTTCGAGACCGTCGACGCCTCGGGCGGTCAGCTGGGGCCGGAGTCCACGGTCGATGACGTGGCGAAGCTCGACTTCGCCAAGGTCAACCCGGTCACCGGCCCCGTCTTCATTGACGGGGCCGAACCGGGTGACGCCGTTAAGGTCACCCTGCTCGGCTTCGCGCCGTCTGGCTGGGGTTGGACCGCGAACATTCCGGGCTTTGGGTTGCTGGCCGACCAGTTCCCCGATCCGGCGCTCAACCTCTGGCGATATGATGGGGACCTCCTCGAACCGGCGCTCTTTGGGCCCGGCGCCAAGGTTCCCTTGAAGCCATTCTGCGGCACCATCGGGCTGGCGCCGGCGGAACCGGGCCTGCACAGCATCGTGCCGCCGCGCCGGGTGGGCGGCAACATGGACATCCGAGACCTTTCGACTGGGACCGAACTCTATTTGCCGGTCGAGGTAGCGGGCGCCTTGTTCTCGGTCGGCGATACCCACGCCGCCCAGGGCGATGGGGAGGTCTGCGGCACGGCGATCGAAAGCCCGATGAGACTCGCGGCCAAGTTCGATTTGATCAAGAACGCCGGCCTGCCCTTCCCGCGGTTCACCACGCCCGGGCCGGTCAGCCGCCATCTGGACGAAAAGGGTTATGAGGTAACGACCGGCATTGGCCCCGACCTGATGGAAGGGGCGCGCGCGGCGGTCTCGTCGATGATCGACCTTCTGGGCGCCCGACATCACCTTTCGGCGGTCGAGGCCTACATGCTGTGCAGCGTTGCCGCCGACCTGCGCATCAGCGAGATCGTCGATCAGCCGAACTGGGTGGTCTCGCTCTACTTCCCGCGTCTTGTTTTCGAATGACCCCTGGCGATGTGCTGACGGCGGACCGTAACGGCGAACCTGAGGCCCGTCCTGGGCCACGCCCTCTTTTACAGGTAGAGAACCTGACGATCAGCTTCTCCACCGAAGAAGGACGGGTTCGTGTGGTCGAGGAGTTGTGCCTTTCCATACCCGCCGGCCGAACGGTAGGACTTGTCGGGGAATCCGGGTGCGGCAAGAGCGTCACCGCGATGACCTTGCTGCGCTTGCTGCCCTCGCCGCCCAGCCACATCGAGAGCGGTCAGATTGTCTTCGACGGGGCTGACTTGGTGCGGCTGGACGAAAAGGCCCTGCGGCGGATCCGTGGCGATCGCATTGGCATGATCTTCCAAGAGCCGATGACCAGCCTCAATCCGACGCTCAGCGTCGGGTTCCAGATCGCCGAGGTGCTGCGTCTGCACCGCGGACAAAAACGCCCTGTTGCTCGGGAGGCCGCCATCGAAATCCTTCGGCAGGTTGGTGTAGGTGCGCCGGAGCGACGGGTCGACCAGTTCCCTCACCAGCTCTCCGGCGGATTGCGCCAACGGGTGATGATCGCCATGGCTTTGGTGTGCCATCCGGCGCTGCTGATTGCCGATGAGCCGACCACCGCGCTCGACGTCACGATCCAGGCGCAAATCCTCGATTTGTTGCGCCGCCTGCAAGGTGAGATGGGCATGGCCATCCTGTTGATCACCCATGACTTCGGTGTGGTTGCCGAGCTGTGTGACGAAGTGATGGTGATGTATGCGGGTCGGATCGTGGAGCAGGCCACGGCGAGCCAGCTGTTTCGTGCGCCGCGCCACCCCTATACCTGCGGGCTCTTGGAGGCTCTCCCCCGCTTGGGCGGACGGGGCCGGCGCATACCCAGCATTCCGGGTATGGTGCCGCCGCCCGGCGAGCGCGGCGTCGGCTGTAGCTTTGCGGCGCGTTGTCCACGGGCGCTCGCGCGCTGTCGCAGCGATCGGCCATCGTTGGAAGCACACCCATCCGGCCACCTCGTGGCTTGCTGGAACCCCCCAGAATGACCAGCCCGGATCACGGCTCCGTTCCACTTCTGGAATGCCAGGATCTGATCAAGCACTTCCCCACCAAGGACGGCCATAGGACCGTCCAGGCGGTCAACGGGGTCAGCCTGTCCTTGGATCGCGGCGAGACCCTGGGCATCGTCGGTGAATCCGGATGCGGCAAATCGACCTTGGCCCGTCTGCTGCTGCGACTCATAGAGCCGACCGCAGGTGAGGTCCGCTTCGAGGGAGAGGATCTGCTTGCCTTGCCGCCGTCCAAGCTGCGGGCCAAGCGTCGCGACATGCAGCTGATCTTTCAAGATCCCTACGCGTCGCTCGATCCGCGCCTGACCATCAGGGCAATCCTCGCGGAGCCGCTCTCGATCCATGGTGTCGGCGACCGTCGGCAGCGACGGGACCGGGTCGTGGAGCTGCTCGAGATCGTGGGCCTGGAATCCGAGGCCATGTCACGCTATCCGCACGAGTTTTCCGGTGGGCAGCGCCAGAGAATCGGGATCGCCCGCGCCATAGCATTGCACCCCAAGCTGATCGTCGCCGACGAGCCGGTTTCCGCCCTGGACGTCTCGATCCAGTCGCAGATCCTGGAGTTGCTGCTGGATCTGAAGGATCGGCTGAGGCTGTCTTACATCTTCATCTCTCACGACCTGGCCGTGGTGGAGTACGTGAGCGACCGGGTGGCGGTCATGTACCTGGGCCGCATCGTGGAAACCAGCGACACGGAAAGTCTCTATCGCACTCCCAGCCATCCCTATACGGAAGCTCTGATTTCCGCCGTGCCTCAACCCGATCCCGACCGGCGACGGAAACGTATCGTGCTCTCGGGCGATATGCCGAACCCGGAAAGCCCGCCATCCGGCTGTCCGTTCCACACCCGCTGCCCCAAGGTCATGGACCGCTGTCGGGTCGATTTGCCAAAGACGAAGAACATCGCGTCAGCAGATAGGCCACATTTCGTTGCCTGCCACCTTTTCGAGTAGGATCTCTGCCGGACACCATGGTCAACTCACAACAATTACTGCGCTCTATGATTTATTATATGCATGATATTTCTTGCGGTGGGGGGCTTATGAGAGGCGGGAGCCTTACCTGATCACGACCTCACCAATTTCGAACACTATTTGGTAGAATTTACCCTCGATCCAGTGTTGTGAAGGCTGCAGATGATGAAGGAGCACCAAGACTGAACCCATTTGAGGCCGTGGCTGATTGGTCGATAGAGGAGGCCGATTGGGGCATGGGGCACGCCAATCTCAACCCGAACCACAAACCCCTCGCAACCGCGCCTTGACCTGCGGGCCCCGCGCGACTACTTTCTGAACCATGTCACATCGGACCTTTGAGGGATTGCTTCGACTTATGTCCCCGGCCGCCTGACCGGCGCGCCGGCTTTATCCGTCGTCGAATCACCCCGAAAAGAGGCTCGCCCCGCGATGAGCTGTCCAAGGTCCCAGGTCTCCGTCTCCCCCGTCATTCGCCGCGCGGCTCTCGGTCTGTCGCGACTTATTTGCGTCCGCCGGGACTAGTGGCGGCCCGGCGGCCGTAACAGCGCCGCGTTCACTCGAGAGACGAAAACAGATCTCCCCCGGGCCCAAGCCAGGGGGAATATGGATTGGAACAACACCATGGAACGCATGCCCATCGAGAAGTACCGGGCCTATCCGCCGGTTGCCCTCCCGGACCGACAGTGGCCCAACCGAACCATCACCCAGGCGCCGATCTGGTGCAGCGTCGACCTGCGCGACGGCAACCAGGCGCTGATCGAGCCCATGGACCCGCCCAAGAAGCGGGCCATGTTCGAGCTCTTGGTGCGCCTCGGCTTCAAGGAGATCGAGGTGGGTTTCCCCTCGGCCTCCCAGACCGACTACGACTTTCTGCGGCTCCTGATCGACGAGAACCTGATCCCCGACGACGTGGCGATCCAGGTCTTGACCCAGGCCCGCGACCACCTGATCGAGCGCACCTTCGAATCGCTCCAGGGCGCCAAGACGGCGATCGTCCATCTCTACAACTCGACCTCGACCTTGCAGCGCCGCGTGGTCTTCGGCCTGGACCGGGCCGGGGTCACCGATATGGCGGTCAAGGGCGCGGAGAAGATCAAATCCCTCCGCCCCTCCCTGCCGGACACGGACGTCGTCTACCAGTACTCGCCGGAGAGCTTCACCGGCACCGAGCTGGACTATGCCAAGGAGATCTGCGAGGCGGTCATGGACGTCTGGCAGCCGAGCCCGGAGCACAAGGTGATCCTCAACCTGCCGGCCACCGTGGAGATGGCCACCCCCAACATCTATGCCGACCAGATCGAGTGGTTCCACCGCAACATCCGAGACCGGGACTCCGTGGTCCTGAGCCTGCACCCCCACAACGACCGGGGCACCGGCGTGGCGGCCACCGAGCTGGCGGTCCTGGCCGGCGCCGACCGAATCGAGGGTACGCTGTTCGGCAACGGCGAGCGCACCGGCAACGTGGACCTGGTCACCCTGGCGCTCAACCTGTTCTCCCAGGGGGTGGACCCGCGCCTGGACTTCTCCGACATAAACCATGTCCGGCAGGTGGCCGAGCACTGCACCCAGATGCCGATACACCCGCGCCATCCCTACGTGGGCGAGCTGGTCTACACCGCCTTCTCCGGCTCCCACCAGGATGCCATCAAGAAGGGCATGGCGGCGATCAAGCAAAGCAATAGCGGCGAGTGGGAGGTGCCCTATCTGCCGATCGATCCCCAGGACGTGGGCCGCAGCTACGAAGAGGTGGTGCGGATCAACAGCCAGTCGGGCAAGGGCGGCATATCCTACATCCTGCAAAGCGAATACGGCCTGGACTTGCCGCGCAAGCTGCAGATCGACTTCACCCGGGTGATCCAGAAGATCGCCGACGAGACCGGCAAGGAGATCACCCCGAAAGCGATCTGGAGCGCCTTCGACGAGACCTACGTGAGCACCAAGGTGCCCTACGAGTTCGTCGAGCACCAGACTCGGCCCGACACCCATGCGTCGGAGCGGCGGCTCATGACCGCAACGATCCGCGAAAACGGCCAGAAGCGCACCATCAACGGCAGCGGCAACGGACCCATCGATTCCTTCGTCGATGCCCTCCACAGGGACTGCGGGATCTCGATCCGGGTGTGCGACTACCACGAGCACGCCATCGGCGGTGGCGCCGATGCCCGGGCCGTCGCCTATGTGGAGGCGGAGACCGAGGACGGCCAGATCGTCTGGGGGGTGGGGATGCACCTCAACATCGTCACGGCCTCCCTGCGCGCGGTGGCGAACGCGGTCAACCGGGCCGCGGCCCTGGACAAGGCTGCCGAAGCAAAAGCCGCCCAGTGACACGACTCGGCACCCTGGGGCTAGGGCAGGGTCATGCTGCCCGACGCTCCGCTGGCCGGCGCTCTTCAACCTGCTGGGCCTAGCGGTCCTGGTGGCCCTGGCCACCGTCGCCCTCAAGATCGCCCTCCCGGACCAGCGTTGAGCAGCGAAACTACTCGCGGGCGGTAAGGGCCCATGAGATGGGTCTTTATTGTCGAGATTTGCCATGGGCCCTTGACACCGGGGCAGGGCGACAAATGTGGTAGGGATCTTCAGAAATAGGCCCGGCTTTTTCGTTTGTCGCGGCCTGAGTCCTGGCGCGTCGTCACACTATAGGATATGGATATGGGCATGTTCTCTGTCTTGCCATCTGCCCGCTTGCCGGGCCAAACGCTTCGGGTCCACGGCCTTGTGCTTCTGGCCTTGCTGGTCCTGTGGCCGGCCGCGGCGGGGGCGCAGGTGCAAGACGAGCAGACGTTCCAGGACTGGTTTCTCCGGTGCGAGGCCAATCCCGCCGATGCCACCGTGAAGCAGTGTTTCATTGCACAGGGGGTGACCGCCGGCGAGCAGCGGCGCAGAGTCATGATGCTGGCGGTGGCCTATCCGCCGGACCGCAAGGCGCCCATATTCACCGCCGTGCTGCCCCTGGGCGTCGATCTGCGATCGGGCATCGAGCTCGCGGTCGATGGCGGTGCGCCCAAGCGTTTGCCGTTCACCATTTGCCTGGCCGACGGCTGCCGGGCGCACGTTCCCTTGGACGCTGCAATGCTGACCGCCTTCAAGCGGGGCCTGGAGGGCAGCGTCACCTTTCGCAGGCCGACCGAGAAGCGCGGGGTCAAGGTACCGTTCTCGCTCAAGGGCTTCACCGCGGCCGTGGGCGCCCTGAATTAGCCGTCGTCTGGGGCGCTACCCTGACGCCTGGCCGCCGCCGCCCCGCATCAACATCCTGCCACACTTGGTATTAGGCCAAGGCTCGAAGCGCCTCGCCGACCCCGGCCCGCGGTCCCGAACCCATGGGAGTCTTGGCGACGGCTGCGGCGGAGGCGGGTTTTCTCTGTCGCTCGCCCGCGCCCCAACCTCACAATCCGGTGGTTCGAAATTGCACCTTGACAGGAATGTTCAAAATAGAATAATTATTCTGAATGATAAACAGGTTTAGCATGGTTGCTCCAAAGTCGTTGGTTGGGTCGCTTGCATACGAGTCGACATGAGCGGTCCGATGATGCAGCCTGAGCTCTGGTGTTTGACGCGGATCTTTGACGATCTGCTGCTCGTCCGGCCGGCGCCGCGCCGCCGCGCGATGCCTCACCAGTTTAGAACCGGGGTCCAGGCGTCGAACCCGGTTCCGGGCCCTCTGCCCGGCTGAATCGACGCTGCGATGAGACAGTCAACAGATTTTTGAACCTAGGGAGGTACACCATGAAGTCACTTATCACATCGGCCGTTGCGGCGGTCGCAATGCTTGGCGCGGTTTCCGCCGCTCAAGCCGAGACCACTATTATCGTCGTCAGCCATGGCCAAGCCTCCGACCCCTTCTGGTCGGTGGTGAAGAACGGCGTAACCCAAGCGGCCAAGGACTACGGCGTCGACGTGAGCTATCGGGCGCCGGAGACCTTCGACATGGTGGCCATGGCCCAGCTCATCGACGCTGCGGTCAACCAGGAGCCGGACGGCCTGATCGTCTCGATCCCGGACGCCGACGCCCTCGGACCGGCAATCCGGAAGGCGGTGGCCGCGGGCATCTCGGTCATCTCCATGAACTCTGGGTCCGACGTGGCCAAGTCCCTGGGCGTGCTCTTGCATGTGGGCCAGGAGGAATACGTCGCCGGTAAGGCTGGCGGCGAAGCGCTTGCGGCCCTGGGCGGCAAGAATGCGATCTGCGTCAACCAGGAAGTGGGCAACGTCGCCCTCGACCTGCGCTGCCAAGGCTTCGAGGAGGGCTTCGGCGGGAAGGTGACCGTCTTGCCAACCTCGAACGATCCGGCCGAGATCAGATCCAAGGTCAAAGCGGTGCTCGATTCCAACCCGTCGATCGACACGATCTTGGCGCTGGGCGCCTCGACCGCCGGCGAGCCGTCCGTGGCCGCGGTCGAGGATCTCGGCAAGATCGGCGAGGTGAACATCGCCTCCTTCGATCTGTCGCCGAACTTCCTGCAAGCCATCGTCGACGGCAAGGCGGCCTTCGCGATCGATCAGCAGCAATACCTGCAGGGCTATCTTCCGGTCGCCTTCATCGCGCTCCAGGCCAAATATGGCCTGATGCCGGGCGGCAACGTGCCTTCGGGTCCGAACCTGATCACCAAGGACAAGGCGGCTCAGGTGATCGAATTGTCGGCAAAGGGAATCCGCTAACCAACCCGTCGAACGGGGGGCCGCGCCGGTGATGCGCGGCCCCTCTCGGCCGGCCGGGTGAAGCGACGGTCGGCACAGCATGAATAAGGGAAAGACCATGGCCGAGGCTCAAGCGAACACCAGCGGTCCTGCCCAGGAGCAGGCCGACGAGCGGATCAAGGAGGCGCCGCTCATCACCCGGCTCATGCGGCGGCCCGAGTTGGGGGCCATCGCCGGACTGGTCCTGGTGACGACCTTCTTTCTGTTCACCGCCGATGCGCGCATGTTCTCGCTCGCCGGCATCATGAACTTCATGGAGCCGGCGTCCCAGCTGGGTATTCTGGCGATCGGCGCCTCGCTGCTCATGGTGGGCGGCGAGTTCGACCTCTCGGTCGGCTCCATGGTGGCCTTCGCCGGGCTGGTCTTCGGCGCCTCCTTGGTGGTCTGGGGCTTGCCGCTCAGCCTGGCGATCGTGGTGACCTTGGTGTTCGCCGGCATCTTCGGCGCGATCAACGGGCAGATCGTTTTGCGCACGGGCTTGCCGTCGTTCATCGTGACCCTGGCCTTCCTGTTCATCTTCCGGGGCCTGACCCTGGTCGGCTTGAAGTGGGCGACCGGCGGCTCGACCCAGCTGCGCGGGGTCAAGGAGGCGGTGGCCGACTCGCCCCTGGCGGAGATCTTCTCGGGCGAGGTGTTCGAAGGACTGTTCGCCTGGCTCGCGTCCATGGACATGATCGACAAGTTCAAGAGCGGCCTGCCCAAGGTGCAGGGCATCCCGGTTGAGATCATCTGGTTCATCGTGCTCGCCGGCCTCGCCACCTGGCTCCTGGTGCGCACCCAGTTCGGCAACTGGATCTTCGCGGCCGGCGGCGATGCCAATGCGGCGCGCAACTCGGCGGTGCCGGTCCATCGGGTCAAGACGATCCTTTTCATCATGACCGCCTGCTGCGCGGGCCTGGTCGCCATCCTGACCGTGCTGGACGCCGGCTCCACGGACGCCCGGCGCGGCTTCCAGAAGGAATTCGAGGCGATCATCGCCGCGGTCATCGGCGGCTGTCTCCTGACCGGCGGCTACGGCTCCGCGATCGGCGCCTTCTTCGGGGCGATCATCTTCGGCATGGTGCTGATCGGCCTGAGCTACACCGACATCGATCAGGATTGGTACCTGGTGTTCCTGGGCGTGATGCTGCTCTTGGCGGTGTTCTTCAACAACCTGATCCGCAAACGCGTGACCGGGGAACGGTGAGCAAGGGAGCCAGATCATGACCAATGGGACCAACGGGACCAATGGCGGCGGCACGCCGCTCATCGATGTGCGCAACATCGTCAAGCACTTCGGCTCGGTGATCGCCCTGAGCGGCGTTTCCATGGCGGTGAACGAAGGCCAGGTGATGTGCCTTTTGGGCGACAACGGCGCCGGCAAGTCGACCCTGATCAAGACCCTCTCGGGGGTGCATAAACCGACCAGCGGCGAGTACTACGTGGAGGGCGAGCCGGTCGACTTCGATTCGCCCCGCGACGCGCTGGACGCCGGCATCGCCACGGTCTACCAAGACCTGGCCATGATCCCGCTCATGTCGATCACCCGGAACTTCTTCTTGGGCCGGGAACCGACCAAGGGCTGGGGGCCGTTCAAGCACTTCGACTTCTCCGTGGCCGATCGAGTGGCGCGGGAGGAGATGCACAAGATCGGCATCGACGTGCGCGACCCGGGCCAGGCGGTGGGGACCCTGTCCGGCGGCGAGCGCCAGTGCGTGGCCATTGCCCGCGCGGTCTACTTCGGCGCCAAGGTGCTGATCCTGGACGAGCCGACCTCGGCGCTCGGCGTGCGCCAGACCTCCATGGTGCTGAAATACATCAACCAGGTCCGGGACAAGGGACTGGGGGTGATCTTCATCACCCACAACGTGCGCCACGCCCATGCGGTGGGCGACCGCTACACGGTCTTGAACCGGGGCAAGACCCTGGGCAACTTCTCCAAGGCCGAGGTCGACCTGGAGGAGCTCCAGAACCTCATGGCCGGCGGCAAGGAGCTTCAGGCCCTCTCCGACGAACTGGGCGGCACGGTCTGAGCTCGTTCCCGAGACTCACTGGGGCCCGAGACTCACTGGGGCCCGAGACTCACTGGGGGCGGTCCGGTTGATTCGGACCGCCCCTTTTTCATGGCCTCTGGGTGCGGCTCAGACCGAAGCGCCCCGAGCGATTTGACCGATCCGCCAACGGCCGATCTGCAGATCGTCCAGCTCCCGCGTGTCCAAAGCCTGTAGCGCCCGAACGGTGACCCGGCGCTCCTGCCAGGCCCGCACTCTGGTAAGCATGTGATTCACGAACATGGCTCATCTCCTTCGCAGCGGCATTCGAAAGCCGCATGTTGCAGCGCAATATCGCGACACTCGCTAGATAGACTCTCCGAAGATCCATGTGAACCGCAGTTATGTGAGGGGTGCTATGACGTGACGTCATGGCAAGGTCCTGGGACTTGACGCCGGCAAGACAGTCTCGGTGGGACTTTGTCCTTCACAGAAGCGCGAGGTGGGTTGAACAAACCACGACGGCTTGATAGGAGTCGGTCGCGGGGCGCGGGCGTGTGTGTTCGAGTGTGCCGACGATGCCCAGCGCAGAGAAATTTAAGCAGTAATATCAACTCCATAGACGGCTGGACATGAAACTTGGAATCGTTCTTGTCGTTCTGATCTACTACGCCTCCTTCCTCTTGGCCGGCCTGCTGGGCTTTGCCGCCCACCGGGCCAGTCTGTGCACCGTCAAGGGCGTGGCCGAAGTGCTCAGCACCCGGCGCGCCTATATGTTGGCGAGCTTCGCCAAGACTGTGTTATGGGTCCTGGCCATAACCTGGCTGGTGTCTTGGACGTCGCCGTTCCGGCCCATGGCCTTGATCGGCTACGAGTCCGCCTTGGCGAGCCTGGCCGGCGGGTTCCTGTTCGGCGTGGGCGCGGCGGTCAATCAGGGCTGTGCGTTTTCCACCCTGAACAGACTCGGCAGCGGCGACGCCGGCATGCTGGCCACCGTGATCGGCTTCTCGGCCGGCATTGCCGGCGTCTTCGGGGCCGGTGGAGCGGAACTGGCGGCCCTGGAATTTCCCGGCCTCGCGGTGGCCGGGGAGACCTGGGTGATCGTTCTCGCCGTGCCGCTCTATGGGTGGGCGCTCTGGGAGGCCTGGACTCTGTGGCGCCGCCGCCCGGCCGGGCTGGGATTCTCCCAACTGATGGCGCTCCCGCGCTACCGTCTGTCGACAGGCGCGGTCCTGCTCGGCCTGTCTGGCGGGGTGCTCTACGCCTTGCACGGCAGCTGGACCTATACCTCGACCCTCGGGCTCGGGGTCCAGTCGCTGTTCGGGGCCGAGAAAATGCCGCCCCTGGCCAACCTGATGCTCTTCGTCGCCGTCATGATCGGCATTATTATTTCCGCCCTTCAGCGCGACGCCTTTCGCTTGCGCGCGCCGGGGATCGCGGGGTGGCTGCGCCATTTCGGCGGCGGCCTGATGATGGGGGCCGGGGCCGCCCTGGTGCCGGGCGGCAACGATGTCCTGATCCTGCAGGCCATACCCGCACTCCTGCCCCACGCCGTGCTGGCCTATGGGGCGATCCTGGTCGGCTGCGCGGTGGCCTTGGTGGTCATGGGCCGGGTGACCGGCGAGGTCATGCGGCTCGACTGCAGCGGCGACCTTTGCACCCAGGACTGATACCAAACTGCGACGAGCACGACTCATCGCAGTTTGCAGTGCGTTCAATCGCCACGCAGGCTTTCCTCCCAGTGGCTCGGGCGCGCCGTCGCGCTTGCCAACCCGCAATGAGTTTCACTC
>Ga0114949_10001173_pt1 | contig 15659 bp, 12 predicted proteins | sample N074metaG_FD_83505 | JGI IMG/M metagenome (GOLD analysis project Ga0114949, IMG submission 83505) | Deep subsurface microbial communities from Kermadec Trench to uncover new lineages of life (NeLLi) - N074 metaG | ecosystem: Environmental > Aquatic > Marine > Ocean trench > Sediment | place... | reverse complement strand
GGCCTTCGCGCTGTATCTGATTATCGAGGGAATGATTCCATTCGTCGGGCCCGATTTGTTTCGCCGGACGGTCGCGCGTATCGCACAGCTTGGTGATAATCACCTGAGAGTATCCGGGCTGACCATCATGGCGGCAGGTCTTGTGCTGCTCTTCATCGTCAGATGAGGCGTGTGCCAATGAATTCAGGAAATTCAGCATGGGAAAAAATGTAGTTGTAATAGGTACGCAGTGGGGCGATGAGGGCAAGGGTAAAATCGTCGACCTGCTGACCGAAAAGGCTGCTGCAGTTGCACGCTTTCAAGGTGGGCACAATGCGGGTCACACTCTCGTTATTTCCGGCAAGAAAACCGTGCTGCACCTCATTCCGTCCGGCATTTTGCGTGAGGGCGTAAGTTGCCTGATTGGAAACGGTGTCGTCTTGTCGCTTCCAGCGCTCATCGAAGAAGCGCAGGAGCTGATCGAACGCGGCGTGCCGGTATTTGAGCGACTAAAAATAAGCCCTGGCTGCCCACTGATATTGCCCTCGCATGTAGCGCTCGATGTCGCCAGGGAAAATGCACGCGGAGCATCAGCCATTGGCACGACCGGGCGTGGTATCGGCCCGGCCTACGAAGACAAAGTGGCCCGACGGGCGTTGCGCGTTGCGGATTTATTCGTGCCTGAGAGATTCGCCGAGAAACTTGGCGAAATTCTCGACTATCATAATTTTTTACTGGAAAAATATTTCGCGGTACAACCGGTCGATTTTGCAAAGGCACTGGACGAGGCTCTGCAAGCTGCAGAGACGGTCACGCCGGTAACGGCGGATGTGACGCAGATTCTCCAGGACCTGACTGATGCCGGCAAAAGTATCCTGTTCGAAGGCGCGCAGGGAACGTTTCTGGATATTGATCACGGCACTTATCCCTTTGTTACCTCATCGAACACGGTTGCTGCTGCAGCCAGCAGCGGTACCGGTATCGGCCCGCGCAACCTCGACTACGTGCTTGGTATTGTTAAAGCGTATACAACCCGCGTTGGTGCCGGTCCGTTTCCGACTGAATTGTTCGACGACATGGGTGAGCATCTGGGTCGCGTTGGCGCCGAATTCGGTGCCACCACTGGCCGGCCAAGGCGTTGCGGATGGTTTGATGCCGTGGCACTGCGTCGTTCCATAATTAACAGCAGTGTTTCAGGTTTATGCATGACCAAACTTGATGTGCTGGATGGCCTCGAGACGGTAAAAATATGCGTGGCCTACGAGCTTGACGGCGAACGTATTTCCGGACTGCCGCTACTCATCGATCGCTTTGCAGATTGCAAGCCGGTTTACGAAGACATGCAGGGCTGGACGGAGTCGACTGTCGGCGTGACCGATTACCAGAAGTTACCAAAGAACGCGCAGAAATACCTGCAAAGAATCGAAGAGCTGGTGGATATTCCTATCGATATAATTTCAACCGGGCCTGATCGCGAACAAACGATAATCAAACGGCACCCTTTTGACTAGATCGTCATCTGAGCCACTGCTGTCCCGTGTGCTACTGGAAAAACTTGTCGTGTTTTTGGGATTTATCGCCCGTGCCGATAGACGGATAATCACGAGGATCAAGAATGTGTATCTATCGTACGGCGGGCTCCTACACTGCTAAATGGAATTGTAGGAGCCCGCCCAGCGGGCGAAATTACTACGCCCAGCGGGCGATGCCCCAACTCCGTAAGAATGCCGGAACATTGCACCGACGCTTCAGCCCACGGCCAGCAAACTCGCCTTTAGGGGACAGCAATGCATCTGAGCAGTGTTCCGCAACGCAAATCCGGGAATTCCATTACGCTCGCGCCACCGTCGCCACTACCTGTTGGCGAATGCGATTGAGTCTGCAAAAGGCATGTTGAACCAGTTGGCACCGGCCATCCCGGATGATTTCGCAAGATGGTTTTGAAAACCGGAAAAGCCTTACAGTTCAGGGCAGGTCCGGGCGCCCTTGCGGATGTGCGCAAACACGGTTTTTCCGCTGAACGAATAGGCACGATTGCAGGCGCATCCGGTGGCGCAAAATGGCTGGTGCTGAGCCAACTCGACCGGGTCATCATCGAGCGCGTATTGCCGCAGTTGTCGGGACCGGTGCACCTGCTCGGCTCGTCAATAGGCGCGTGGCGATTCGTTTGTTATGCACAAGCATCACCAATGCAGGCCCTGGAGCGATTTGAGGCCGGCTATCTCGGCCAGGAATATAGTGATAATCCCGATGCCAGGGAAATCACGGACAAGAGTCGTGAAATTTTGCAGAGCATGGTTGGCGGTGAGCGCGCCAGCGAGATTCTGACCAACCCTGGGCTGCGCATGCATATTATGACGGTACGCAGTCGGTTTCTGACGGCAAGCGAAAGACGGCCACTACTTGCAGCTGGACTCATGCTGGCTGCAAGCGCAAATTTTGTCAGCCGCCGAATGCTCGGCGCTTTTTTTGCGCGCGGCCTCTTTTACGATCCGCGTGACCTGCCACCGTTTTATGACGCACCTGGTTTCCCGTTACACCGCATAGAACTGACCGAAAAAAACCTCGTCGATGCAGTACTCGCATCCGGCGCGATACCGCTGGTATTGAACGGTGTTCGTGACATAGACGGAGCGCCGCAAGGTATTTACCGTGACGGCGGAATCATTGACTACCATCTGGATTTGCCCCTGAGTGATGGGGACCGCCTGACACTATTCCCACATTTTTATTCACACATAACTTCAGGTTGGTTTGACAAAAAATTGTCCTGGCGCAAACCCGCCAGTGCACATACCGATCGTACGATTCTGATTTGTCCTTCGCCCGAATTTGTCGCCCGACTGCCGAACAAGAAGTTACCGGACCGTACGGACTTTACGACGATGCCACCGGAGGTGCGCAGGAAAGTTTGGCGCGATGTGGTTACGGCCTGTGAAGAGCTGGCTGAGGAATTGAATGACGTACTGGAAAAAGATCAGCTTCCGGCGCGCCTTGAACCATTGTGATAGTCTTTGTTGAGCAAAAAACGGGGACGAATAAAATCGAATAATAAACGTCGTCAGGTAGTCAAGAGCATGCGCTCGTCCATTGTTTGCAGGCTGGGGAGAAAACAATGAGCGGTGCAATTGTATCGCCTGTCACGGGGCGAGCTTATGCGGAGCTGACCTGGACGGCCGTCATTGTCGGCTGGATTCTCGGCGTCATAATTGCGATTTCGATTGGTTACGCGGCATTAATCCCCGGCTTTTCTATTGAAGGCTCGGAGCTTGCAGCGATTCTAGGCTTTGGCCACGCAATCAATATTGTAATCTCGGCTGCATAGAAGGAAAAAGAAACCGTGAAGAAAATCGGATTCTTGCTACTAATTGGTGGGTTCCTGGTGGCGGCATACTCGATGGCTCTGGATATTGTTTCTGTCAGCTGGGTGATGAATTCGGTTGCGGCATTCGCTGCCATTATGGGAGTTGTAATCATCAGGAGGCATGAACGTGGCACCACGAAATCGGCAACTGTGTTGTCAGCCAATCGTGCCGAGCTTGCCGATGCCCTGCAAAAGATTGTCAGCAATCTGGAAGATATGAGCGAAAAAGGAGATGCAATCGCGCCGGATGCGCTACGCGACGCAATTGATACCCGGCTACGTGATGATTTGCGGCGCTTTGCCGATGCGCGGGAGACATTGATTCACTTGTTTGGGCTGCAAATGTATGCGGATCTTATGAGTAAATTCGCGGCTGGCGAGCGCTATGTCTATCGGGTGTGGTCGGCATCTGCAGATGGCTACGATGCTGAAGCCAGGACTTATCTGGGAAAAGCTGCAACACAATTTCGTGATGCCCATGCACAACTGCGCTCAGCTACCGCCTGAGAGGATTTAACCAGCCGATAGGCGGGTCGCACTACTATTTGATGTAAGCGTCTGTTATTTAACAATAAAAATAAGCCGGGTGCTACGTTTCCTGTGGCGAAATCCGGTATAGTGAATGCATAAGGATGAACGCCTATGACAACGGATAATACGGATGCTGCCGAAATTAAAGCACCATCGTGGCTGCTGGCATTGCTTGAAGCGCCGCGGGCGTTGACCGAAGCAAGCGCACTAATTCCGGCGCATTCGCTCCTGAAAAACCTTCCCGCCGGAGATGGTCATGCTGTCATGACTCTGCCGGGATTCCTGGCTTCTGATCGTTCAACCCGAACTCTGCGCCGGTATATGCGCACCTGGGGTTATGACGCCCACCGTTGGGAGCAGGGGCGAAATCTTGGCCCGTCCCGAACGTCGGATGTAGAGGGGCTTCTCGATATAAGGCTGGGTGACCTGTATCGGCAATCCGGTGGCAAAGTGACGCTGGTGGGCTGGAGCCTGGGCGGATTATTTGCCCGGGAAATGGCCCGCCGCAATCCACAATGGGTGCGCTCGGTTATTACACTTGGCAGTCCGCTGGGCAATCCACGGGCAACCAATGCGTGGCGACTGTATGAGTTAATATCAGGAATCAAGATAGACGATGAAGTGATTCGCCGACGAGTGGAGAAATTGCGTGCGCCGATGCCCGGCGTGCCGGTTACGGCTATCTACAGTAAGAGTGACGCCGTCGTAGCATGGCAAATTGCGAAATTGCCGCCCGGTGACAGGGTGGAAAATATTGGCATCGCCACCAGTCATTTGGGAATGGGATTCAACCCGGCGGTGTTGTATGCGATTGCTGACCGGATGCGGCAGGCAGAGGATAATTGGCAGCCGTTCGAAATCAGTGGTTTTCGCAATATCTTCTATCACTAAAGTCTTTCGTCAATTTTTTTCGTTATTCATAACATTGGAGTCGCGATTGTGAACGTGGCTCTGTAGAGAATTTTTTATGCAACAATTATCCGGGCTTGACGCCTCTTTTTTGTACCTTGAGACAGGCTCCACGCCGATGCATATTGGCAGCCTGGCTATCTATGATCAAAGCACTGCAGCGGGCGGACAGGTAACGTTTAAAGATATCCTGCAGTTTTTCGAAAAACGTCTGCACAAGGCACGGGCATTTCGACAGCGTATTGCCCGGGTGCCCTTAAGCCTGGATCACCCTTACTGGGTGGAAGACCCGGACTTTGACCTGGAATTTCATGTTCGCCACATCGCACTGCCACGTCCGGGTGACTGGCGGCAGTTATGCATTCAGACGGCAAGGTTACATGCGCGACCACTGGATCGAACCAAGCCGCTGTGGGAAGCGACTGTTATCGAAGGGCTGGATAACGTTGAAGGGGTGCCAAAGGGTAGTTTTGCCCTGTTGACGAAAATTCATCATGCGGCGATAGACGGCGTTTCCGGCGCCGAAATAGCAGCGGCCATTCACGATCTTAGCTCCGATGCGGAAGCGGACGAGCCGGATTTTGAGTGGCAACCGGAGCGAATTCCGACCGGTGTCGAGCTGCTCAGCAAAACGCTGGTGAATACTGCGGCAGCGCCACTCAAGTTCGGCAAACTCCTGTATCGTTCTGCACCGGCTTTGGCCAAAGTTGTTGCCGGAATCGCAAGTCGTCAACTCAAGCTGCCGGCGCGCGTTCCGCGTACCCGGTTCAACGGGAAGGTATCCGCGCACCGCGTTTTCGACGGTCGGTCGTTTGACCTGAGTGAGGTCAAGGCAATCAAGAATTCGCAGCCTGGCACGACGGTAAATGACGTCATTGTCAGCGTTTGCGGCGGTGCTCTGCGCAAGTATCTTGAATCCAAGCATGAACTACCCGATGAGTCACTGGTTGCGATGGCGCCGATATCTGTGCGTCCCGATGAGAAACGGGCAGCCGCAGGCAACCTGGTATCTGCCATGAGTCTTCCTGTATGCAGCGACATTGCGGATCCACTGGATCGCTTGCTGGCGGTTAGTCGGGAAAGCGTGCAAGCCAAAAAGCTGGCATACACAATGGGCCCGGAACTGGCGGCTAGCGCCGCGGAGTTCCTGCCCACGACGATATCCGGTCTTCTGGCACGAACATACGGTGCATCAGGACTTGTAAATCGCCTGCCGCCAATGGTCAACACCGTCATCACCAATATCCCCGGCGTTAATGTGCCGCTGTATTCCATGGGTTCAAAAATGGTGGTGAGTTATGGCCTGGGCCCGGTTTATCACGGTGTGGGTTTGTTCCAACCGGTCTTCAGTTACAACAACACCATTACGATCAGTGCTATTGCGGACAGAAACATGATGCCGGACCCGGCGTTCTATATCGAATGCCTGCAAACGGCATACGACGAACTCAAGGCAGCGACGATCGAAAAAGTGATTCCGGCGAAGAAGAGAAAATCAGCAAAGAAAAAAGCGACGAAAAAATCGGCACTACGAAAGGCAGGAAATGGCGCGGTCCGTGCGAATACCTGACTTGATGTAATAAAGTCCTGGTCAGACTCGCTACTGGAACGAAAGAACAAACAATCCGTTGTTCCTGTCGCCGACGATTATATTGCCAGATGGCAAATAGGGATATACGCCCCACGCGCCCGAGAAATCAACGGCGTCGCTGCTTGGGAAAGTGTCGAAAAATGCGATTTCCATTAATTCCTGGTTTGCCAGGTTGCCGAACTCCAGAACACGCAAGCCTGATGTGTAATTAGCCTGGAACACACGATTACCGAGAATGTAGAGGTTGTGGTCGATTGCTGCAGTGGCCGCTTCATAAGCGAATAAATAAACCGGTGCGTCCAGATCTGATATATCAAAAACGTGTGTTCGTGTTGGTACGTTGAAATCATTCTCATCCAGTTCATCGCCCAGCAATAAATACTGATGATCTTCTGTCAGCCAGCCCTGGTGGGTAAAGCCGAGTTGTGGATAACCATCGGTCCAGATGCGCAGCGGCGCAAACTTGTCGGTGACATCGACAATCTCTGCTCCACTCCGGCCGTTGAAGCTGACGCAAATCTCGCGACCCGTATAATCGGTATCCGGACCCTGATAGACGACACATTGAGTATCATGGGTATCGGACAAGTCATGACAGCCTGCAAAAACCGGATTGTTGGGCGTAGTGATGTCAATGATATGCAGGCCTCCTGCGCAGGTGTCGGTTCCAACCGCGTACGCGTATCCGGTATCTTCGTTGATCGTAATGTTATGCGCGTTCTCGAAATCGCCGTACACAACATCGGGCGCGAAGGTCTGTGGCCCCACCATTCCACGCAAGCGCGTCAGGTCAAAAACCTGCATTCCATGCATGCCGGCAGCATCGGCAACAATGTAGGCGTGATCCTGATAGACCTTGATATCACGCCAAATGGAGTCCACAGTTTCTGATGGCAGGTTGCCAAGGAAAACGGGCTCCGTCGGTGTGCTGATGTCAACAAAAGCTACCCCATTCGTCATGCCCACCAGGGCGTACTCATTACCAGTTTGTGCATCAAACCAGCCCCAGATGTCATTGCCCATCGTACCGCCCATCGTGGCAAGCGTTACTTGTTTGTTGAGAGAGATGCCGGAGCATGGGAATCCACCGGCAAAACCGTTGCTACAAAGCTCCACGCTAGATGGCGGCGGCGGCGGTGGAGGAGGTGGCGGTGGCGGTGGGGCAGCAACGTTGCTGCTGTTATTGCAGGCGGCACAAAACACCGTGAAACTGAATACACAAAGAATTCTTGCAAATGCTTTCATTCTGCTCGTCCTGGTATGACGCCGAATCCGGATTCCGGCATTGTGCCGTGGCCCGCGTCTTGTCGTAATCGATTGTCGGTTCTATAATTCCGTAGCGACAAAAATACACTACTCGCCAACAAAAACACCCCGTAATCCGGATCGCCGGAAACGTTCAATTGATGAAGCCCGCTACCGGGGTTCGACCGGGCGAAATACTTGTTGTTAGACAAAATAGGGCTATTTACAGCTGTTTTTTCTGTTTCCTGCCAAAACGCGTGCACCGTTCAGTGAGCAATTTCTGTAGTGCATCGACATCTTCGTTCATCAGGTGATCTTTTTGTTCTTTCCAGCCGCCCAGCATCGCCAGGTTGCGCTCATTCACGATAAGGTATTCATCGCTTGCCTGCGAGTCTATTTCCCAGCCCGGGACGGCAATGACAGAACGGACCCGAACGTCATGGCCGAGTAATTTGCGAAATTCACGTGCCAGCTGAGTAGATTTTTCACCACTTCTCGAGACAGATAACGATGCCTTACCTGGAGCAAACGTCAGCGCATCACCCTGCAGGCGAACACGATTGTCTTTGCCGGCTTTCCTGGCGATTACACTGATCGCATAGATGCCATGCTGCCCGACGACGACATTGTCGATTATTCCGGCCTGACAAGGGACGTCGTGAAACACCCGGTTCTGATTTGCCGTCAGCTTTTGCAGAGCGTGTCCCGTTGCCATATTCGCGTCCAGGATAAAGACAAGGCGTCGCCTGGCGATAATGATCTGGAACAGGCGAAATGTTGTATAGCCGGCTGCGATAACGCACAAAACCAAAGTAACGATCAATTGCCATTGGGGCAATGCATCGAATAGTCCCTTAGGTGGCAAAAGATAGGAGACGCTGAAAATTACTGTGAAGACGAGAGCCGAAGTAAGATAAACGGCTTGCTCACGACTCAGACGTTCCAGTTCATCACGAAATCGTTGCGCGGCTTCACGCATTATACTTTTCGGAAATCGACTGGTGGCTGCAGAATGTGCGAATGCCTGCCAGGACTTGACGATGAGCAGGAACACAATCGTGCTCGCCAGTGCGATTGTCACCGCTCCACTCAATGCAACCAGATTCATTCGTCAGGGGCCCACGCCGGCGACTCTCGGATAAATACAATTTAGCTGCTTTGGCCGTTCGATCACTGTGACGCAAGTCACAATGAATACCATCCAGATGCCCCATCAGCAGTGGCCTGCAGCCTCCCGGCTGTGTTACGTGAAGCGGATCACAGCGGCCAGCGTGAGGTCCTTGCTACGGTCTGCGCAGTTCTTGAGTTTTTGCCACAGGCAAATGGCGCAAATTGCGATGGAGTTTATGATGAAAACCAGATGGGCAGGAATGCTGACGATTATTGCTGTGCTTGGAGTGAGCGGTTGCGCGGGCATGAGTGCTGACGAATGTGCGGTAAGTGACTGGCATACTATCGGTTACGAGGACGGCGCCAGAGGATACTCTGCCGCACAAATCGGCAAACATCGAAAAGCGTGTGCTAAACATGGTGTTGCACTGGATTTTGAGTCCTACCAGGCGGGTCGCGAAGACGGTCTGCGCCAGTTTTGCCAGCCATCCCGTGGCTTTAACCTGGGAGCCGGTGGTGGGCATTACAACGGTGTCTGTCCTGCCGATATGGAATTCGACTTTGTAGAAGCATTTAACTCTGGTCATCAACTCTACAATCTTCGTGCCAGCGTAAATTCGGCAACTCGTCAGATTAACGCGAAAAAAAGCGAGCTGGAGCATGCAAAAGACGATATTCGAACAGCTGAAGTTGCCTTGATTGCGAAAGAAACGACAGTGCAGGACAGGGTGCTTTTGCTGGGAGATCTCAAAGACATTTCTGAACGCATCGGTCAACTGGAAGCGGAGATCGTAGACCTGGTCGAAGAGCGCGCGATGCATGAGCAACAACTGGCCTCGTATCAGTCAGTACTCGCCGACACTCGCTATTAGAAGGTATTCGTAACAAAAGGGCCGCAGGCGTAGTCCTGCGGCCCTTTTTTTTGGACCTGGTTTATTGTTCCCATTGCTCCTGGTACGAACGGGAGACCGCCCCCGGATTTGCCGGGGAGGCAGCCCAGGTTTGACAATTTCGGAAATCGCAAAGTAAGTTCAAAGATTGAATGTCAATCGCCCGCTGGGCGGGCTCCTACAATTCTTATTAGCACCTGTAGGAGCCCGCCGTACGATAGGAGTAATTACTCAATCCTTGTGAAAGTCGCTCGACCGGCACGGGCGAAATGTGCAGAGGATAGAACTTCGCGCAGCAGCATCTCCGGGAATTTATTCAGCATCATAAAGCCCCAGGCAATGCCTGGGGATGCTTACTCGTCGCGCCGATCACCATATTTACGTTGCTCCTCGCGGAATTTCCCGGTATCGCCGCCACCAAAACCCTGCACGTAGGGATTGCGACGATCATCGTCTTTGCGGCGATCCTTATGGTGCACGAAACGACATTTGCATTCGAGTACATCGCAATCGGGCAGGGGGATCCGTGGCGCAGTGCCGGAAAGGAAGCGCCGCCCCTCCATGTTTTTCGCGGCTGCACATGCGTTGTTGGAATAAGAAAGTGAGACAGCGTGAAACCGGGTCCCCGATTGGTTGCCGTCTCGTCTGGGCATCTCGGGTCGGCGATTGCTGGTCGCGCTTTTCCTGCGCATAACGAACAGCAATGCGAGCAGCAAAAGGATCGCAATGCCGCTCAGAAATACGTCCATTGGTGACTCCCCGATCTTATGTCTAATTCGACCTCGCTACTGTAGCCCGGCCACCCCGATTTCGCACGGAATAAATAGCCCCAAACAGGTTTTCTGAGCATGTGGACTATGAATTCCCGGCACAGCAAAGAGCCAGCTATTGACACTCATACGAATCTACAGTGCTTCATCAACCAGAACTTCAAGCAGGCGGGCCTGCAACGTAACCTCGACCTTCTGGTTGATCTCCTTTGATCGTGCCAGGTCCGGAATGAAAACACGGTCCAGCAATTCGTTCACCGCTGCCTCGTGGGATGTACTGAGATTCAGCTCTTTGTTTATTTTCAGGCTTAATTTGTCGAAATTTGCGCTGCCGACACACGCCCAGCCGTCGATCACAGCCGCTTTGACGTGGCTCATACCCGGGAACAAATATACGCGGATACCGTTTTCCAACATCTTGTTGATGGCGACCTGGTTGCTGGCATTGAGCACACCGTGGTTGCCGGCGTCGGGCAATATGACGCGAACGTCAACGCCTCGTCGGCGTGCTTTGGCTAGTTCATAGAGGATTGAATCGTCGGAGAAATAAGCATTTTCGATCAGAATATAGCGCCTGGCCCGACGGATAGCTGCGATTTGAGCACGATAAATCTGTGAATCGAAGTTGCGTGTATACAACGCACGTACGGGATAACCTTCATCATCCGCATTCGTTTTCTCGCCGGCGAGGAAGGCGAAAAAATTGGCAAGATCCCCGAGAAAACTGGCCTTGGCCCAGGCTTTGTTGGTGTCGTATTGCAGTTTGTCGACGATCGGGCCGGTAACCTCCATCATGATATCGTGCCACTCGTAGCGGTATTCCCGACCGATATTCATGCCACCGACGAATGCGAGTTTCTTGTCGATGATGGTGGTTTTCGTATGATCGCCAGTCAGCCAGGGGTTGGAATTCGTGCGTACGCGAACTCGCGAGTCCTTTTCGATGTAGCGCTCCATCGACAACGGAACCTTGAAATCGGCAGGCATTGCAGCAGAATCCGCCTGCATCGCCATCAGGTTGCCCAGGCCATCGACCAGCACCCTGATATCAATGTCATTTGATTTTTCCTTCAATCGGTCTGCGACAGCCACTGCGTAATCATCGTTGTCGAATATATAGGTGCGAATATCGATCGACTCCCTGGCTGCGTCGACCGCATCGAGCAGGCGATCGAAATATTCTTCGCCGTCGACGAGAAAACGAATCTTTCCTTTCGAGCTTTTAGTCCCGCTGATTCTGTCGAGGTCCTTTTCCCACTGTTCGAGATCCATGCCATCTTCGTAACGGACTTGTGGAATTGGGGTGGTTTCGAGAGACGGAAACTGTGTTGTACCGATCGCCACTCTGCGCAGCAGCCCGCCAGTGGATTTCAGTACATACGATGTCAGTGACAGCAGGTTCGAGACCGGCCGGTTAATAGGATCGACACGAAATGATCGGATCATCAATACGCCCGCCTGGGCAATTGCGGCAGTTCGGCGCAGCGCACTATAGCCGCTGTCACCGTTATTTTTTATCGCGTGAGTGACACGGATTTCAGCACCGATTGCCTCCTGGTCGAAAGCGTCGTTGATTTCTATTTGTTTGTGCGTGGCGCAGCCGGTTAGAAATATCAGCACGAGTGTCGCTGCTGTCGTTTTGCTGCAATTGTTGTTTTTGTGAACCCACTTTGAACTTGTCACGGTCATTCCCCAGTCCGGCATCGGTGAGATTCGAACTTAACCGCCGGCGTCGCCAGCGAAATGAGCGAAACCGAATGCTTCTGGCAGGAATTGCTGAGGAACTGGTGAGGAACACCTGATGGTCGTTAATGCTATGAAAAATAAAGAGTTATAAACAAATATCTTACCGCGGCAGCGCTGCTTCATAGCAGCGGTCAGGGACTGGTAAGAACAGGCGCCTCCGCGGCTCTGCCGTGGCGGCATCCCAAGTTTGACAATTCCGGCAATCGCGCAGCAAGTTCAAAGCGTAACGGCAAGATATTGTGCCAGGGAGAAACTATGAGACGAACAGTGTAGTTTAGATGGCAACCGTATGGACTGAATGTGAATCGCCCGTGCCGGTCGAGCGACTTTCACAAGGATTGAGTAATCACTCCTATCGTACGGCAGGCTCCTTGTGCTAATAAGAATTGTAGGAGCCTGCCCAGCGGGCGAAATTACTACGCCCAGCGGGTGAATTTACGACGCCCAGCGGGCGATATGTGCATAGGATGGACCTGCGTGCAGCAGTATTTCCGGGAATTTATTCAGCATCAGAATGATGAAGATCAATGCGTCGATCAACTGAATCTGATGTAAGACTGGCCCCCTTCAGGGGCCGCAAGGGAGCGTGTAGCGGTCCCGTCATGCCGCTTTGAGCGGCCCACAAAATAAAGCCCCCGGCTTTTCCTGGGGATACTTACTCCGGCGGATTTTTCGTCCGTAACTGAATGCTAAACGCGCGATGTCGCATAATTTCAGCGCGGCTGTAGAGCAATGGAAATGACTTTTCTTCCGCCCAGCCTTTTAGCAAATTGTCATAAAAAGGTGATCGCGGATCCCCTGATTGTCCGGGCGCATTGGTCATTCTGGCGGCGTCCCAGTTACCAACGTCAATGACCTGGCGGTACGAGGCACCGGCACGGACATGGAGATCATTGGGATTGAATCCGGTGTTATTTGTCGTGTTGCCGCTGCCACCCCTGGGATATGCCGGGTAGGTCATTTGTTCGGCCAACTGTGCATCTGCCAGTTGCAATAACGGATGCTCAAAGTGAATCGCGTGCAGGTCGCCCCAACGCCATTTGGCGGGATCATCGCCAAGCGCATGTACAGTTTCGGCATAAGCCGCCAACAGTGAATTCCTGATCGCGTCTCGCGCTCGATCTTCGTTCATCAATCGCAATACTCCAGGCGATCCCAGTGGAGCAACCAGTGCCGGATCATCCGGCAACAGAACGCGGGCGAGCATCGGTCGCAGGTGACGGTAATACCAGAGTGCGTAGAGTGCTCCGGCAGCGGAATCGATGGAGAGGATGCCGTCCCATTCTCGCATCAAGTCGGCAGCAGGTGATTTTATGTCGGCAGGAATCCGGCGTATTGCCTCCAGTGCCAGCAATGAGAGGTAATCGCGCTGCAATGCGGCCGAATCATCCAGTGAGTGTGACTCCTGTGTCTCCAGGGTTTGCCACAGGCGCTCATAACGCCAGCCGGCATTCCACTCAAAGCCAGCACGATACTCATTAATCGGGTAATCATCAGGCAGGTTCATCGAATTGGCGGTTCCGCTGAAACCACGCTCAGGGTTGTATTCGACCGGCAAAACATCCATGTCGTGAAATCCGTCCCATTCGTAGCGCCCATCACCAGGCACCGGCAGCAGTCCATCCCAGTTCCTGCGGCGCGGGAAAAGGCCGGCCGGTTTGTAACCAATGTTGCCCTCGACATCGGCATACACCTGGTTTTCGGCAGGCGCGCCCCACCGGTTGAGGGCAGCAACGAACTCGCGCCAGTTCGATGCACGCATGTACTCAATGCTGCCGAAGTAGGGCGCCATGCCCGGCTCAAACCAGGCGACGCGTACGGCAAAAGCACGTGTGACCGTCTCGAATACAACCGGCCCATGCCGTGTAAATTTCAGCTCGACATCGACATCCGGCGCGTCTTTCACGGCAACCGTTTCAGTAATCACCGTGAATGCTTCCAGGCCGTCTCGATAGCGATATTTCCCGTCTTCTTTCTCGTAAACGTACAGGTCCTCCTGGTCAATCGGGAAAATGGTCAGGCCAAAAGCAATCCTGTCGTTGTGCCCGATGGATATCCCGGGCAGCGCGGGTTCGCCGGCGCCAATAACATCCAGACCGGGAGCGACCAGGTGTGCGATATAACGCAGCGAAGGCACTGCATGTGTCCGGTGCGGATCATCGGCAAGAATCGGCCGACCGGTGTTGGTTCGTGACGGTGCAACCACCCAGTTGTTGCTGCCGAGACTGCGATCCCTGGAATTGGTAATAGCTTCGTTCATCGCCAGCGATGCGTTCTGGAAGGTAACCGGCGCTTTCGCCAGGTAATAAGTATCCAGGACATTACGCGGAATGGTGCATGGATCGAGCCCGACCGGAATTGTCGTGGTCCACTCCGGTTCAAGTTGCTGCCAATAGGTTGCGGTTTCGAGATCGGCAGCACAGACGATATGTGCTCGCCGAACTTCCCGGTCGACATTGCCCCACAAGCCATGACCACGAATGCGAACGACGTCAGCAGCGTTCCAGTGCCCGGGTTGATAATTGAGCAGTGCGAACTCGGGTGGCATCAATTCCGGGTGCTCACCAAGCAAGTCAATCCAGGCGTTTATGCCGGCCGTGAATGCCTGGGCCACGCGCTTGGCATCTGATCCATACGCCAGCCATTCGCGATACATGTCGCCGCGATAGAGAAAAAGCCGGGTTGCCCGGTCCTGCAAGACGTATTCCTCGCCGAAAACCTCTGCCAATTGCCCGAGGCCGCGCCGTCGCCAGATATCGATTTGCCACAGACGATCCCGGGCTGCATTAAAGCCCTGCACAAAAAAGGCATCGTAGTGTGTGTTGGCGTAAATGTGCGGCACGCCCCATTCGTCGACAATAATTTCTGCAGGCTTTTCCAGGCCATCGACAACATAAGTCACATCATCTGCGAGTGCATGTTGAACAGGCAGAAACAGCACGAGTGCGAGCATTATCAAGTGTTTCAATGTATGTCCCCCGACGTCGACCGATTTTATATCAGGCGACAAAAAGCGAAGCTCAAACCAATAGCGTTAGCAAATCCGCCGGTGTCTTCATCAGGTGATCCGGCCCCGCCTGTTGCAGTTCCCGGTGACCACCAAAGCCCCACATGACACCGACGGATGCGATGTTATTGCGTTTAGCGGCATTAATGTCGACTTCGCGATCGCCGATCATAACAGCGGACTCAGGTTGTAACCCGTTCGACACGAGATCGCGGAGCTGATCGATCTTGTGAATACCGTCACCGCCGCCATCGATGAAAGAGAAATAGTCGCGCAGCCCGAACATCTCGACAATTTTGGAGGCGTAGTCAGCGCGCTTGGATGTACAGACGCCAAGCTGATATCCATGTGCTGCGAGTGCGGCAATTGTCGCCGGTATCTGCTCGTATATTTCATTCTCCGCATAGCCAACCGATGCATAGCGTTCACGATACTTGCCGACCAGTTCCTGCAGTCGGATTTCAGCGACACTACCAACAAAGTGCTTGAATATTTCTGTCAGCGGCGGGCCGATCAT
>Ga0114949_10001165_pt1 | contig 15688 bp, 14 predicted proteins | sample N074metaG_FD_83505 | JGI IMG/M metagenome (GOLD analysis project Ga0114949, IMG submission 83505) | Deep subsurface microbial communities from Kermadec Trench to uncover new lineages of life (NeLLi) - N074 metaG | ecosystem: Environmental > Aquatic > Marine > Ocean trench > Sediment | place... | reverse complement strand
TGAAGTATGTTCCAAAGAGTATCTAGAACTATGTGACAAGGTAAAACACGGCAAGCCTACTTTTTTTGACAGTTATGCAGCAACGAATGAAACTGAATTTTTCGCGGTGGTGACTGAATATTTCCTGAAAGAACCTATTTAAATGAATGTTTCAAAGACTCTTATAAAAAAAGTGGCTCTTATTATATTCCTCGGGTGGGTGATGGGGAGAGGGGCCACTCCAGCCTTTGCCGATATTGTTGAGTTCGGCCAGATCAATTCTCTTCATGGCACCATAGTTTCCTTTGAAAAAGGGGTACTGGTATTTTCCACAGAAGAGGTCAGGCGCATCAGAATCCCGGTCGACACTATTAGATCTATTTCGACGGACAAGGTAATCAACTTAAGAATGAAAGACGATTCGATCCTGACGGGGACACTGACCACGCTGGAAGACGGACAGATAGCGGTCATCCTGGGTCCGGATGGCGAGCTATTTCCCCTGGATTGGTCCCAGGTTAAAATCATCAATGAATCGCCGGACAAGTGGACCGGCGATATTTCACTCGGCGGCAACACCAGATCCGGTAATACCAATAGCACCACTATCAACCTGTCCTTAAATGCCCAACGGCAATGGGGGCGCGACCGACTCACATTCCACTTCCGCTTTAACTTTGAGGATGAAGAGGGAGAAGTCACCGACAACGATACTTTCACGTCCATAAAATACGACCATTTTTTCACGGGAAGAGACATTTTTGCCGGCCTGAGTCTGGAAGGCGTGAAAGACGAATTCAAGGACATCGAGCGGCAATGGATCATGGGTCTGGGTTTGGGTTACCGATTTTGGAACGATGAAGATAAAAAACTTGAACTGCAGGGAGGGGTCGCTTATTTTTCGGATAATCGGATTTTGGGAATGGATTCTAAATTCATGTCCGGACGATTCAGCGTGGTCTTTGCCTACACATTCTTCAATTACATTACGATAGAGGACTCTCTGCTGTACTATCCCAGTTTGGAGGATTCCGATGAGTACAAGATCCGTCACGAACTTTCCCTGATATCAAAACTGAGTGGGGACTGGTCCGTGGAATTGACCTATATTTTGGATAAAAATTCTCTGTCCGAGGAGGTTCCCGGCATTGAAGACATAGACAACAGATTTATTTTTGCCCTTCGGTATGGTTTTTAGAAAGAAGATTCTTTGCAAAAAAGACATAGCCTGGACTACACCTGATTTTGGTGATCTCTATATTTCGGCCCCAAGGCACCCGAGGGATATAAGAACAACTGGATTTCGACGGGAGGCAAGGTACCGTTTCCGATGTTCCGTTTCTACGGACCCACGGAGGCGCTCTTCAATAAAACATTCGTACTGGACGACATAGAGTTGGTGAAATAAACTTGAAACCTGAGGGGGGGGAAGCAAAAATGAAAGCAAAACTGTTACTTACATTGAGCCTGGCCGCGGTGTTGGCGGCCAATTTGGGTTGTGCGGAAGAACCGCCGAGGATGAAGATGACTACCTCAATCCCGCACGGGATTACTACGGCGGACTCGGTGGAAACGCGTCTCGGAACATTGAAGTTCACTGACGGATTTCCGGACGATGCGACCGTCGAGAAGGTATTGGAGAATCTCGATTTCCAGCGAGGTGTGCAAGCTGTTCTGAGAGCCATCCCGGCGGCTTCACTGCATGCCATGCGCGAAGGGCTTCGCACCTTCGGCCCGACAACACGCACGCAGTTATATTTGAGCAGATGATGGACTCCAAGGCGCTGTTTCTCACTGCCAACGCTTCTTCCGTTTATTGCATGATGTGGCTCGATGTGAAGAACGGCCCGATGGTCATCGAGACGCCCCCAGACGTGCTCGGGATTATTGATGATGCCTGGTTCCACTACGTGGCTGACTTCGGCAGGGTGGGTCCTGATAAGAATAAGGGAGGCAAATTCCTCATTCTGCCTCCCGGCTATGATGGTGATGTTCCTGATGGCTACCATGTTGCACGTACCCGCACCTACGGAAACTGGGTCGTCTGGCGCGGGTTTCAAATAGACGGAGACCCAAAACCTGCCGTTGAAGCAACCAAGAAGCTGTTTCGTGTATATCCCTTGGCGAGTAAGGACAATCCGCCAAAGATGAAATTCTCCAATGCCTCGGGGGTTGCCTTCAACACGCTTCATGCCATGGACTACACCTTCTTCGAGGAAGTTAACGCAACCGTTCAGTATGAGCCTGCCGATTCGATGGATCCGGAAACGCTCGGAGTTCTTGCCTCCATAGGGATCCAAAAAGGCAAGCCATTTGCGCCGGACGCGCGCATGAAGAAGATCCTGACGGAAGCAGCGGACGTGGGCACTGCCACGGCCCGCGCCCTGACCTTCCGCAATCCGGACAAGCTTCAGCGCTACTACCCGGACAGCGCGTGGGGAACTGCCTTTGTCGGTGGCAGCCACGAGTTTATGGACAATGGCGCTCACCGGCTCAATGCCCACACCTTCATGCTCTTTTACGCGACGGGCATCACCCCAGCCATGGCCCTGAATCTTCGGGGTAAAGGTTCAAAATACGCCCTCGCCTTTGTGGATTCTGAAGACAACGCACTCGACGGCAGCAAGAACTACCGTCTGCATCTGCCTCCCAACATTCCGGCGAAGAATTTTTGGTCGGTCGTGGTTTACGACAACCAGACCCGCTCTCAGTTGCAAACCGACCAGCAGTTCCCGTTTATTGGCAGTGAGAAGAAAGGCGTTGTGATCAACCCGGACACGTCGGTGGACGTCTACTTCGGCCCCGAAGCACCGAAAGGCAATGAGGGCAACTGGATCCAGACCATTCCCGGCAAAGGGTGGAACACCATTTTTCGCCTATATGGTCCGTTGGAGCCTTGGTATGAAAAGACCTGGCGGCCGGGTGAGATTGAATTTGTGAAGTGACTTCAATGCTACCCAGCTAACAAGCGGTTGCAAAGGACGACACAGTCGTGCCGCCTGGGCTGGGGGTCATTTTCCCAACAGACATTAAAGGAAACACCATGAAGCTGTCAAAAAATATCTGTATTTATGGGATTGCCTTTCTCCTTGCCTTCGTGACTCCCACCGTTTCTTTGGCGGCAGATAAGGCCCCTTCGCCTTGGAAAAAGTTTAGTGTGAATGCGGGTGTCTTTTACCCCGCCTTCAATTCGGGATTCCGGCTGGATTCTAAAACTTTGGGAAGGGGAACCGAAATCGATGCCGAAGATGATTTAAACCTGGACTCTGAGCTGAGTACATTTCGTGTGGAGGCTAAATGGCGTTTTTTCCCAGAACATCAGTTGGAGTTTACTTATTATAATATTTCTCGAAGTTCATTCCATTCCCCGACAAGAACTCTTCAGTTCGGTGACCAATCATTTACTTTGGGGTTCACTGCCGCAACGGAAACCAATATAGAAATTTACAAGATTGCTTACACCTGGTCTTTTCTTCAAACACGAGATTATGAACTGGGAATCTCCATCGGCGCCAACGTGATGGATACAGAGTTCAAAATGTCTGCTCCTATTGTTGGAGAAGAGGCTGAGGCTGTTACAGCCCCACTCCCGGTTCTGGGTTTACGGGGAGCCTATGCTTTTAATCCTGATCTTGTTTTGAGCGCCGGCACCGATTTTTTCTATATAGAGTATGAAGATTTTAGGGGCCGGTTGTTGGATCTGAATGTTAGTTTGGAGTATTACTTTTTGGACCACTCAAGTTTGTCTATCGGCTACAGTTTCTTTGATATGGAAGTTACATATGAAACAGACAGGAGGAACCTTGAATTCGGATACACTTTTCATGGACCAAAAGCTGCTGTTATTATCAGTTTTTAGCAAGGCAACGCATTAACTGTTATTTCAGCATTTAACCAGTGACTGACAAAAATATGCATACGGAGATCACCTTCTCTGTCCTCCCATTCTCAAACCCCGTTGGCCACCACCTCTGTTTAACCCGCCCCGATTTATTTGCCCGTTATTTTGCCATGAACGGGTTTTGTTCATCCGGCTTTGCCCATATTTACGGGCAAGGTGATCGCTATTAAGTTGCCCGGAAAGGGAACTTAAAGATTGTGTGCGGTTGCTCTTTTGGCGTTTTCTCAACCTGTCCTTATCAAACGAAGTGCCCTCGGCGCGTTTATCTTTAATACCATCCTAATATTGTTTTGATGGCTCCCGTTAGATGGGTTTAAATGGTCCTTTTATTTTAAACATTTTTGGATTCCTCAAAATTTATTAATTCCAGGGATATTTCTGGCAAGGTGATAATTAATTTCGGCCTCAAATTTATTTTCAATCTGAAAAAAAAGAAAAACTTTTTTTGGAGGCAACACCTCCTGAAATTTTGAAATATATTCCTCTCTACGCGTTAATTTAGAGTGCTCAATTGAAAAGAATTCTTTTATAATCCTCAAGGCTTCGGAATCGGAAAGATTCTTGTTTTTGAAACTGTCAGCATAATCTGTGATCAGCTTCGCTTTTCTTTTCCCCACCACGTTCATGGCTAACCTGTATTCATTATATAAAGTCCAAAATTTCGACTCTTCCTCTTTGCTGAGATTCATATTGAAATTTACAATTTCTCTTTTCTCCAGGTCGATAATTGAAATGGCTGTCTCAATTTCTTTCTTATGCTCATCATAGGTGCTCTGGGCAGAGGCGGTGGGGACAGGCGTCATGCCTGAAATTAAAGCGGCTCCCATTAAAATGTTATAAAAGAATTTCATTATTATTTCTCCTTTTTTGCTCGTGCTCGGTTTTATCCAATTTGGTGGGATAGCTTCAATTCAAAAAGCAAAAATAATCCCCAGGGTTCCTTCAAATTGCCAAAGAGTACTACTCTGTACGTGAATGGTGCATCCGCCCGAACAAAAGATTGCGCTATTGCTATTTAAAAGAGTGGCCAAAGCCCTGCCTCCCAGTCTTACACCAATATGCTTCGTAAAATAATATTTTACGCCCCCACCCAACCCGAAGGAAAACCTGGTTTCTGAGTTCAAACCCGCTCGATCAGGACGAAAGTGGGTCGCACCAACGGTGCCCTGGACAAAGGGTCTCAGGTCTTTTCCTGAATCCCATATATAACTACCGCCCAGGTGATAGGTATCCATTTCAAGACCGGTGAGAGATGTGGGTGAAAAGCCCTCGGGTTCAATCTCGGTAGTTTGATGGCTGTAAAGAAATTCAATCTGGGTTTCGGGCGAGGTGTTGATGCCTATCACAACACCGTATGATTCCGAATCTTTAATATCCAGGCCAACCCCTGTAAATGAATCCACGAAACTTCCCCCAAAGCGATAACCGGCGAAAGGAGTCACCTCGAAATTTTGACCCATAGCTTCGGTGGCAATTGACACCATCGATAAAATTCCAAAAATGATGGCGCAGAACCTTACCCGAATATCATTATCCCGAAGAGATTTAATAAAAATGTTTGTCATCTCTCACAATTCCTTTTTTGGTTACAGGTGAATGACTGATCACTCTTCAGTGAAAAGCGCTGTTCCTCATCATCAAAAGATCTTTATCTTGCTAAACTTTCAACCTGTGTTGATCATTGCATATTTAAAAGTTTTACTCATGGCGTATACCAGATCGGTGACTTGCCTAGCAGGAGCCACTTTCGGGATGGATAGACCGAAACGAAAGGTCTCGATAGTTGACCAGCGTGGATCCATAGGTATTCCACAACACTCTATAAAAGATTCGTGTGAACTATTTTGACATTGATGGTGGATATGCTTTCAAAATATCGTTCACAGCGGCGTTTATTAGTTTCTCACTTTCTTCTGGACTGTCTACATTATCAACTCGGGCTTTTGCTGATCCCTGCCAAATCAATTTCTTTGATTTAGCATCCACAAAATCAAGAATGAGTGATCCTTCTTCGTAAGTATATGCGGAAACCCCACCAGTCCCCCAGTGTCCCCTCCGGTATCCTCTATCAAAACCGTCCCCCCAATCTGTGACTTTCACTCGATCCCTTTTGCCATGAAATTCAGCTATTTAAAAGTCTGGATTTTCAGAGGTCATTCTTAACCCTTTGGCTTTTAGCTCAGCATTAACCGCGTTTTTAACACGTTGTACGATGAGGCTGTTTGCACCTGCCCTTTCAGGGGTCTGCATCCAATCAAAAGTTTTCAGGTCTGAGAAATTAACTTGTCGATCGTAGTCATACTTCACATCGTAAGTAGTGGCACAGCTGGCAGTGAAACCAATAAAAAATAGAACAGAAAGTACCTTATTAACTTTTATTTTAATGGATCCTTTCCTCATGATTATTTTTCACACACCGAAAACCCAGGTGCCCTGAACTTGAAAGGGGGTCCGTGGCCATACGAGCGCTGGAGCCGTCAGCCGCTTCAGTCAGGGGCTTCAACCTTTCTTAACTCATCGAAAGAAAAAATGCGTATCCAATCTTTTTCCATATCTACCACCGTCCAACCCCTGATTTTAGCTTCATCCAATCCTTTGTCGAGCCGGCCAATGTGGGACTCGCGGTCGTAGGCCCACTCGCGCTCCGCGTCGGTATTTGGACGAATGGTTAATTGCTTAGTTACATCGTACATTTCACGGTTATGATGCAACTTGCCGAAAGGTTGATAGTTGTCGATGTATGCTTGCATTTGCATATCAGATTCTGCGCGAATAAAGTTTTTAGTCGTCACTAGCTCTGATGCATTTGTACAGCGCTAACTGATATAAATACACATTAAAAGTAGTCTCTTCATTGTTAAGCCCCGATCAATTATTTAATTCGACATTTCCCATATGAATATTAAAATTCATAGAAAGTCGTCCTGATTGAGTGGACTTTCCATTAAGATCAAAATATTTATTCTTAAAATATTTGTGCTTGTTTGGAAGATTAGGGTACTATCTTGGTCATTTTAGAACCTTCCAGGGTAAGATTATACATCAGACCTTTTTGGCCGATTACGAAACCCAGAATTGGTTGCTTTAAGCTTGCGGTATCAATAGAACCCCCGGCTCCCACTTCAATCAAGGCCACTGAAGCGTCGACACCTACCTCCCAACCCTCGCTGTCTCTAAATCTCTCCAACACTTTGGCGGTCATGAACATTAATATGATAGTTTTAGTTTGGGCTCCGAATTGAAACCCAATGGATGCGGCCGCGGTACTGTAATAATCGACGGTTTTGCCCTTTATGCGAAGAGCGCCTTCCCCATATTCTCCGCCAATTCCAATTCCTGCCTTGATTACTTTTGGGAACACCAAAACACCTTCAGCCTTTTCCGCCAAATCTTTAGCTGCACCGATCTCTTCGAAAAAACTTTTGAGAGATTCGTCCACCCCTGCATCGATTTTTTTTGCTGATTTTGCAAAACCAATATCGGGAAGGATCAAACCAACAATAATGATGGAAACATAAAAAAGGAATCTGGAAGAAGTATTCTTATTCATTGCGCACTCCATTGAATTAGGTTTATTTTATTTACTCCAAACCAACATCTTTAATTGCCTGATTGCATCGGTTGCTGATTTTGCCCTTATTTTTTTCGAGAAGACACTCCGCTAATCGTCCTTGTCCGGCACGCACAGAACCGCAATATTCTTTAAGATCGTCTGCACACTCGTTGACCACATAACTTAAAGTGGCTATAAACCGTTCCAGCTGCGCCGCCGCATCGAACAGGGCATACTCGCATTTTCCAGAAATTTTATCGTTGTGGGCATATAGACATGCCAGAATACGGCCTTCTCCAAAGGTGACTTTACTGCAGTAGGACTCCAGCTCTACTTCACACCCTGTTGCCACGGTCTCAACTAGAGATTCAACCGCTCCAGCATTAACTGTGAACTGCATCGAGATCAAGATACAAAAAATAAATAATTTGACACGCTTCATTTTATTCTCCTATTAGATATTGGTTAACTTGGTTACTTTCTCCTGAAAAATATATCAACTAGTATTTCTCATTAAAATGTGGGCCGATTAATTTTTAACGCACCGAAAACCCAGGTGCCCTGAACTTGAAAGGGGGTCCGAGCTATACCCACGCTGAAGCTGTCAGCGGCTTCAGTCATGTGCTTCAACCTTTCTTAACTTATCGAAAGAAAAAATGCGTATCCAATCTTTTTCCATATCTACCACTGTCCAACCCCTGATTTTAGTTTCATCCAAGCCTTTGTCGAGCCGGCCAATGTGAGACTAAAAAATGTAAATGCGGAGCAACATCCGGAGAGGTTTATTTCGCAAGAAATGGTATGGCAGGAGCATCATTGAAATGGAATTGTCCTGTTTATGCTTCAACGTCATTTTTTAATAGGAAAATCCCTGAGAGATGGCCCTCGGCAATAAAATGCAAACAAAATTTAAAAAGTGTTAAGAATTGGACTTACTCAAAAAACCAAATTCGAGGGATTATATCAACAAGGTTTAAAAATGCTATAAATATCGGGGTCGGGTCAGAGCGGCTGGATCACGCAGAAAAATTTTTGCTGATGATGAAAAATAGAAGTATAACTGATCCTGAAATAGCTGAAGAAATAAAAGAAGATATAGAAAGTTTTTCAAATCAATGGCTTGCCCCTGTTCGTTGTACCATATTTTGCAAGAAATTCTCTGATATGAGCCTATTCGAGAAAATGGATTGTGGGAGTATTCAATTGGTCTACTCGGGCGGATGGGAGTAAAACGCCCAGCCACAGGTCACTATCCCAGTTGATAAGATGAGATTCGAATTTTTCCGGCGCATCAGATTGACAGCGCTCGATAAGGCGTTTCTAGGCCAGCTGGTAATTATTTTATAGGAATTCGAGGAGTTCACTGTATGAAGCCATTATCTTTCCCCGTGTTGCTCACAATTCTCCTTACCCTATTCATACCTTTCAATTTGGTTTATCCAGCAGATCCACCTTCAGGTCAGGTTGCTTCCCAGGGTCCTGTAACGGAAGAAGTTATTAAAGCAAAAATCAAGGAGGTCGAAGCAAACGTCGACCTGGACAAGGGCACAAAAGCGGACCTGACCAACCGGTACCGAACGGCGCTCAACAATTTGGAGATGGCGGACTCCAACGACAAGGCTGCAAATGAGTTTTTAACAGCCAGAAAAACTGCGACGGAACAAGCCAGGAAGATTCGAAAGAAACTCGAACAGGCGAAGACCTCTTCATCTGATGTGATATTGAATATAACCAAGAAGACACCCTTAACTGAGATCGAGCAGCTTTTGCTTATTGAGAAAGCCAATCTTGCCGCGATTAAGGCCAAGTTTTCCGACGCGAAAGAGCAGTTGGATAATGCAATGAACCGGCCAGCTATTGTTCAGAAAAGGCTCATCCAGGCCAAGGAGCGGCAGAAAGAAATTGCCGGCGAAATCAAAATTCCTGCTCCCAAGACCGAATCGCCCCTGGAGACGGAGGTTTGGCAGTGGATGCTTGATACTGAGAAACTAGCGATTCGCGCAGAAATAGAAATGCTTGACCAGGAGTTGCTCAGTCAGCCCATGCGCTTAGAACTCCTAAAGGCGCAGATAGACCAAAAGACGTGGGAAATCAAGCCGATCGAAGAACGGGTACACAAACTTCAAGAATGGGTGAACGAACAATATCTCGCCCAAGCGGAAAAAACCCAGGCAGAAGCACAGGTTACGAAAAGAAAGTCTAGAGGAAAACATTCGCTGGTTCAAATGGTGGCAGAGAAAAATGCTGCATTGGGCCAGGACATTTCATTTTTGGCGACCAGCCTTGAAGACATAACCAATAGAAGGGACGATGTCATCAAGGAGGCGGAACGACTCCAGGACAATTTTCAAAGAGCCAAGCAAACGATCGAGGTCATTGGCACGAGCCAGGTACTTGGGAGGATGTTTACGGAGCAATACCAGACGCTTCAGAAGCTCACTGGCATCAGTGAGAAAGCTGAGTCGCTGGAAGAGCAGATCGCCAAGACTAACCTGGCCCGGATTCAATACAATGACGAGCGCCGGCGCCTGAAAAATATCCCCAACTATGTAGCCAAGCTGACTGCCGACCTTTCGACAGAAGAATCCAACCGGATTCAGGTGGAGCTCGAGGATTTGGCCGAAAAGCGACAGAAGCTTCTAAGCCAAGTGCTACTCACCCAAAGAACTTACCTGGAGGTTTTAAATGAACTTGATGTCGGTAATCGCCAGTTCCTGGATATCATTAAGACCTATACCAATTTTCTTGCCAAATATTTATTATGGGTTCGCAACGCCTCCTTCCTAAAACTTGACGAGTTGCTCACTATTCCAGATCAAATTGTCTGGATATTATCCCCTGCCAACTGGCGTGAAGCATTCGTAATTCTGAAATTCCAAGCATCGCATTCGTCAACCTTCATATTGCTGTTAGCCTTGGTGGGAGTTGTTCTGTGGAGAATGAAGCGGCTGAGGGGCGGGCTGGAGATGACAGGCAATGAAGTGGGCCAGCCAGCCAGTGACCGATTCATTTTCACGGTTCAAGCCCTTGGCTTGACCCTGTTGATAGCCGCTCCATGGCCCATGCTCCTGGCTATACTTGGCTGGCAACTGAACCTCCCGGAAGCGACCCTCTACACCCAATCCCTTTCGACGGGGCTTCTAAGAGTGGCGGGGATATTATATTTTTTGCAGGTTTTTCGTGTCCTGGTTATTCCAAATGGTTTGGCAGCTGTTCACCTGCGCTGGTCAGCCCCCAACCTTCAGAGGTTACTCCTTGAACTTCGCTGGTTCAGGGTGGTATTCCTGCCCATTTTCTTCATTGGCATAATTACTATATTCAGTGATTATGGTGGCCTCGGAGGAGGACTTGGACGTATTTCTATAATGGCTTTATTAATCATAATTGCCGTTATCTTTTACCGCGTGCTTAATCCCAAGCAAGGTATATTGTGCGGATATCTGGCCCAGCATCCAGCCAGACTCCTTACCCGCTTCCATTATTTTTGGTTTGCCTTAGTCTTAGCCCTACCTCTATTGATGGCGGCTCTTACTCTTTCTGGTTATGTTTACTCATCAGGAATATTGTTGGGCAGACTTTATCGTACCGTAGGGCTTATCTCGGTCCTGGTAATCTTTTATTTTTTGGCAGTGCGTTGGGTCCTGATAGCCCTCAGCAGAAAGGAATCTTCCAAAACGTTAAGTAATAACGATCGGATACAACTGGAGGAACCGGAAATCGATAACACCACCCTGGATGAAGAAAGCAACAAGTTGATTAGCAATGTGATTGCAGTGGCTGGAATTTTTGGTCTCTGGTTCATTTGGTCGGACGTGTTGCCTGCCTTGGGTATCCTTAGCAATATCACGCTTTGGTATTACACAGACGTGGTTTCAGGAGTAGCGAAAAATCTGCCCGTCACCCTGGGGGATGCGTGTTTAGCCATCATTGTTATTTTCATTATCGTCGGTGGACAGAAGCACATTTCTGCTTTATTCGAAATCGTTTTACGCCAGTTGTTTTCAATGCGACCGGGTACCCGCTATGCCATCATAACGCTCGTCAGTTACGCCGTCTTGGCGATAGGTACTGCGGTTGCTTTCAGCCTCCTGGGTGGTACCTGGGGAAAGATTCAGTGGATATTCGCTGCCTTGGGCGTTGGGATCGGTTTTGGACTGCGGGAAATAATCAGCAGTTTTATCAGCGGACTCATCATTCTTTTCGAGCGACCCATTCAGATCGGAGATTTTGTGACCGTCGGGGATATTGATGGAACTGTCAGCCGTATCCAAATACGTGCTACAACCATTATAACGGTTGACAGAAAAGAGGTTTTGGTTCCCAACCAGGAATTCATCACCGGCTACCTGATAAACTGGTCGCTTTCGGACCAAATAACCCGCGTTATGGTTTCCATACCGGTTGCTTATGGAAGTGATTTACAAAAGACGATGTCCATAATGTCCCAAACCGCTGAAGAAAACCAAAGGGTTCTTAAAAACCCAGCACCCATTGTCACTTGTGAAGGTTTTGTTGATAACCGCCTCATAATAAACCTGGGCTGCTATGTTGGTTCAATTGATCACAGGCTTCGGACGATCAGCGATCTCCATGAAGAAATCATTCGAAAATTCAACGAAGCGGGAATTGTTGTCCCGGCTCCCTAGGGGGACCTGCATTTTGATACCGGCCAAGCGCTCGATGTTCGCCTAAAGCAAGATGATGATAAACCGGGACCCTAACCATCACCTCAGAACCTTTTAGAGGGTACCGGATTATCAGCCAAGATTACTCAACAGGTTGGGGTAAAAGTGCATTTGCATGGGATATTAATTTAAAAGACCCCATCATAGGTCTTTCCTATCACTTTTAAATGCTCACAAATCAGAACGAAGAGAGAAAATGAGAAATGAACAACTGGATTCCGACCGCAGGCAAGGTTCCATTCATTCTCTTTCGCTTCTACGGACCCAAGGAACCCCTCTTCAAAAAAACATTTATACTGAACGACATCGAGTTGGTGAAGTAAACCCGGAACCTGCGAGGAGAAACCAAAAATGAAAGTAAAACAGTTACTTACATTGAGCCTGGCCGCGGTGTTGGCAGTCGGGATGGTGTTGACCGCACAGGCAAATGCAAAAGAATTTGATCTGCAGAAGGCCGACGTGCATGACCGCATGCACTACCATCGCGCCATCGACGCAGCTGTGTGGGCTATGCCGCTCATGAATTTCAAGTTCTACCGGGACGCCCTTGCTGACGCGGGTGTCGGTCCGAACGATGTCGGCTACTTCTCCAAGATCCAGGACTGGAAATTCCAGACAGCAACTCCCAATAATACGACGCCGTACATCTTGACTTACTGGAACATCAAGGACGGGCCGATCGTGGTCGAGATCCCCCCATCTGCGGACAAAGTCGGGGTCTTCGGCACCCTGATGGATGCCTGGCAGCGTCCCATCGATGACATTGGCGCGGCTGGCCGCGACAGGGGCCGGGGAGCGACGTACCTGTTGGTCCCTCCCGGCTACAATGGCCCGCTCCTGCCAAAGGCGCTCGTGTACGAGCAGCGAACCTATAACGGCTGGATGGCCCTTCGCCCGATCATCCCAGATGCGAGTCCGGAGAGCCTGGCAAGGGCGACAGCGTTTGTGAAGAAGATAAAAATCTACCCGCTGGTGAAAGCCGATAAGCCGCCAAAGATGAAGTTTGTCGACCTCTACGGCAAGCTGCTCGAGATGACCCCGGTTCTCGACGGGAGCATCTACCGCGAGATTCACGAGATGCTCGAAGAGGAGCTCGTTGAGGAGCAGAACCTTACCATGATGGGGCTCCTTGCGCGCATTGGCATACGGAAGGGCGAGCCGTACCAGCCTGATGCCAAAATGCAGGCCATCTTTGAAAAGGCCGGACCGGAGGCACTGCAATACATGCTTGAGCAGTATCACCGGGTCCTGAACCCTTGGTTCTATGAAGGTAAAAAGTGGAGTTCCCTGACTCCTGCGGGAGACATCGAGACGGATTGGTCTTATGAATTCCCATCCTACTTCGACTACCACGCGCGCGGCGCTCTATACTACGCCATCATCACTGGCGTGAAGAATTACGGAAGCGCTACCTTCTACCTCGATCTTGCGGAGACTCCAGATGGTCAGTGGCTGGATGGAGGCAAGAACTACAAACTGGTGGTGCCGCCAAAAGTGCCTGTCCGCAACTTCTGGGCTATCACGACTTACGACCTGGAGACCGCCTCCTACATTCGCAACGTCGAGAAGAGCAGCGTCGATAACACTCAAAAGCAGCTACAGAAGAACGATGACGGTTCGGTGGATATCTACTTTGGACCAAAGGCACCCAAGGGCAAGGAAAGCAACTGGCTTCCCACCGACCCGAAACGGCGCTTCTTCTTGCTCGCCCGTTTCTACGGACCCATGGAGGAGCTCTTCAATAAAACATTCGTCCTGAACGACATCGAGTTGGTGAAATAAACCCGGAACCTGCGAGGAGAAACCAAAAATGAAAGCAAAATGGTTACTTACATTGAGCCTGGCCGCGGTGTTGGCGGCCAATTTGGGTTGTGCGGAAGAACCGCCGAGGATGAAGATGACGGCGGAGATCCCACCGGGGATCTCGACCCCGGACGAACTTGAGACCAGCTTCGGCAACCTGAAATTCTTCGATGGAGTGCCCAACAAGAAGACCGTACAGAAGGTCTACAACCATCTGGACTTCCAGCATGCGTTCCAGGCCTTCCTGAGCGGCATCCAGATTGCTTCCATGGACGCAATGCGGAAAGGAATCCTGGAATTCGGGCCAGCCAATACCACGGCAGTTCTCTTTGAGAATCTGATGGACTCCAAGACGCTGTTTCTAACCGCCAACACGACGAGTGTCTACATGATGTCATGGCTCCAGTTGAAGGATGAGCCAATGGTCATCGAGACTCCGCCTGATGTGTTAGGAATCATTGACGATCATTGGTTCAAGTACGTCGCAGACTTCGGGCGTCTCGGACCGGACAAGGGCAAGGGCGGCAAGTTCCTGATCATTCCCCCGGGGTATGATGGAGCCGTGCCGAAAGGCTATCACGTGGCCCGCACCAACACCTACGGCAACTGGGTGATCTGGAGAGGCTTCCAGGTGGACGGCTCACCGAAACCAGCAGTCCAAACAACAAAGAAGATCTTCCGCATCTACCCACTGTCCAAGAAGGACAACCCACCAAAGATGAAGTTCATCAACGCGTCGGGGAAGTTCTTCAACACGATTCACCGAATGGACTACAAGATCTTCGAAGAGATGAACGAAGTAGTTCAGGCTGAGCCCAGCGAAGGAGAGAACCCGGAGATCCTGGGGGTGCTGGCCTCCATCGGTATCAAGAAGGGACAGTCTTTCAAGCCCGATGCGCGAATGAAGAAGATAATGACCGACGCCGCCAATGCAGGAGCGGTCACCGTAAAGACCATCTGGTCGTATCCCCGCGACGAATTATTCTATTTCTACCCGGGTGAAAGTAATTGGCTGAATCCGTTCCCGGGAGGAAAGTATGACTGGGTAAGTGAGGGGGCCACGCTACTGGATACGCGAGCAGGCTTCCACTTTTACGCTACCGGGATTACTCCCGCCATGGCCATGAAGTTCATCGGAAAGGGCTCGAAGTACGCCTATACATACAACGATGCCGACGGCAATCCGTTAGACGGCGGCAAGGCTTACAAGGTCCATTTGCCGCCCAACGTGCCGGCCAAAGACTTCTGGTCCTTCACGGTCTACGATAACCAGACTCGCTCGATGCTGCAGACCGACGCGCAGTTCCCGGGGATCGACAACAACAAGCCCGGCATGATCAAGAATCCCGATGGGTCCTACGATGTCTACTTCGGCCCCAAGGCGCCGAAAGGCCAGGAGAACAACTGGGTTCAAACTGTTCCCGGCAAGGGCTGGAGCACCATTCTTCGCCTCTATGGGCCGCTTGAGGCGTGGTACGACAAGACCTGGCGACCCGGTGAGATTGAATTTGTGAAGTGACTTCAATGCTACCCAGCTAACAAGCGGTTGCAGAGGACGGCACAGTCGTGCCGCCTGGGCTGGGGGTCATTTTCCCAACAGACATTAAAGGAACTAGAAAATAATAGAAGAGGAGATAAAAATAAAAAAGTCATTACAGCAAACTTATGACATTGACCCAGCAATATCTTTGCTCCCCGCATTTTCCCGAGGCCGACAGCATGATGAAATTCCTCCCGATAATTATTTAATCAGAGGGATTTTTCTGG
>Ga0114949_10001164_pt1 | contig 15693 bp, 14 predicted proteins | sample N074metaG_FD_83505 | JGI IMG/M metagenome (GOLD analysis project Ga0114949, IMG submission 83505) | Deep subsurface microbial communities from Kermadec Trench to uncover new lineages of life (NeLLi) - N074 metaG | ecosystem: Environmental > Aquatic > Marine > Ocean trench > Sediment | place... | reverse complement strand
TGAACTCAACACCTGCATCCTTCTGGAAGCTATCACTATCTGGCCAGAAGGCTCGATCGGATGAATTGGGAATTCCATACCACTCATCGAAGCCCTGGTCTGTGGGATAACGGCCCTCGGTATCTCCCAAATGCCACTTTCCGAACATGCCCGTCGCATAACCAGACTCTGAGAGCATCTCCGCCAGTGTAATCTCCCACTTACTGATGCCGTACCATAAACCTCTTGGCGGACCCTCTGTGCGTAGTCGCGTCCGAGCGCCATAGCGACCGGTCATCAAGGCGGCACGGGATGGTGTGCATTCGGCCTCGACGTTGTAATTGGTCAGTTGAAACCCTTCGGCCGCAATCGAGTCGATGCGGGGCGTAGGCGCGCCACGCGTGACACCACCGCCGTACACGCCAATTTCTCCGTAGCCAAAATTATCCATCAGTACCAGGACAATATTGGGCTTTTTCTCCGCAGCAGTTGCCGCCAGGGTCAGCGGCGCCGACAGGATCAGGGTTAACAGGAATGCAGAGAATCTTACGTTTCGAATGCACTTTGACATGATCGCGTCCATTTATAACCCCTGCGGATATAGGTATCCTTCAAGATCATAGCACGCTCACTGATTCAGACTCATCGAGAAAATTCTTGATCACATCGAGACGCAACCACCGCGAACTAAAATCTCTTCGACGTGAAGTTAATCCTAAAACACGCCTGGATTAATAAAGCAAAATGTCTCCTTCTGGCCCGAATCCAGCGAATCTCGATTTTGAGGCTAAATGACAGCTATCCGTTCCAAAGCAGGCATCAGGCTAAAATAAAACGCCACTGCTAATCCTTACAGACCTCCATTGGGTTTCCTCATCTGCTTTATGACCTCTTAGGAGCTAGCCACAGTTTTACACACCGCACCAGGTTGAGTTATGTTGTCGCTCTGATCATCAACAGCGAGAGAGATTACCGTGAAAGTTGAAAACAAGGTTCAGCCAAATGAAGAGCAGATGAAAGGTTTTCTTGAGGGAGACGCAGATACGCCGATCTACATGGTGAACCTGCTCAAGTTCAAAGAGAAAGCTGAGTACGTGGACGGGCGTGAGACTGATTTAAGCGGTCAAGAAGCCTATGCAATTTATGGACGGGAAGTTCAGGGACACCTGGCAAAGGTAGGTGGCAAAGGTGTCTTCGGGGGTCAGGTTAGTCGGCTGATGCTTGGCGAAGTCGAAGACTTATGGGACATGGTCGCAATTGCCATGTATCCCAACAAGAAAGCAATGCTGCAGATGATTACAGATCCTGACTATATTGAGAGCGCTGAACATCGAGCGGCTGGACTTGAAGGTCAGCTCAACATCGAGACGAAGGTTGGCGCTAATATTCCTTTCCAGTAGTCCAGGAGTGATCGTTCCATCACGCTAGGTTGGGGGTTAATGGGAAAATGCTGCTCCTGGTTCTTAGATCATTTTTGAAGCCGATTGCGCATTCGTTTTTGTGATCTTTACTTTGAAGAAATAAGCACGATTCACCGAGTCTGAAATAGCGGGTAGTGAGCTGAGGTCCAGAGTTGTCATGGCGATTTCCTGGATAGAAGTTTTTGCAGGAACATCACAAAGGCGCTAGAGAACACCCTTCGTAGCATTGGGTATGTGTTCTTGTTGGCTAGTTTCGTTCTGGGGCACTTAAACTTTTCCCGATGCGTCGGACCGCCGAAAAGTTCTGGTACCTTGGATAGCATCAAGTTCGAATTCGTGTTTGCGCGAAGCGCAAAGCCACGAATTTGGTGGAGGTGGAGGGAGTCGAACCCTCGTCCGTCAGTTCTCTGCCTTTGGCTCTACATGCTTAGTTCGTCTATTGTTTAACCTTTCACTGGCCCGGCGAGCAGGGATTAAAAGGCGAGCTTGCTTTAATTTTAACTGTTTTAACCACAAGCGGGGTCTGGCAGCTGTCCCATGAGTCGTGCCCCCGGATTGAATTCATGGGCAAATTCGCCCCGGGGTAAACTAACTTAAATTTTGCTTATAAAAGCGGGTTTAAGCAGCTAGCGCATAGTTTTCGTCGTTGGCAACTATAAAAAGTTACAGCGATTGATTTACGAGAGTCACTACCCTCTCGGCATGCACCTCAGGGTTCGCAACCGGCGTCGAAGCCAGGTCACCCCCATTGATACTGGGTTTCTCACTGCTAGCCAGGTAACAGATAGCGGTGAAAGGACGAATTATACCCTTTTTTCAATATGGGCGCTTCGGCTGTATTCAAGGTAGGATTTTCAGGTGGTTTACGCCTTCGGGATGCAGTAACTACCTTGACTGTTTCCGCGTTTAGCGGTTGTGTTCTTTCATCAATCTTTGCTTGTCACGCTTCCAGTCCTGCTCTTTCAGGGATGCGCGTTTGTCGTGATCTTTTTTACCCGTGGCAAGTGCGATCTCACATTTGACCTTGTTACCTTTCCAGTACAGGGCAAGGGGAATGCAAGTTTGCCCCTTCTGCTGGGTTGCGCCGATAAGCCTGGCAAGCTCTTTTCGATGAAGGAGCAACTTGCGAGTCCTTTGCGGGTCCGCCGTGACATGGGTTGAAGCAGTGATCAACGGTGTGATGTTACTACCGAGCAGGAATGCTTCTCCGCCTTTTAGCAAAATGTAGGTATCCGTGAGCTGTGCTTTGCCAGCCCGCAGTGACTTTACTTCCCACCCGGTAAGCGCCAGTCCTGCTTCGAATCGTTCGTGAAGTTCGTATTCGAATCTAGCCTTTTTGTTGCGTGCGATAGTGCCCGGGTTGGATTTTGCCTTCTTTGCCATCATTGTCCTCGTTTGCGGGCGCCATTATAGGGCAGGAATTAGTTGAGGCAAGATGACAAATCACTGACAATGCAAGAATAGACATATAAGAACAAGGCAGAAGTATGGCGCCATCTGAATCTGTACACGGAATGTGGTCCTCAAGATTGATGTTCATCTTTGCGGCTTCAGGTTCTGCCGTTGGACTCGGGAATATCTGGCGGTTTCCTTATCTGGCCGGGGAGCATGGCGGTGGGGTGTTTGTGCTTGTCTATCTCGGTTGTATTTTCCTGATTGGGATACCCATCATGTCCGCAGAAATTTTGCTGGGTCGGGCTGGTCGGCAAAGCCCCATCAATACGATGCAGGAATTGACCAGGCAATCTGGTGCTAACCCAATCTGGCAAGTCGTCGGTTGGATGGGAGCATTGGCGGGGTTTATGATCTTGTCCTATTACGCGGTGATTGCCGGTTGGGCGATTTCCTATATCTTTCAGATGGGTTCGGGTGCTTTTAATGGTGCTGATGCAGAATTTGCAACCCAGGCATTTGCGACTTTCACCGGTGATGTCTGGTCTGTCGTCGGCTGGCATGCGCTATTTATGGCAGCCACCATTTTCATCGCTGCGAGAGGAGTAGGAAAAGGCCTGGAGACAACGGTGAAATACCTGATGCCAGCCTTGTTCTTTTTATTGCTGGTGCTGGTGATCTACGCCGCTGTCACTTCAGGCCACTTCATGGAAGGGGCCTCTTTTCTTTTTTCGCTCAACATTGAGAAGTTCTCCTGGGCGGCAGTTCTCAGTGCCATGGGCCAGGCATTCTTTACTTTAAGCCTCGGCATGGGCGCCATCATGGCTTACGGCGCTTATATGCCAAGAGGCGTTTCGATAATAGGCACGGCGACCACGATTGCACTTCTGGACACGTGTGTTGCGTTAATGTCCGGGCTTATCATCTTTCCCCTTGTATTTGCCAATGGCCTTGAAAGCTCGGCCGGGCCGGGATTAATGTTCATCACGTTGCCGCTGGCTTTTGGGCAGATGGCCGGTGGGCAGATTTTTGGAATGGTATTTTTTGTGTTGGTCACCTTTGCCGCCATCACCTCATCAATATCGTTAGTTGAGCCTGCGGTTGCCTGGGTAGTTGAAAAGCTGGAAATTTCCAGGGTAGGCGCGGCTATTGCCGTCGGTGGTCTTGCCTGGCTGGTGGGTCTGGGCAGTGCTTTTTCTACCAACATCTGGGAAGAAGTGCATATCATCGGCAGCATGACCTTCTTTGACACCATGGATTATGTTTCCAACAATATTATGCTGCCTGTTGGCGGGGTGCTGATTGCGTTGTTCGGTGGCTGGATATTGGATAAAAAGATAGTGGAAGAACAAATGTCGCTCGATTTGAAGGTCTTCCCTATCTGGCGCTTCCTGGTTCGATTTGTTGCGCCGCTGGCAGTTTCGGTCGTATTCGTGATGGCTTTTGTCTGACAGTTATGCATGAGGTTCATCGTTCCGCGCTGATGCCTTATTCTGCAAAACAAATGTTTGATGTTGTCAATGATGTTGCCAGCTATCCCGCTTTCCTTCCATGGTGTGTTGCCAGTGAATTGCTGGAATCTTCGTCAACTGTGATCGTTGCACGTCTCGATCTGGCAAAAGGCAGAATACGGCAAAGTTTTTCGACAAGAAATGAGCTGCATTCGCCTGATCACATCAGTATGTCACTGGTGGAAGGCCCGTTTTCCATGTTGAAAGGAGAATGGCATTTTACCCAACTAGGCGATGAGGGTTGTAAAATTGAGATGAATCTAAGATTTGATTTTGACAATCGCCTGATGAATGCGACGCTGGGCAAGGTTTTTGGTGTAGCAGCGGATCGGTTCGTCGACTCATTTTGCGAGCGGGCGGATGTGCTCTATGGTGGTTAGGGATGTTATCCATATTGAGGTGGCTTACGCAACATCGGTGGATCAGTCCCTGATAGAACTGAAGGTACCCTGCGGCACCACGCTGATTGAAGCAATCAGGTTATCTGGCATTACGCAGCAGTACCCTGAAATCGACTTAAAAAATTCAGTTAAGGGAATTTTTAGTAGGGTCGTTGACGATGACCAGGTGCTTCAAGAACACGATCGAGTAGAGATATACAGGCCATTGAAGGTTGACCCGAAGGAGGCCCGCCGCCAACGAGCGATGAAAGGTCAAAAGGTCAAAATATAATGCTACTCTGCTTCAGCCGTAACCAGTTCATCGGTATTTTTTGTCGGTAGAAAATCGCCTTCAAAGTAGCTTAGCCGGTTTTCCTTGAAGTGCAGGACGAGTATCCGTTTGATAACATCTCCCCCGGCGATCTGGATAGTGTAGATATATTCCCAGGTTTCCTGGTCCAGCGGATCATCAATAACAGCGTTACCCAGGACGAAGCGTACCTGGCTCTGGGTCATGCCGGGCTTGAGCTTGTCTACCATCGCCTGCGAAATGACATTACCCTGTTGAATGGTGATGCGGTGTACTCCCGGAAACCTGAAAGTTGAACAGCCACTGGACAGTAGCACTATTGTAAGAAATAAAACTGCTTTCATCGATGTCGCTTAAGGGGGTTATAATAGTTTTAAGAGAGAGTGACCGTTAAGTCAGCATCTCTTTGAATTTTGATTGTAGCTGAATCTCCGCTATCCCTGTATAAAAAGGTTCGAATCATATGACGGCTGAAACTCAAGAACTAAAGGAAGCAGGTCTGAAGATCACGCATCCGAGAGTTAAGATCCTGCAATTGCTTGAAAGTTCGAAAATCCGGCATGTTAGTGCGGAGGATGTCTACAGGCAATTGGTGGAAAGTGGTGAAGAAATTGGGCTAGCCACTGTTTATCGGGTGTTAACCCAATTTGAAGGTGCAGGCCTTGCGATCCGGCATCACTTTGAAGGTGGCCATTCTGTTTTTGAATTGGCGCAGGAAACACATCACGATCATATGGTCTGCGTGAAGTGTGGGCGGGTAGAGGAATTTTCAGATTCTGAAATTGAAGCCCGACAGGAAGAAATAGCGGCCAGGCTTGGGTTCGAGCTGACAGATCATGACCTTAATATGTATGGCCTGTGCCCGGATTGCAGGTAGATCTGATGTCAGATCCAGATTAAAGCTGTATGGCGCCATCGGTCCGGCGCCATCGGTTCGATCAATTCAGGGCTGGCCCAATTTATTTTTGTGAGCTAATGAACATCTCCTCGGCGTGAGCAAGGGACTGATCCGTCAACTCAATACCGCCAAGCATTCTTGCGATCTCCTCCACCTTGTCTTTTTCAGATAGCGACACGATGACCGTATTGGACCCTGATTCATCATTATGTTTGCCAACCTTAAGGTGTTGATGACCCTGGGCAGCGACCTGTGCCAGGTGTGTAACACAAATAATCTGCGCATTTTTACCCAGTTCACGTAATAGGCGACCAACCACCTCGGCGATCGCACCACCTATGCCAACATCGACTTCATCAAAAACCAGTGTAGGAACGTTTGACGTGTTCGCCGTAACAACCTCGATGGCAAGGCTGATACGGGATAATTCGCCCCCCGACGCAATTTTGCTTAAAGGCCCCGGTTTCTGGCCGGGATTGGTACTGATCTGGAATTCGATATCTTCTAGCCCATTGGCTGTGAACTCGCCTGCCGGGAAACTTAAAAGTGATATTTGAAACTGCGCGCCAGCCATGCCCAGTTCGTTAAGTTTGTCAGATACCTCTTTTTCCAGGATGAGTGCCGCTTTGCGCCTTGATTTTCCCAGCTTTGTGGCAAGCTTCTGGTACCCGGTCTTGAGCGTATCCAGCTCAATATTCAGTCGATCTATGTCTTCCTCTATATTGCCGATTGAAGCCAGTTCCTGATTGACACTTACCGCCAGCCGGAGAATTTCTGAGGGGTCAATTCGATGTTTCCTCGCGATATCGTAAATGGCGTCCAATCGTTTCTCGACTTGCAATAGCCGATTAGGATTGATCTCACAGGTCTGGACATAATGTTCAAGATCGGCAGTGGCTTCCTCAATTTGAATGAGGCCGGATGACAAGAGATCAATGATTGGTTGAAGCCGGTCATCATCGATATTGGAGATGAGACCGACCGCTCTTGCGAGTGAAACCAGTACATCCGCTTCCTCATCGGAATTACACAGCAACAGTGCCTGCTGGCAATGTTGCACCGTGGTTTCCGCATTGGCCAGTTGCTTCTGTTCAAGTTCGAGGATCCCTGTCTCGCCATCCTGAAGATCAAGCTGCGCCAGCTCAGCGGCCTGGTAGGTGAGCAATTGCAAGCGGGCTGATTGTTCCTGGTTGTTCCCTGTTAGTAGATCGAGATTCGCCTGGCAGGTTTTGAAGGTGGAAAACAGCACTTTCAGGCTATCCGCATCACGCTTTAAATTACCGTATTCGTCCAGTAATCGTCGATGTGTGTCCTTTTTCAAAAGTGACTGGTGCTCGTGCTGCGAGTGGATATCAATCAGCAGGTTGCCTAATGTCTTCATGTCACTTAGTCTGCTGGGTACCCCGTTGATAAATCCTCGGGAACGGCCATCCCGCGTAATAACACGCCGCATGATGACAATATTGTCATCATCAACAAGCTCTCTCTCACTAAGCCAGGAGACGGCGCTGTCGATTCCCGCCAGATCAAATGTGCTGTGAATCTCTGTTCTATTTTTCCCTGATGCAATTAGATTGATATCCGCACGGTCCCCCAGGGTAAGTGCCAGTGCGTCCAGCATGATGGACTTTCCCGCGCCAGTCTCACCGCTGACGACGGACATTCCGCGCTCAAACTGAAGATCGAGGTGTTGTACGAGTGCAAAATCGGAGATTGTCAGATGGGTCAGCATGGATTGGAGGACACGCAAATTATCGATGAATTGTTAGGGTATATTAAACTTAACCCGGGCCAATGAAGCAACGCCGAAATTGTAGATCCGCCGGGTAGGAAATTGTAAGTAATTGTTGTGGGTAATGTCCCTATGTTTATATTGTCGAAAAGTTTATATTAATAAAGATCGAGTTGGTATTGTCAATTCATCGGACTTTTTATTAGGAACAGCTCAGGGCTGTCTATGAAAAACAGCTCAAGGCTGTCTATTAAGAACCGCTCAGGGCTGTTTATCAAGAACAGCTCAGGGCTGTCAGGCGGTAACTGAAAAAATTGTGACTGAACAAAACGTTAGTGAAAAAGCGAGGCGATTACTCAAGGCCCTGGTCGAACATTATATCGCTGAGGGTCAACCGGTGGCGTCCAGGATTCTAGCTGATTCTGCTGAATTGCCGGTGAGTCCCGCCACCGTGCGCAACATCATTGCAGACCTGGAGGAGCGGGGATTTGTACGGTCCCCGCATACGTCGGCTGGCCGCATACCAACCCCCATGGGCTATCGATTTTTTGTTGATAGCCTGATCAAGGTGGAACCGCTGGTAGGTTACGATTTGGAGCAATTGTCTCGTAGCCTTGACCCGGACATGACATCCCATGAACTGGTGGAATCTGCTTCCGAGATACTCGCTGAAGTAACAAGGATGGCAGGACTTGTCACCATCCCCAAGCGTGGTCAGGTACTGTTGCGCCATGTGGAGTTTCTTAGCCTAAACGACAATCGAGTATTGGTCATTATGGTACTTGACGATCACGAGGTTCAAAATCGGGTGATCTATACCAAAGAACAATATACAGAGATTCAACTCAAGGAAGCATCGAATTTCATCAATCATCAATTTATTGGCCAGGCCCTGAGCCATATCCGGTCCAGTCTGATTTCTTCCATGCAAACAGATCGCGAAAGCATGAATTCCCTGATGCAAACGAGCCTCGAGGTGGCGGAGAAGGCTTTCGACTCGGAGGTTAAAGATGATTTTGTTATTGCAGGACAGGAAAATCTGTTCGAGCTGGATGCACTTGAGGATATCCGGGAGCTGTTTCGGGCTTTTTCTCTTAAGGGTGATATTCTGCATCTGCTGGATCGTTGCCTGGAAACTGAGGGAGTACAGCTCTTCATCGGACAGGAGTCGGGTTATGAGCTGCTGGATGAATGCAGTGTCGTGACCTCTCCCTACAAGGTTGATGGCGAACTCGTTGGCGTTCTTGGTGTCATTGGCCCAACCCGCATGGCATACGAGAGAGTCATTCCGATCGTTGATGCCACGGCACGGGTGCTGAGTGCCGCACTGGACTCTTCACGGCGATAAATTCCCACATTGCTAATCTGCAGGTCCTGGCTCCAGTAAACCAGTGAAACCTTGAATTCTGCGAGCGAGTTCCCATATATGGGAGACGTATTTAATGTCGTAGCGGAGCAGGTTGTATGTCCCACCCGGAAGAGGAAACCAAAGCAGAGGATTTGAATGCCACTGGCAAGGAAGAGCCATTGAGTGAGCACAAGGAAATCATTGAGGAAATCGTTGAAGAAACTGCCACCGATGAGGATGAAGCGGCGGAGCAGGAATCCAATTTGGAACTTTCAGTCGATGAACAACTGGCAGAGGCACTTGATAAGCTATTAGAGTCCAAAGATGCCGTTTTGCGTGCAGAGGCAGAGATGCAGAATGTAAGGCGGCGGACCGAGCGTGATGTCGAGAATGCCCATAAGTACGGAATAGAGCGGTTTCTGCAAAACCTTTTGCCCGTGGTGGATAGTATCGAGAAGTCCATTGATACCGCTGATCAGGCCGACCTGGATGAGAATGATCCGGTGATTGAAGGTATCAGGCTGTGTTACAAGCTCCTGTTGGATGTCCTGGAGAGGGAGCAGGTTGAAGTCGTTGATCCCCTGGGCGAGCCCTTCGATCCCAATGAGCATGAGGCGATGTCCATGGTCGAAAATCCCGATGTGGAACCAAATTCCGTAATTGCAGTGATGCAGAAGGGATATAAGTTGAACAATCGATTGGTAAGACCTGCCATGGTGATGGTTTCAAAGGCGCCGGTATAACACCGGCGGCAGATTAACGATGCGGCAACATGTCAGCAAGCCTGCAGCGAGACACGAAAACAGGATTGGTGATGAGGCAATAGCAATAGGGCCGGGATCGGAATGTTCACAATATTGAACAGACCTTGAATTTTACCGATCGAGGCCAATATAGAACTCACTAGATTAACAATTTTATACCTGCAGACGGCTTCATCACCGCCATACAGGTTAGACACACGGAGATGTAGAGATGGGTAAGATAATAGGCATTGATTTAGGCACGACTAATTCCTGTGTAGCCGTAATGGAAGGTGGCAAACCGAAGATCATTGAAAATTCAGAAGGTGATCGAACGACACCATCCATCGTTGGTTATGGCGAGGAAGAAATCCTGGTTGGCCAGTCTGCAAAGCGACAGGCGGTCACCAACCCCCAGAACACACTGTCTGCGGTTAAGCGCCTGATAGGCCGTCAGTTTGATGACGACGTCGTTCAGCGTGATATCAAGATGGTGCCGTATACCATTGCAAAAGCCGATAACGGTGATGCCTGGGTCGAAGTGAAGGGCGAAAAAATAGCGCCACCGCAGATCTCTGCCAAGGTTCTCGGAAAAATGAAAAAGACGGCTGAAGACTATCTGGGTGAAGAGGTAACAGAGGCTGTTATTACCGTGCCTGCGTATTTCAACGATTCCCAGCGTCAGGCGACCAAGGATGCGGGCCGTATTGCAGGTCTTGAAGTTAAGCGAATAATCAACGAGCCAACAGCGGCTGCACTTGCTTATGGCATGGACAAATCCACCGGAGATTCCACCATCGCGGTGTATGACCTGGGCGGTGGTACATTTGATATATCTATTATTGAAATTGCCGACGTGGACGGAGAGAAGCAGTTTGAGGTCCTGTCGACCAACGGTGATACCTTCCTTGGCGGGGAAGACTTTGACCTCCGGTTAATAGAGTATCTCGCCGATGAATTCAAGAAAGAGCATGGAATGGATTTGCATAACGATCCCCTGGCCCTGCAGCGGTTAAAAGAAGCAGCAGAGAAAGCCAAGATTGAACTATCCACAAGCTCGCAGACGGAAGTGAATTTGCCCTATATTACGGCTGATGCAACAGGGCCAAAGCACCTGGTGATCAAGGTTACCCAGGCGAAACTGGAATCCCTGGTTGAATCCCTGGTTGATAGCACCCTGGAGCCGCTCAGAATTGCATTAAAGGACGCCGATCTTAGTGTTTCCGGGGTGGATGACATCATTCTAGTCGGTGGCCAAACTCGGATGCCAATGGTGCAGAAAAAGGTAACCGAATTCTTCGGTAAGAATCCACGCAGGGATGTCAATCCTGATGAGGCAGTTGCACTGGGTGCGTCAATCCAGGCAGCCGTACTCTCCGGAGATGTGAAGGATGTGTTACTTCTTGATGTAACACCCTTGTCTCTGGGTATCGAAACGATGGGTGGTGTCATGAGCAGCCTCATTGAGAAGAACACCACGATTCCAACCAAGAAATCACAGGTATTCTCGACCGCTGATGACAATCAACCAGCGGTGACCATCCATGTACTTCAGGGTGAACGTAAGCAATCCGGGCAGAATAAGTCCCTTGGGCGATTCGATCTTTCAGATATCCCGCCAGCCCCGAGAGGGACGCCGCAAATTGAGGTGAGTTTTGACCTGGACGCAAATGGTATCCTGAATGTGTCTGCCAAGGACAAGATCACGGGTAAGGAGCAGTCCATTGTGATCAAAGCTTCAAGTGGTCTTAGTGATGAAGAGGTAGATGAGATGGTAAGGGACGCCGAATCCCATGCTGAAGAAGATCGTAAGTTTGAAGAGCTGGTTGCAGTGCGGAATACGGCAGACGGCATGATTCACGCAACCCGTAAGACGTTGGAAGAAGCGGCTGATAAGGTTGGTGAAGAAGAGAAAACCAATATTGAATCTGCCATCGCTGACCTTGAACAGGCGATGAAGGACGACAATAAATCGGAGATCGAATCTAAAACCCAGAAGTTGACGGAGGTTTCCTCTGAACTGGCCCAGCGCATGTATGCGCAGCAGAGTCAATCTGATGAAGCGGGTCCAGCGCCAGGGCAAAGTGAGGCTGGCGGCGGCAGTGCCGGTGATCCTGATGCGGTAGATGCCGAGTTCGAAGAAGTAAAGGAAGACAAGCAGGCGTGAGATAACACGGTCGAGCTGATGACCTTGTTCGTTTTCGGTAAACGGGCGAAGGAATCGAGGATCAAGCGAAAAAACGGATAGCCGGGTGTGGGCTTCAGGAGAGCCTCATTATTCATCGCCCTGTTTAGATCAAGGTCGGTCGCTGGTGTAGTATCCAGCGGCCGACTCTCGTTATTAGAGATTCACAAGATAATAAAAAGTACCAGAAACTATGGCCAAGCGTGATTACTATGAGGTGCTGGGTGTCTCCCGGGATTCCTCAGAACAGAAAATAAAAAAATCATACCGGCGTTTGGCAATGAAACATCATCCGGACAGGAATCCTGATGATGCGAGCGCAGAAGAGAAATTCAAGGAAGCCAGCGAAGCAGCCGAAATACTGCTGAATTCAGAGAAACGATCAGCCTACGACCAATTTGGTCACGCCGCTGTTGATGGTTTGGCGGGCGGTGGCGGTTTTGCCAATACCGGTAGTTTCAGCTCCATATTTGAGGATGTCTTTGGCGATATCTTCAGTGGTGGAAGAGGCGGCCACAACCAGGTTCACCGTGGTTCAGATCTAAAATATGTACTAAACCTCAATCTCGAAGAAGCGGTTAAAGGCGCTAACCCCAGGATCAAAATTCCTACCCTGGTCGAGTGTTCAGAATGTACCGGTTCCGGTGCTAAGAAAGGCACGTTTCCGATGGATTGCGTACAGTGTGGCGGCATAGGCCAGATCACTGCGCGTCAGGGCTTCTTTTCGGTTCAACAAACCTGCCCGCGATGCCGGGGTCGAGGCAAGGTCATTTCAGATCCATGCGGCAATTGTCATGGCCAGGGTCGGGTTGAAGAACAAAAAACCCTGTCAGTTAAAGTTCCCCCAGGTGTAGATACGGGTGACCGCATCAGGTTGGCGGGCCAAGGGGAAGCCGGGGCCAACGGGGGACCCTCGGGAGACTTGTATGTTCAAATCAATGTTCGGGAACATTCCTTATTCACCCGTGAGGGTGAAAATCTATATTGCGAAGTGCCAATCAGTTTTATCGATGCTGCGCTAGGGGGAGAATTGGAAGTCCCCACGCTGGAAGGCAGGGTAAACCTGAAGATTCCATCGGAAACACAAACCGGGAAATTGTTTCGCCTGCGCGGCAAAGGGGTTAATGTGACCCAGGTGCGAGGTGGCGGTATCGGTGACCTTTATTGCAGAATTGTTGTTGAAACACCCGTTAACCTGACGAAGAAACAAAAAGGACTGCTCAGGGAATTTGCTGCAGAATACAGCGACAAACAGTCACCCAGGCAGGCGAGTTGGCTCGATGGCGTGAAGAACTTTATCGAATCACTGACAGATTAATCCGTTTTGATTGGAACTGCTCAGCGATGATTTCTGGCTAAGCCCAAAATAGAAAGCCCCAAAATAGAAAGCCCAAAATAGAAAGTCCCAAAAGAGAGAGATCCCAGTTGATTAAGATTGCAGTGACAGGCGCAGCGGGAAAGATGGGCCGCACCTTGATTCAAACAATCACAGAGACCGAAGGCCTTGTGGTTTCTGCTGCGATCGAGCAACCCGGTTCAACGGTAATCGGTGCTGATGCAGGTGAAATTGCCGGGGTCGGCAAGCTTGGCATTACCCTTACGGGCGATCTGAAATCAGTATGTAATGACTTTGATGTGTTGATTGACTTCAGCATCGCAAGTGCCACGGCGACGAATATGGAAATTTGTGCGCAAGCAGGTCGAAAGATGATTATCGGCACCACCGGTCTTGGCGAAGAAGAGAAGAAGAGGTTAGGTGACCTGGCGACCAATATTGCCGTTGTTCTTGCAACGAATTTTAGTATCGGGGTCAATGCCACCTTCAAACTGCTGGAGGTCGCCGCTCAGATATTCGGTGAGTCAGTTGATATAGAAATTATTGAAACGCATCACCGACACAAGGTTGACGCGCCTTCCGGTACAGCGCTGACCATGGGTGAAATCATCGCCAATGCGTTGGGACGTGAATTGCAGGAGGTAGCCGTTCATGGCCGCCAGGGCCAGACCGGTGAACGGAGCCAGGAGACAATCGGTTTTCATTCAGTGCGGGCGGGAGATATTGTCGGTGAACATACGGTGATTTTTGCAGGCAAGGGAGAGCGAGTCGAGATTACCCACCGGGCACACAGTCGGGTGAATTTTGCGCAAGGCGCGGTTAGAGCGGCAGCCTGGATTATGCAGCAGGAATCGGGATTGTTTGATATGCGTGATGTGCTTGGATTAGGAACGGGTTAGTGTGGGCGCGGATAAACAAGATTTGAACGAATGAGCTGGTAACAGAACGGCGGCTCGATTAGAATGTCGGGCCACGATGACACCACCGTATATGAAGAATGACTAGAGCGAGATGGAAGCAATTCCATCTCGCTTTTTTTCGATGTACGAATCCCTGAGATCTAATTTGGAGACTGACACTTGACTGGCAGAGCAGCACTCGCGCTCGGAAATGGATTGGTTTTCGAGGGTGTTGCTATTGGCGCAAGCGGAAGCTCAGTTGGTGAGGTGGTATTCAACACAGCGATAACAGGCTACCAGGAAATCCTCACAGATCCATCTTATGCCAAGCAGATTGTGACGCTGACCCATCCGCATATCGGCAATACGGGTGTCAACGAGGAGGACGAGGAGTCGTCCGGCATCTGGGCCGCTGGATTGGTCATTCGTGATTTACCAATTTTTGCCAGTAACTGGCGCAGTGAAACCAGCCTGCAAGATTACCTGGTCAAGAAAAAATTGGTTGCCATTGCAGAAATTGATACCCGCAAGCTGACCAGAGTTCTGAGAGACGAGGGTTCACAAGGTGGTTGTATTGTTGCAGGTAAATCCCTGGGTGATGCGGAAATTCAGGCAGCCCTGAAGCAAGCCCGCAATTTTCCTGGATTGAAGGGTATGGACCTGGCCAAAGAGGTCACGGTCGATAAATCATATCGCTGGAATGAAGGTTCGTGGAAGCTGGGAGAAGGGTACAAGACGCATGATGGGCTGCCATTCCATGTGGTGGCCTACGACTTCGGGGTTAAGCGAAATATCCTGCGGTTGCTTGTGGATCGTGGCTGTCGACTCACTGTTGTACCTGCCGGGACTTCTGCAAAAGATGTTCTCGCCCTGAATCCAGATGGCGTGTTTCTATCAAATGGTCCCGGCGATCCTGATCCCTGCGATTATGCGATCAAAGCCATTAAGGAAATACTGCAGACAGATGTGCCTGTATTCGGCATTTGTCTCGGATTTCAATTACTGGGATTGGCAGCAGGCATGCAGACCAAAAAAATGCGTCACGGACATCATGGCGCCAATCACCCGGTGAAGAACCTGGAAGATGGCAGCGTGCTCATCACCAGCCAAAATCATGGCTTCTGCATTGATGATGAAAGCCTTCCGTCTAATGTCCGGGTGACCCATCGGTCCCTGTTTGATCATTCAATGCAGGGTATTCATTTGGAAGACCGACCTGCATTCGGGTTCCAGGGCCATCCGGAGGCAAGCCCGGGACCCCATGACGCGGCACCACTATTCGATCATTTTATTGAACTGATAAAGGCCCATAAGGCATGACTTGCAGATTCCCCTTGGACGTCAACGGCCCAGGTAATGAACCGGATAGCAAAAAAAGGGTGTTTCAAATAGCGAGCACTTTGTATGGGCTGAAACCGAGAAAACCAGATGCCAAAACGAACTGACATAAAAAGTGTATTAATCATTGGCGCCGGACCGATTGTCATCGGCCAGGGCTGTGAGTTTGACTATTCTGGTGTTCAAGCCTGTAAAGCCCTGACTGAAGAGGGTTACAGGGT
>Ga0114949_10001162_pt1 | contig 15704 bp, 13 predicted proteins | sample N074metaG_FD_83505 | JGI IMG/M metagenome (GOLD analysis project Ga0114949, IMG submission 83505) | Deep subsurface microbial communities from Kermadec Trench to uncover new lineages of life (NeLLi) - N074 metaG | ecosystem: Environmental > Aquatic > Marine > Ocean trench > Sediment | place... | reverse complement strand
GGTCAATGATCCAGTGCATTACGCGCATATTTTCGCCGAACCCAGGCCACAGGAATCGGCCACTTTTGTCGCGTCTGAACCAGTTGACGTGAAATATCTTGGGCAGCCGGTCGGACTTCTCCGCGAAACTGAGCCAGTGGCCCCAGTAGTCGGCAAAGTTGTAGCCGCAAAAAGGTTTCATGGCCATCGGGTCGCGCCGGACCTGACCGACCTGTCCAGCCGCAGCCGCAGTCGTTTCCGATGCGACTCCGGCGCCTATCAAAACGCCATGATTCCAGTCCCGGGCCTGGTAAACGAGTGGCGCCAGCTCACGCCGGCGGCCGCCGAAAATGATGGCGCTGATCGGCACGCCGGCCGGATCATCGGCCAACGGTGAATAAGTCGGGTTCTGTCGTGCGGAAACCGTGAAGCGGGAATTCGGGTGGGCGGCGGGACCATTTTTTTCTCTATACGGCTGTCCTTTCCAGTCTGTGTACGGTTGACCGACATCCTTGCCTTCCCACCACGGTTCATTTTCTTCCGTCACGGCCACGTTTGTGAAAATCGTGTCGTGCTGAATCATGTTGTAGGCGTTGCGGTTCGTGTTGATGTTGGTGCCCGGCACGACGCCGAAATAACCAGCTTCAGGGTTGATGGCGCGGAGTTGTCCGGACTCATCCAGATGCAGCCATGCGATGTCATCGCCGATGGTGCGGATTTTCCAGCCCGTGTACGATTCGGGCGGGATCAGCATCGCCAGGTTGGTTTTGCCGCAGGCGCTTGGAAAGGCCGCCGCCAGATAGTGTTTTTCACCCTCCGGGCTTTCAACCTCGACGATCAGCATGTGCTCTGCGAGCCAGCCTTCCTGCCGGCTTTGCCAGCTGGCGATTCGGAGCGCGTGACATTTTTTTCCGAGCAGGGCATTTCCGCCGTAGCCGGAACCGAAACTCTGAATCAGGAGTTCTTCGGGAAAGTGCATAATGAATCGGCGATCCGGGTTCAGGTCACCGGTCGAATGCAGACCACGAACGAATTTATCCTCGCGCTCGATACGTTTCAGGGCTTCTGCCCCCATACGTGTCATGAGCTTCATGTTCGCGACGACATAGGGACTGTCCGTTATCTCGATGCCGCAGCGCGAATACGGCGAATCGATGGGGCCCATGCAATAGGGAATTACGTACAGGGTTCTGCCTTCCATGCAGCCTGTGAAAAGTTGCTCCATTTTCCGGTGCGCATCAGCCGGAATCATCCAGTTATTGTTCGGGCCGGCGTCGATTTGTTCGGGTGTGCAGACGAAGGTCAGATGTTCGACCCGCGCCACGTCGTTCGGGTCGGAACGGTGCAGGTAACAATTTTTATAGCTGTCTTGATTCAGTTCGATGAGGCTGCCGGCTTCGAGCATCTGATCGATCAGGGACCGGTATTCCGTGTCGCTGCCGTCGCACCAGCGGACCTGGTCCGCTTTGGTCAAGGCAGCGACTTCGTCGACCCATTGCTGGAGAGCTTGGTTACTCGTGGTCATTCGGATCCTCAAACGGCAAATTTTTGTCAGTTATAACCGGGGTGCCGGCGCTGGGAGAGCGTATTATACAGGTCGGCCCTGACGGGTCAGCCGGAAGCCCCGATGCATCAGCCCGGTGTCGCGGTTGCCAGATTGTTCTATACCTGGCTGCAATTTACTGATAAAGAAAGAGAATTGGTGGTTAATCCGGCATCGTGTTGAGCCGTTACGCGGAAAATCTGGACGAGTTTTTCGGTGCGCATGGTGCACTCGCCGACTGTCTGACGGGGTTTGCGCCACGTTCCGAGCAACTGGAGATGGCTCGAGAGGTTGCCGACGCGATAGCCAGCGAACACAATCTCGTCATCGAAGCCGGCACCGGCACCGGCAAGACCCTCGCCTATCTCGTGCCGGCCCTGTTATCGGGCCAGCGGATCATCATATCCACGGGCACACGTACCTTGCAGGATCAGCTTTACCATCGTGATCTGCCGATGATCGGCAGGGCGCTCGGGCGTCCGGTCGACGTTCGCCTGCTCAAGGGCCGGTCAAACTACCTGTGCCGGTACCGCCTGGATATGGCCGCGGAAAGTTTTGACGGGCCGGTCCCGCAGCGCTTGGTCGCCGGGCTGCGGCGCCTGCAGGCGTGGTCCGGACGCACGCAAACGGGCGACGTCGCAGAGGTCGATGGCGTGGCTGAGGATTCTCCTCTGTGGCCGCGCGTCACGTCGACCGTCGAAAATTGCCTCGGTTCGAAGTGCCCCCGATTCGACGACTGTCATGTCGTCGCGGCGCGCCAGGCCGCCAGGGAGGCGGATCTCGTCGTCGTCAATCATCACCTGCTCATGGCCGACCTGACAATGAAGGAAGAGGGCTTCGGCGAGTTATTGCCGGGCGCCGATACCGTTATCGTTGATGAGGCGCATAATTTTCCGGAAGTCGCGCAGGCCTTTTTTAACCGCAGCCTGGGCAGCGCACAGGTGCAGGATCTGGTGCACGACATTCGTCACGAAGCCGTGACGGCAGGTTGGTACGGGCCAGAACTCGACCGCGCGGGCGACGATGTGAGGACATCGACGGCCGATGCGAAACTGACATTGCCGGCCGTCGAATCGAAAATTGCCTGGGCAGAAGCGGGCGAACGTTTCGCCGTCGCATTTGGTAGCCTGCGCGAATCCCTGTCGGGTCTGAAGGATATCCTCGACCAGAATCGCGCCGAAAGTGCCGGGCTCGTCCGTTGCGGCGAGCGTCTTGCCGCCATGCTACTCGTCGCGGAGCAGATTCTCGATACGGATGACGAAGCCGGGTTGCGCTGGATTCGCTCGGGCCCTCGCAATTTCACGGCGAACCTTACGCCGCTGGATAGTTCGACCGAAATCGAATCGTTGCTCAGCGCCCGTTCATGCACGTGGATATTCACGTCCGCGACACTGGCCGTGAAAGATGATTTTTCACATTTCACCCAACGCCTCGGCATCACGAACATCGCCATGCGCCAGATTTTGAGTCCATTCGCGTATCCGGAAATCGCGCGCCTGTATTTGCCGACGGGATTACCGGAGCCGAATTCGCCGGGTTATACGGAGCAAGTGGTGGCGGCGATGGAGGCGGCCGTGCAAGCCAGCCAAGGTCGAGCCTTCCTGCTGTTCACGAGCCACCGGGCCCTGCGGCGCGCGGCCGAGATTTTGGGTGATACGCCCGGCTTCGATTATCCACTGCTCGTGCAGGGTACGGCGCCGCGTTCGCGGCTGCTCGAGCAGTTCGCGCGCCTCGGTAACGCCGTGTTGCTCGGCACGGCAACATTCTGGGAAGGGGTCGACATTCGTGGGCACGATTTAGTGCTCGTCGCAATCGACCGGCTGCCGTTCGCGTCGCCAGGAGACCCGATGGTAGCGGCTCGACTCGAAGCTATTCGCCGGCAGGGCGGAAATCCTTTCCGCGATTATCAATTGCCGCAAGCCGTGTTGAGCCTGAAACAGGGTGTCGGGCGGCTGATTCGTGATTATGATGATTATGGTGTCGTGATGATTTGTGATCCGCGTGTGACGCAGAAAAGCTATGGCCGGACCTTCCTTGCGAGTTTGCCGCCGATGCCCCAAACGCGCGAATTGGCCGATATAGAAGATTTCTTTTCGCTTAAGGACGGCCAGCGATGATCACGGACTTCAAGTGCCTTGCCGTGGATACGGCTACCGAGCGCTGCAGCATCGCTGCCTGCGCGGGGGGGGTGATCGGAAAGCGTGAATTTGCGACATCCAGATCGGGGTCACAGCGGATTTATGCGGCGGTTCGCGAGTCGCTCGATGAAGCCGCGCTGACACTCGCCGACCTCGACTGCATCGCATTTGGATGTGGGCCGGGGGGCTTCACGGGCTTGCGTGTCGGTGCGGCCGTGGTCCAGGCGCTCGCTTACGGCACCTCCACACCCGTATGTCGGATATCAAGTCTCGCGACGATGGCGGCCGGTGCCTTCAGGCAACATCGAGCGTCGCTCGTCGCGACCTGCCTCGATGCGCGCATGGGCGAAGCGTATTTCGCGCTTTATGGATTTAACGATCAGGGCATGCCCAGCGCGAGAATCGAGGATTGTCTCGTCGATCCAGCGGCGTTTCAAATTGAATCAGAGCACGATTTCTGCGCGGTCGGGCCGGGTTGGGTGGCCTATCCGGCGTTAGGTGACCGGCACGCGCAGCGTATCGAGCGCCGGGATTTCGAGTGCCTGCCCTCGGCGGTTGATCTGCTGGTTCTGGCACGGGAGCATTTGCGATCCGGGCGAACTGTCCCAGCCGAGCAGGCATTGCCGAACTACGTGCGCGAGAAAGTCACGCAGTGAACCATTACGGCTAAATCATTACAATGGGAACACATGGCGAGTTTTATTAGATCAAGCCTCGGCAATATTGCGGGCTTCACGGCGTGTGTTTGCATGATGGGCTATGCGCTCTATACACAGCATTTTTTGGGGCTCGAACCCTGCCCACTCTGCGTGCTGCAGAGATTGGCCGTCATCGCGCTCGGCGCTCTTTTCCTGATTGCCGCGATTCACGCCGCCGGGCCAGTCGGGCGGAGCCTATATGCGATTCTGCTGGCTGTCGTGGCCATGGCCGGGAGCGGGGTTGCAGCCCGTCATGTCTGGTTGCAGAACCTGCCGTCCGACCAGGTCCCCACCTGCGGCCCGGGTCTTGATTTCATGCTCGATACCTTTCGGTTGACCGAAGTCCTCGAAATGGTCTTGTCGGGTTCGGGCGAGTGCGCCGAAGTGAAGTGGTCTTTGTTCGGACTCAGCATGCCCGCCTGGACGTTAATCGCCTTCCTGTGCCTCGGCGTGTTCGGCATATGGGCGAACCTGCTGCCGCGCCCCGTATCGAGGTTGCCGTAGAAAAAATGGAGAAAAAATGGGGTCAGACCCCATTTTTTCTAGAGCAGCATTCGCTCGAGAATCGACCGGTACACGTCGTACATCTGTTCGATGTGGGCCACGGGAATTTCCTCGTTCGTCTTGTGAATCGTTGTATTCACGGCACCGAATTCGACGACATGCGTCCCGCCCTGCGCGATGAAACGCCCGTCCGACGTGCCGCCACCCGTGGAGAGTTCCGGCTCGACCCCGGTCACGTCTTGCACTGAGCTTCTTACTGCGTTGGCCAGTTGCTCGACCGGCGTCAGAAACGGCTTGCCCGACAGATGCCAGTCCAGCGTGTAGTTAAGGCCGCGCGCATCGAACAAATCTTCAATGAATTTCTGCAGGCGCTCGTGCGTCCAGACCGTGGAATAACGGATATTGAAACGCGCGCTGAGCGAGCCCGGTGTGACATTGGGTGCGCCGGCACCGCTGTCTATCTGCACGACCTGGAAACTCGACGGCGGAAAATGCTCGTTGCCTTCGTCGAGAACCTGTGAGTAAAGTTCGGCGAGCAGAGGGGCAAACCGTTCGATCGGATTGTCGGCCAGGTCGGGGTAGGCGACGTGGCCCTGGATGCCATGCACCGTGAGCATGCCGCTCAGTGAGCCCCTGCGTCCGATGCGGACGACGTCGCCGAGACGCTCGTTGCACGAGGGCTCTCCGATCACGCACCAGTCGATTTTTTCACCGCGATCGTTGAGAGTCCCCATGACTTTTTTCGTGCCGTCGCGAGCACGGCCTTCCTCGTCGCTCGTGATCAGGAATGCGATCGAGCCTTTGTGGTCCGGGTGTTCGGTCACGAATTGTTCGGTGGCTATCGTCATGGCGGCGAGGGCGGCTTTCATGTCGGCGCTGCCGCGGCCATACAGGATTCCGTCCCGGACCTCCGCTTCGAATGGGTCGCTGTGCCAGTCTTCGGCGGGTCCGGGCGGCACGACGTCGGTATGGCCCGCGAAGCAGAAAACCGGTCCTGAATCTCCGCGCCGTGCCCACAGGTTGCTGACTTCACCGAATGGCAGAGATTCAGTCCGAAAACCGGCCGTCTCGAGTCTGGCGGCGATCAACTGTTGGCAACCGGCATCGTCCGGCGTCAGCGAACGCCGTTTAATCAGTTCCCTGGCAAAATCGATGGTTGCAGTCATTCAAGATCCAGGCTTTCGTATTCGGATTCACTAAATCCCAGAACGATGCGGCTGCCGAGATCCAGCAGCGGGCGTTTCATTACGGTCGGGTAATGCAGCAATAGCGCACGGGCCTTGTCCCGATTCATTTCGTTGCGGTCGCATTCGGGAATCTTACGCCAGGTGATGCTGCGCCGATTCAGCAATTCTTGCCAGTTTATCGAGTCCTGCCAGCGGTTGACGAGTGGAGTGTTCAGGCCGACCTCGCGAATGTCCACGTACTCGTGCCTGATATCGCGCTCCCGCATCCATTTCAACGCCTTTCTGCAGGCGTCGCAGCTACGTATTCCATACAGGCTGATCATGTCGGGGCATCCAGATTGCTATTCATACCGTAGCAATTCGTTTATAGCGACCTTGGATCTCGTTTGCGCATCAACCCATTTTACGATGACGGCGCAGTACAGGTTGCAATTACCCGTGCCTGACGGCAGGCTGCCCGGCACGACCACGGCGCCCGCCGGCACGCGGCCATAAAAGACTTCGTCGTTTTCGCGATCGTAAATTTTCGTGCTCTGGCCGATGAATACGCCCATGGAGATGACGGCGCCTTCTTCGACGATCACACCTTCGACGATTTCCGACCGGGCACCGATGAAGCAGTTGTCCTCGATGATGGTCGGATTGGCCTGGATCGGTTCCAGCACGCCACCGATACCCACGCCGCCGGACAGATGCACGTTTTGGCCGATCTGCGCGCAACTGCCGACGGTCGCCCAGGTATCGACGAGCGTACCGCTGCCGACATAGGCGCCAATATTCACGTATGAAGGCATTAGAACGACGTCCTTCCCAATATAAACCCCTTTTCGAACGACAGCGCTTGGTACCACACGAATGCCCGCTTGCTCGAATTCCGCCTGGGTCGTGCCCTGAAATTTCAGCGGCACCTTATCGTAAAAGTTCGTGTAGCCACCATTGATCATTTCGCTTTGCTTAATGCCGAAATAGAGCAACACGGCCTTTTTCAGCCATTGGTTCACGACCCATGTGCCATTGTTTTTTTCAGCGACGCGTGCTTCGCCGGTGTCGAGGAGTTCGATGGCGTGAAGAATCGCGTCCTTCAATTCAAAATTCGGCCGACCGAAATCGATCTCACTGCGTCGCTCGAATGCATTCTCGATAATCTGTGTCAGGTTACTCATATATCATTCCAAAAATATAGTTTTATGCGTTAGCCCGACTGGCCCAGGGCTTCTTCGAGAGCTTGCTTGAGCGCCGCGCATTGTTCGTCATTCAAAGCGTTTCCGTCATCACCTGTAATATAGAAGACATCCTCGACTCGTTCCCCAACGGTTAATATTTTTGCGGTCTGTATTTTGATGCGTTGTTTGCGCATGACCTGCCCGACCTCACAGAGGAGGCCTGGCCGGTCACCGGTCACGAGCTCCATGACACTGCGATTATTCGCTTCGTCGACAGTAAAGGTTACCAGAGTGGCGGTCGGGAACATGCGTACCTGCCGGGGCGCGCGGCGCGACACGGTCAAAGGCGAATCGGCGTCCGTCGTCAGCACATGTGTGAGTCGGCGAATGACCTGTTTGAGCCGGGCGCTGTCTTCGATGGGCTCACCTGTCGTTTCGAGGACCACATAGGTTGACAGGCTGCGATTATGTTTCAGTGGAATGATGCGGGCGTCTGCGATATTCAGGCCGAGCTCGTCGAGCGCTGCGGTCGCCGCTGCAAACGCAAATTTCCGCTGCGGCGTAAACAGGAAAATGGCCGTGCCGCCCTGGAAAGCCTGATCGAGCACGTCCACCATGACATCCTTGCCCGCGTTCTGCGGGTCTGCGAAAAGGCGCGTGTGCGAGGCAATTTCATCGGGCCGGCAGCGTAAAAAATATTCATCAGTGAAATTGTCCCAGATCGCGTCCACCGTTTCGGCGCCAAGATCCGACTGGATCAACAGATGGCGTGCCTCTTCCTTGCGTTGCTTGAGAAGTTCCTCCTTATCTATCTGATTTTCGATGCCGCGCCGAAGCGCTTGTTTGGTCAGGCTGTACAGGCCCTCGAAAAGTTGCGCCCGCCAAGAATTCCAGAGCTTCGGATTCGTTGCCCGCACATCCGCGACAGTCAGCAGGTAAAGATAATCAAGGTGCAATTGGTCGCCGACCAGTTCGGCGAAATCGCGGACAACGGCGGCATCGTTGATATCTTTCTTTTGCGCCGTCAGGGACAGGCTAAGGTGATGGCGTACGAGCCAGGCCACGAGTCGCGCTTCATAGCGTGGCATGCCATGTTCGAGGCAGAAGGCCTCGGCATCGACAGCGCCGAGTTCCGAGTGATCGCCGCCGCGCCCCTTCGCGATGTCGTGGAACAGGCCGGCAAGATAGGTGACTTCCGGTGTCCGCAGGGCCTGCATGATCTCCGAGCAGCGCGGGAACTCGTGATCGAAGCGCTTCAGCGCAAAGCGCCGCAAATTACTGACCACGAACAGTGTATGGGCGTCCACCGTATAGGTATGGAACAGGTCGTATTGCATGCGGCCGACGATGCGACCGAAAGCCGGCACGTAGCGACCGAGTACGCCATAGAGATTCATGCGCCGGAGTTCATGTGTGACGCCCTCGGGTGCCCGCACTATCCGCAGAAAAAGGTCGTGATTACGCGGATCCTGACGAAACTCGTCATCAATTAGATGCAGATTACGCTTGATCGCCGTAATCGTTGGTGCGCTGACGCCCTTTATTTCTGAATTTTGCTGCAGTAGCAGGAACAATTCGAGCAATGCGGGGGGGTTGTTGGCGAAAACGTCATCGTGTGTGATTTGCAAGAAGCCGTTTTTGACTTGAAATCGCTCATTCAGCGGCTCGGGATCGACGTCCGGATTCATGAGGATCGCTTCCTGAAACAGCTGCAACAGCATTTCATTGAGCCGGCTCAGATCCATGACGGTTCGGTAATAACGTTGCATCAGTTGCTCAACCGCAAGCATGTAAGTCGCATCGCGATAACCGAACAACTCGGCGATTTTCGTCTGGTAGTCGAATAGCAAGCGGTTTTCCTGTCTGTCCGTCAGTACGTGCAGCGCGAACCGGATGCGCCAGAGAAATTCTCGGCCCTGCTGTAACAACCGGAGTTGTTCCGGGGTCAGGAAGTTGTGTTCCACGAGTTCGCTGAGACGGCCATTGCCGAAATGCCGCTGGGTTACCCAGACGATCATCTGTATGTCGCGCAGCCCCCCTGGACTACCCTTGACGTTCGGTTCCAGGTTGTAAGCCGTGTCGTCGTAACCTGCATGGCGCGCGTGTTGCTCCTTGAGCTTGGCCTCGAAGAAGCTGCGGCTCGACCAGATTTTATCGGGCCCGACGGCCTCCGCCATGTCCCTGAATAGCCGTTCGTCGCCAGCCAGGTAACGCGCTTCCATAAGGTTGGTTATCACGCTGATCTCACCGCGCGCCTCGCTTTTACATTCGGCGATCGTTCGCGTGCTGTGGCCGACCTCGAGCCCGATATCCCAGAGCAAGGTCAGAAAGCGCGCGAGCGGATCTTTGACGGCTGCCTTTTTATCGCTCTTTAACAGAATCAGCAGGTCGACGTCCGAATACGGGTGCAGTTCGCCACGCCCGTAGCCGCCCACCGCCGCCAGGGTAGCCTTCTTTATGGCGCCGGCCGCCGTTGTCTGGCGCCAGGCTGTCAGAACGATCATGTCGACGAGCCGGGCGCGGTCGTGCACGAGCGTGCCCGCCGTTTCGCCATTCAGGAATCGTTGCGTCAGGGCCGCACTGCCGCAGGACAGCACGTGGCGAAGTTCGGCCAGGCCGACTTCGGGCTTGTCCAGTTGGCCGGCGATTCGTTTCCATTCGATTGACTCGCCGTCATCGCTCAAGACTTCCGTGGCGAGGCGCAGCGCCTCGGCGGATTGCGATATCGTTTGGCCGGATTCCGGAACGTCCGTCGTCAGCGTCATTATTTGCGGTCCTCGGCGCCGAGCGTAAACACCTCATATCCGCTGTCTGTCACGAGCAGCGTATGTTCCCACTGCGCTGATAAGGAGTGGTCCTTAGTGACGACCGTCCAGCCGTCTGGCAACAGTCGCACATGCCGCTTCCCGGCATTCACCATCGGTTCGATCGTGAACACCATGCCCGCGTGCAGCCCAGCGCCGGTCGCGCGGGTCCCGTAATGCAGGACCTGCGGATCTTCATGAAATTCCCGGCCGATGCCGTGGCCGCAATACTCGCGCACAACCGTGCACCCATTCGCTTCGACGTGGGTTTGCACGGCGTGTCCGATGTCGCCGAGATGTGCCCCAGGCCTGACTTGCTTGATGCCGAGCCAGAGCGCATCAAAGGCCACCTGCGCAATGCGTTGTCCCCGCACGTCGGGCTTGCCGACGTGAAACATTCGGCTGCTGTCACCATGCAAGCCGTCCTTGATGACGGTGATATCGATATTGACCATGTCGCCGTTTTGCAACACACGGGTGCCGGGTATGCCATGGCACACGACATGATTAACTGAGGTGCAGATCGATTTCGGAAAGCCGCGATAATTCAGGGGTGCCGGTATCGCCTTCTGGACGTTAACGATGTAGTCATGGCAGATCTGGTTCAGTTCATCCGTCGAGACGCCGGTTCGCACGTATTCGCCGATCATGTCGAGGATGTCCGCCGTGAGTCGTCCCGCCACGCGCATCAGCGCCAGTTCTTCCGAATTTTTTATCGATATTGCCATGTTATTGCCAAGTGATTGCGATATGCGGCGTCGCCAGCGCAAATCCTGCTTCGTAAGCGTCGGTCTTAGAAGAGTCTCTGTTTAATCCAGGCTGACCGCCCCTGGCAGGTCGTTGAAAAACCCTAAGGCGGTACAATACGGCATTAAGAATCGGCTCGAAACGTGGGACTGCGCAGCCGCAAACTGGCGGGTACACTGCGCTTTCTCGCCGATTTTTGCCTTGATCTCGTGCTTGCCAGAGTCGTTTCCAACAACCTCCTAGTGTTTACATGCCCTGTGGCCCCCGGGGCGCATTGTCGCTGGTTCCGGGGTATGGTATAAATCGCGCGCCCTAGAGGCAATGAAATCCACACATGCACCGACACGAGCGACTGGGTGCCTGGCGTTAAGCCGGGTTGTCGCCCGGGGCGCATGGAGGCGTAACCCAAGTTAGGAGTACAACATGGCCGACATCAGCATGCGTATGATGCTGGAGGCTGGTGTGCATTTCGGACACCAGACTCGATACTGGAATCCAAAAATGGCCCCGTTCATTTTTGGCGCCCGTAACAATATCCACATTATAAATCTCGAACATACGGTACCGATGTACCGTCAAGCCTGTGAATTCATCAAGTCTCTCGTCGCCAATCACGGCACGGTGATGTTCGTCGGCACCAAGCGGTCGGCTGGCGAGGCGATTCGCGAGCACGCCGAACGTTGCGGTATGCCCTATGTCAGCCACCGGTGGCTTGGCGGCATGCTCACGAATTTCAAGACGATCAAGCAGTCAATCAAGCGACTTGAGGAAATCGATGAAATGGCGCAGGACGGAACTTTCGATAACCTCATCAAGAAAGAAGTCCTCGGCCTGATGCGACAGAGAGACAAGCTAGAGCGGACGCTCGGGGGTATCAGAAACATGACGTCGCTGCCTGATGCGGCGTTCATTATCGATGTCGGGCACGAGAACATTGCCGTTCACGAGTCGAAGATTCTTGGTATTCCCGTAATCGGTGTCGTTGACACCAATTGTTCGCCGGACGAAGTGGATTACGTGATCCCGGGGAACGATGATGCCATGCGTGCTGCGCAGCTGTTCGCGACCGGAATCGCCGATGCCGTATTGGCGGGTAAGGAGTCACTGCCCGAGTTACCGATCGGCGAAGATGATTTCGTGGAACTCGACGCGGAAGGAAATCCCGCGACGAAAAGCCCGAGGCCGACCAGCCGGAAGACACGCGTGTCGCCCGCGGTCAAGGTAAAACTCGAACCCTCATCGACACCCGCTTCCGTATCTACACCGGCGGTGACGGTAGGCGCCCAAGCCAAACCGGCCGACGAATCAGCGTCGGATCCGGCTGCCGAGCCGGCGCCTGAAACGGCTGCCGAGCCGGTGGCAGATGTGGGTACGGATCCGGTCCCCGGAACGGCTGTCGAACCGGGGGCAGAAGCGGGTACAGATCCGCTGGTCCCTGAAGTGGCTGCCGAGCCGGTGGCAGAAGCAGATCCGGCCGTGCCTGAAGCCAAGGCCATGGCCAAAACCAAGGCCAAAGCGAAAACCAAGGCCAAAGTCAAGACAAAAACCAAGAGCAAGGCCAAAAAGAAGTCCACCTAAGGCGGCATAGCCGGGACGCGATTGAGACTGGGAAGGCTAAAATGGCGGTAACAGCAAGACTCGTAAAGGAGCTTCGGGAATTGACCGGGGCCGGAATGATGGAGTGCAAGAAAGCGCTCGTGGCAGTCGACGGGGACGTCGAGGCGGCCAAAGAGTTATTGCGTAAGCGTGGTCAGGCATCGGCCGATAAGAAGGCCAGCAGGGTGGCTGCGGAGGGCCGGATCGAGTTGGCTGTCGGCGACCAGGCGGCGGTCGCAATTGAGGTCAACTGCGAGTCCGATTTCGTCACCAAGGATGAGAACTTTTGTAATTTCGTGACCCAGGTTGCTGTGCTCGCGCTTGAGCACGAACCAGCCGATCTCGACGCATTAATGGCGTTGGAGGTTGCGGCTGGCGGAACGCTCGAGAATGTGCGTAAGGACCTCGTTGCTAAAATTGGCGAAAACGTTTCGGTCCGACGTTTCGAGGTGATGCGGCCGCGAGGGCAGGTCGGGAGCTACCTGCACGGCGATAGGATCGGCGTACTGGTCGATGTCGAAAATGGCGATGATGCGCTGCGCAAGGATCTGGCTATGCATATTGCGGCCAGTCGCCCAGATTTTATTTCGGCTGACGACGTCGCGGAAGATGTCGTCGAAAAGGAACGCCGGTTTCTTTCCGAGCAGGCCGAACAATCCGGCAAACCACCCGAGATTGTGGCCAAGATGGTCGAAGGTCGCCTGCGCAAGTATCTAAATGAGATCACCTTGCTCGGGCAGCCTTTCATCAAGAATCCTGATATAAACGTTGGCCAGCTGCTCAGTCAGGGCGGAGCGACAGTCGCCGGCTTCGTGCGGCTCGAAGCCGGCGAAGGCATCGAGAAGAAGGCCGAAAATTTCGTGTCAGAGGTGCAGGCGCAGGTCCAGGCACAGAGTAAATAGATTGTCGAGGGAATCGCCATCACAGCGTCGGGTTATGTTCGGGATTGATCAGAATGAGTGATCCACTGGGAAAATCGGCTGGCCCATACAACCGGATATTGCTGAAGCTCAGCGGCGAAGCGCTGCTCGGTAACGAAAATTACGGTATCGATCCGAAAGTTCTGAAGCGGATTGCGATGGAAATCCGGGACATTCAGAATCTCAGCGTCGAGATCGGCGTGGTCATTGGCGGCGGCAACATATTTCGGGGAGCCGGCCTCGCAGAGGCGGGCATGGATCGGGTCACCGGCGATCACATGGGCATGTTGGCCACGGTGATCAATGCACTGGCCCTGCAGGATGCGCTGGAGCGGCTGGGCTCGACGGCCCGGGTCATGTCCGCTTTGCAGATCCACCAGATGTCCGAGGACTACATACGCCGGCGCGCCGTGCGGCACCTCGAGAAAGGACGCGTGACTATCTTTGCCGCCGGAACCGGCAATCCCTTCTTTACGACCGATACCGCGGCGGCGTTGCGTGCGATTGAGATCAATGCCGACATTCTCGTGAAAGCGACCAAGGTGAGCGGTGTATTTTCGTCCGATCCGGTCAAGAATTCGGACGCGAAGCTATATTCTACGGTGTCATTTGACGAGGTCCTGTCGAAAAAACTGAATGTTATGGATGCAACGGCAATCGTCATGTGTCGGGACAATCGGTTGCCCATTCGCGTATTTGATCTGACTGAAAGAGACGCCCTGGTGCGGCTCGTCAAGGGTGAGGATATTGGCACCCTGGTGACGGACTGAACTCCGGATTCAGGCGGAGAGGGGTTGAATCATGATCGATGACATAAAAAAGGATACCGACCAGCGCATGGACAAGAGTGTTGTTGCGCTGTCCCAGGCATTCAAGAAGTTGCGCACCGGACGTGCGCATATTGGTTTGCTGGATCATCTGACGGCCGAGTATTACGGCACTGAAGTGCCGTTTAGCCAGGTCGCGAATATTGCGGTTGAAGATGCGAGAACGCTGACCGTCACCCCATGGGAACCGCAAATGATCCCGGTAATAGAGAAGGCCATTATGAATTCGGACCTCGGTCTGATGCCGAATTCGGCCGGTAGCGTGATTCGCGTTCCGTTGCCGGCTCTGACCGAGGAACGTAGGCGAGACCTCGCAAAATTGGTCAAGCAGGAGGCCGAGAATGTCCGGGTCTCCGTGCGCAATATTCGTCGCGATTCGCTGCACGACCTCAAGGAGCTCCTTAAGGCAAAGGAAATTCCAGAGGATGACGAACGGCGTGGCCATCAGGAAATTCAGGTGCTCACCGACCGGCACATCGCCGAGATCGACAAACTTTCTGATGAAAAACAAAAAGAAATCATGGAGTTCTAGTGTTTTAGTAGAGTTTTGATGATCGAAGAGCCCGCACCCGATAATTTTGCGACCCACCCCCCACGCCATGTGGCGATCATCATGGACGGCAATGGGCGTTGGGCGACGAATAATGGCAGCAATCGATTTGCCGGCCACCGGGCGGGCGTCAAATCCGCCCGCCCGGTCGTCGAAACTTGCGCCGAGGTTGGCGTCGAAGTCCTGACCCTGTTTGCATTCAGTAGCGAGAATTGGAGTCGTCCGGTGCAGGAAGTGAATGCGCTGATGCGGTTGTTCGTCGAAGTACTCCAACGGGAGGTCGACGCGCTACATGAAAACGGGATCCGACTGGTTTTTATCGGCGATCGCCGACAACTGCCGACGATTTTGCAAAAGCGGATGGAAGACGCCGAGGCAAAAACTTTTGGCAACAAGCGCATGACGTTGATTCTGGCCGTCGCCTTCGGCGGGCGTTGGGATATCACCCAAGCAGTTAAACGCATATCGGCCAAGGTAAAAAGCGGCGATCTCGACGCCGCAGACATCGATGAGTCGGTCGTGACGCGTCATATGTCGCTGGCGGGGTTCGATGACCCGGATTTATTGATTCGGACCGGGGGTGAGCGGCGCGTCAGCAATTTTCTGCTCTGGAATTTCGCCTATTCGGAAATTTATTTCACGGAAACGCTGTGGCCTGATTTTTCGGCGGCGGATCTCCGGGACGCGTTCCAATTTTTTGGCCAGCGGCAGCGCCGCTTCGGTGGCGTTTCCAAACAACTGGAAGCCTTGGGCGATTGATATCGCCGCGGCTGTCGTCTGGCTGCAAATCCATGAACAAACTCATGCAACGAGTCGTCACCGCCGTAGTGCTTTTGGCGCTTGTGCTCGCCGTCTTTTTTCTGTTGCCGCAGTGGGCCGCACTGACGGTGCTTGGATTTTTTGTGCTGCTCGCCGCCTGGGAGTGGAGTGGTTTCCTCCAGATTGACGGTGTGCTCCTGCGCGTGGCCTATGTGGGGCTCATTTTGCTGTTGATCGTCGGCATGGGATGGTTGTTCGCGCATGACCTGTCTTTGATCCCGGTGCTCTG
>Ga0114949_10001159_pt1 | contig 15730 bp, 9 predicted proteins | sample N074metaG_FD_83505 | JGI IMG/M metagenome (GOLD analysis project Ga0114949, IMG submission 83505) | Deep subsurface microbial communities from Kermadec Trench to uncover new lineages of life (NeLLi) - N074 metaG | ecosystem: Environmental > Aquatic > Marine > Ocean trench > Sediment | place... | reverse complement strand
TAACCTGATATTTACCTGTGACTGTGATACCCCGCCTACCAACCTAGCTTTCCGAATGATAGCCTTTAAGATAGACGGCGATGGAGATGGCCTGGTATTTACCGACCCAATTAGTGGACCTACAGTCAGCGGTCACGCGGCTTTTGACATACCCAATCTGATCACTACCGGTGCCTCATTTTATGGGTTTTATAGTTCTTCTACGGAAATCGAGCCTTTTTCTTCGTTAGGCGCCCCAGGCAAGGTGGACATTACAGGTCCGGATGGAGCTAATATTAACGTTAATACCATTGGTTCCGATATTAATTTTGATCCAGATATTTTTAATAATTTTTTTGGTACTTCAGCATCCGCTCCTCATATAGCTGCCGCCTATGCAGTTATGTTGGAGGCAATACCCGCATGGTATGATACCTTAGGAGTGCCTGCTGAGAAATTTAACGACCCCTCTTTTGCCACGGGTAATCCGGCAGATCAAGCCACAGGCCTGTTTACACAGACTGCTTTCAGTATAGGAAATCCCCTACAGTCTGGAGCCGGTTTGCTTCAGGCGGAGGATGCCTTTAAAGTCATAGCTGCTCAGACCCCTTTGCTGACCGGATTCACCCTTACTGATACAAGTATGACCATCAGTGTAGATACGGTAGTGATTACCCTGCAAGGGGACTACTTTACCGAAGCCTCCCAAGTATTCTTAGACGGAGATAATGTTGAGACTACTTTTATTTCGGAAACAGAACTTCAGGTAACCATCCTCCCTTTCTCCGGCATGGGTAGTTTTGTAATCGCAAGTGCCCCTTCTACCACTCCTAGTGGTGGAGACGGAGGGGAATCCAATGCACTGGACTTATTGGATGGACGCAGAGCCATCACCTTTGTTACAGATAATCAATCTCGAACCTTTGGTCAGGACTATGATAGTTTAACTTTCAGTGTACAGGGCCTTGTTGGCGATGAGACCTATGATTCCCTGGAACTTCCGGATGTAATACTAACTTCTACTGCAGTTGGACTTTTTCCTGATGTGGGAAATTATATCATTACCCCCAGTTTAGCAACACCTCTTACAGAGGAGCAACAAGATGAGTTCATTGTAGCATTTCAACCGGGGGTTCTTAGTTTTACACCCCTTTCACTTACCATACAACCTATGGACACTTCTACCTTTTATGGGGAAGAACCTGTAATTGTAATGAATTATCTATACGATAGTAATGGTATTTCTGATAATATAACATTTTTAAATACCTTGAAATCCGAGCATGAGTCTACTTATTTAGTGGATTCTGTAGGTGGGGGTCTGGTCAACCGGTTTTCTGCAGTGGTCAACCGCTTTTCTGCGGTAGTTAATGAAAATCCGGGGCGTCTAGATGAACTGCTTAATTTAATCGAAAACAGCAACTGGATGGCCACTGAAACCAGTATTTTAAATAGGTTTTCAGCGGTAGTCAATGATTTTAATATAGTACCTGTGGATGCTGATCAACTATTGGATTATCTGGATGATCCACTCGTTGGAAATTCCGCTTCCATTGAAAATCGCTTTTCCGCAGTGGTAAATGGAGATGACTTAGTGTCGGGATCGACTTTTGTTTATGATCCCATCGAAGACCGATTCTCCGCAGTAGTAAATCGTTTCTCAGCAGTAGTAAACCGTTTTTCAGCGGTGGTCAATGTTCCCTTAGGAGGTGAAAACGACAGCACTGAATTATCACAAACCCTGGCGATCATTGATGTTGAAGATGGAACTCCCGAGGGTACACAACCGGACTCAGTTAATGTATATTCCATTAATCTGATCACTGGTTTAAACGTGACCAATTCTAGTGATAACCGGCACTACATAGTTTCGGGTACAGCATTAGCTCCTGTTTTCACAAATTTCAACATTACCTATCTGGCAGGGCGATTAACCGTGAATTCAACACCTATTACCGTATACCTGGATGACAACGATATGCCAATCGAAATTAATTATGGTGATCCCACTCCTGTATTTACTTCCACTACCGGTCCGCTAGCTTATAAAGATGAAATAGAGATAGTATATAATCTAAATCCAGTCCCGGCTTCCACCAACCCGGTAAGTGCAGGAACATGGGCTATTGAGCAGGGGGCCACAATTACGGACTCTGCCGGAGTGGACGTTACCTCTAGTTATGACATTACATTCATTAACGGCACCTTGACTGTAAATCCGGGCACTTTAATCCTCAACACGGAAGATGTTCTTATAAACGAAGGAGAAGATCTGCCTGTCTCCGAAATAATAACTACTATTATCGGGTATGCCGCCAATGAATCAGAGAATGATGTATTTCCCGGAGGCGCTAACCTTACATATTCCAGCCCGGAGTATGAGACCGCAGGTAGGGCGGCAGGGACCTACCTACTGCTAACAGATGTTGACCCTGACCCTGAAAACTATGTAGTTGTGGACAACACCGCCCAGTTGTTTGTCAACCTCTCAGAAGGCAAAAAAATCAGAGTCTTCTTTGATTGTGGCGAGGAAAATAAAGATAGCAATGCGGAGTTTCCATTTACCGCCTACTTCAGTTACGAGAATGACAATGATGTATCAATATTCATTGAACCTCAGTCCCCTGATAATCAACTTATCGGTACCTCTTTCGATGCCTCATCATTACCATTTGAATTCTTACCGGGATCTCATCAGTTTCCTGTACCATTTGAGGGCGAGTTGCGATACCAGGTTTCGACTTTCGGGTCAGCCCACAATTCCTCGCAGCAGGTTGATTCTGACAACCTCAAAGGACAAAAGTGCAAACCTGGTGAAATCCTGGTCAATGGACGTACCGCCAATCCCGATTCAGGTGACGCCCTTAATACCCTTAACTCAGAAGATGTGCAGTTCTACCCGAATCCTGTGAATGATCGATTAGTGGTTAGAGTGAATGAAAACTTCAGTAGTAACGATTTTGAACTCTATGATAGTCAGGGTATTCGTCATGATGTAAATGTGTTAATTGATGCTACTCGATCTACCGTCGAATTTGATTTTACAAATTTTGACGCTGGTCTATATTTACTTAAATTAAACATAGATGGCACCACGGCACTTATTCGAATCTTAAGACAATAGATTGTTTTACAACTTGATACATGAAGGTTTAAAACCCAAAATATGGGTTTTCGCAATCTTTCTTATCGGGTGGGGCAGTAACAGCTATTGCCAGGATCCCACTGCTGACAGTCTGAAATCCCTGATTGACAATTCTAAAGTAGATACAACTCAGGTCAACGCACTAAACGAACTGAGCTATTATGTATTGAATCTTGACCCTCAGGAAGCAATAAAATACGGGCTGAGAGCCAGAGAAATGTCTAAACTACTCAACTACGGAAAAGGGAAAGCCTATGCTTTAAAGAATATGGGATTGGGTTACTACTACCAGGGTGACTATCTCAAAGTCTTGGATTATTGGACCCAATCTCTGGATACTTTCGAGGAAATACCAGATACTACCGGAATCGCCAATATGCTGAACAACCTTGGGGCCATTTATTATACCCAAGGCAGTAATGCCAAAGCCATCGAGTTCTTTCTTCAATCATTGAGAATATCAGAACATTTGAATGATACGCTCAGGATTACTTCCGCATTGGTAAATGTAGGTGGAATTTACAGTGACAATGAAAAGGATTACCCTAAAGCTTTAAACTATTTCTGGCAGATAGGGAAGATAGCGGAATTGTATCCAATCGATAATCAAACCTTCGGCGGATATCTAACCGGAATCGGTGAATTGTATAGCAATCTTGGCAATTATGATTCCGCTTTATATTACCTGGAACAGTCTATCCCTGTCTATGAGAATACCGTAAGAATTCCGGAAACTTTAATCAGAATCGGAAAAGTGCACAAGGAGAAAGGAGAATATGAAACGGCTATTCAATACCAAAAGGAAGCCTACCAATCGGCCAAAGAAAGCAGCCAAGCTCTTTTCATGACCCGTTCATTATTGATGTTAGGTGATATCTATCAAGACCTTGGTAAGTCAAAGGAGGCACACGCTGCCTACAATGAGGCTGAAACTCTTGCTATAGAAGGTGGACTTAATTATGAACTAAGAGATATCTATAAAGGTCTGGCCCTCACTTATGCCAACCAAGGAGCTTTTGAAGATGCTTACAAATATAATGCACAATTCCAGGCGATTAAAGACACCCTTTTCAATCTGGAAACCGATGACAAAGTACGTGGCCTGCAATTCACCTATGAAATTGAGAAAAAGGAAGGCCAGATCGACCTCCTGGAAAAAGACTCAGAGATAGCACGTCTGCAGACAAAGAGACAGAAGGCCATTAGTATTGGGACTGGAATTGCAGGGTTTTTGTTGTTACTATTAGCGGTTAGTCTGTACAAACGGTATCAGTTTATCCAAAAAACCAAAAAAATCATTGAGGAAGAAAAAAAGCGTTCCGACAATCTGCTGCTCAATATACTCCCCTCTGAAACTGCAGAGGAATTGAAAATGAATGGAGAAGCCAAGGCCCGAAGCTATGAGAAGGTCAGTATTCTTTTTACTGATTTTAAGGGATTCACCAGCATTGCAGCCAATATGACCCCAGAAGAATTGGTGAGGGAGATACATGAAAGATACAAGGCTTTTGATGAAATCATCACCCATCATGGTATTGAGAAGATTAAAACCATAGGAGATGCCTATATGGCTGCCGGCGGATTGCCAATGCCCAACGAAACCAACCCGATGGATGTTGTTAAAGCTGCTATCGAGATCCGTGATTATATCGAACAACTGAAACTCAGACGGATGAAGGAAGGAAGGCCCTATTTTGAGATTAGAATTGGTATCCACACCGGGCCGGTGGTAGCAGGTATCGTGGGCATCAAAAAATTCGCATACGATATTTGGGGTGATGCCGTAAATATTGCCTCAAGAATGGAATCTAATTCAGAACCCGGTAAAGTCAACATCTCCCAAACAACCTATGACTTTGTGAAAGATAAAGTGGTCTGCAAGTATCGAGGGGAAATTGAAGCTAAAAATCGTGGTAAGCTAAAAATGTATTTTGCTGACCGGATCAAGCATCCAGATGCAGCCTCTTCCCAATCGGTTGCCTCAGACATTATATAGCGCATGAATTAAAAAAATATCACTGGCATAAATGAGAAGCATTTTAGTTATCGGTGGCAGTAGCAACAGGAACTCCATAAACAAAAAATTCGCGGTTTACGCCGCATCGCAGTTAGCCGAAACCTCCAAGGTGATCCTTGATTTGAACGACTTTGAAATGCCTATTTTCAGTGTCGACCGCGAAAAAGAATCCGGTATTCCTGAAGCCGCCTATCGGTTCAAGCAAAAAATAATAGAAGCCGATGGCATCATTATATCCCTGGCGGAGCACAATGGGAGTTATTCAGCGGCATTTAAGAATATTTATGATTGGGTTTCCAGGATTGAAGGCAAGATGTGGGAGGATAAGCTAGTATTATTACTTGCCACCTCACCTGGAGCCCGGGGTGGCCGTTTTGTTCTGGAAGCAGCTAAAATCAGGTTGCCTTTCCAGGGAGCGCAGGTGCTTGGTAGTTTTTCTTTACCCTATTTTAATGAGAATTTCTCCGAACAACATGGGATAACAGATCTGGATTTAAAGGTTGGTCTTCATGAGCAACTGGAATTATTTAAAGCGGGGTTAATTTAAGTCAGCCTCTGCTCTTCTTCCCGATCAGTAGCCAGACTAAATAATAGTTAGTATTCGGTTTACTAATTCCACGAAATATTCTCCATTCTGCGGGCCAAACCAGTTCATTTCCCTGGTTTCTGAATGGCGTAAGTTGAAATAATAGTGCTCAGGATTTACATAACCCAGGTATTTGCCATTAAATGAGGTGATCATTAGGGAAAGCCCCCTTTGTTTACAAATAGTCTCAAACATAGGATAAAACTCACCTGACAATTCAACGGGCAGCCCCACAAGCACTGTGTTGCCCACTCGAAGTGCAGTAATACTGGCATCACTAACTCCCATAATGCTGTTGAAAAGCCATGGGCGAAAACGTATTTGGTTACTTACTCTAAAATGAGGTGATCGCAAATCAACAGGCCATTCAATATACTTTAAGACCTTGGTGCTATCTGTTTCTATTTTTCCCTGTAAACTACGGAAGTAGTTGGCCAATTCCCGGGAGTAGTGCAGCATCTTAGGTCTTTCAAAAGGTTTATGCCCAATGGGTGTGTGACTTCCGGTAGCTCCAGGTGCGAAGGATGCAAAATGAATATCCTCGGAATCTCGTACAAACTCCAGAAATGGTCCGGGATAATCTGCTGATAAGGTATTAATATCTTTGTTCATGTAAACTGAATGGGCAGAGAATGTATTAAATACCGCTACCTGTCCTTGGTCATTGATCAATTTCAGCACCCTCAATTTATCGTCCAGTATTCCTTGTGAATTCAAGCGGTTAGTAACTAACCCGTCGGTGGCAATTTCACCGGACCCCAAAGTAACCGGTCGCAACATTTGCTCAGCCTGCGTTAGCGATTTTATGGTTTGTTCACCCAAAAAATCTGTGGTCTCAGGGTGATTGCCACCTACAACCAGTGTCCCCAGCAATCCGGAGGCCCACCCTCCAATACTGGTGTGGCTATGATTTGCTGTGAAATAAATCCCGGTAATATCCGGGAAATGTTGTTTTATCAAATTTCTAATGGCATTCGCCAAGGCAGGATGAATAATCCACAGGTCATAACTTAGCAATACTATTTTTTGAGACCCGTTATTAAATATCATGGTCCGGACATAGACCGAATCAAACACCTGTTCATATGGGGAAAAATTTTTACCGGTCAACCTTACTGGTTTAGGAGGCGTAATATTTGACACACCCCAGCCGGCTTCCAGCGTATTGTCCGAGGTTTGTTTATCCAGTATTGAAACCAGACTATCTTCCCTGGCCATGGTTGATTTGTAAAAGGAGGTGTGTTGGTAATTGGTAGTTTCAACTGATGTAAATAGAATTAGGCCTAACACCAAGAGAAACAGTGCTATGAATAACAATCTGGTTACCAATTTGCTTTTGTTGACCCTCATTTATAGTGTAGTCCAGGCAGGCTGCAATATTAATAACATCTGTTAAATTTGGAATGATTTGTACAGGCTTTAAAATATTTTGTAAATTGATTTTAAAGCAGTCTATATGTCCATATGGTCTGTATGTTCAATTTGTTAAACTATGGGCGGCTCAATCGACATCTGGAATTCGTTGAGTATGAACAACGGTTAATCGTTTAGTATGCCACAGACAGGTTACTTACTTCCGTCAATAAGTATGACCAGACCGTTAAACCGAAGATCCTTCTTGGCCTTAAGCACAGCTGGTCTATTGGGTCTGCCATCCTTGGCCAAAAACCTGAGAAATAAAAGAGAGGAATCCACTTTAGGGAAAATAGCTCTTCAACTGTACACAGTCCGCAGAGAAATCAACAAGGACTTAATGGGCACTTTAAAAAAGGTAGCTGATATTGGTTTCACCACCGTAGAAACCGCTTTTTGGCCAGAGCATATTACCTTGAGTCAAGCATCAAAAGTCCTGAAATCTTATGGCTTGAAGGTATGTTCGGTACATTGTGAATTGCCGTTTGGACCTGAACGTTCCAGAATGTTGGAGCTTGCCGATGCCTATCAATGTGAAATGTTGATATGGCATGGATGGCCTGAAGACCCACGTTATCAAACTGCGGACGGCATTAAACAGCTGGCTGATATTTATAATGAATCCAGTCAATTCGCCAGGCAAAATGGGCTGCGGTTTGGATTGCACAACCACTGGTGGGAGTTCCGCAACAGAATCGACGGAAAATATCCCTATCAGATATTAAGAAACCTGATTGATCCGGACATTTTCTTTGAACTGGATACTTATTGGTTAAAGGTTGCTGGTTTTGATCCTGCTGAGGTAGTAGGGAAATATGCAGCAAAAGCTCCATTGCTACACATCAAAGATGGCCCTGCCCGGTTTACCGAATCTTTAGGCAGTGATGAACCGGAGCCTATGGTGGCCGTTGGCCAAGGTACTCAGGACTTTCCTAAGATCGTAGAGGCGGCCAAGGGTAATACGCAATGGATGATCGTTGAGATGGACCTTACTACTGTTGACGTGTTCCAGGCAATTGAAGAAAGTTTCCGCTATCTGATTGATAATAAGCTGGCTCATAATAATTACTAAAAATCTGAAATCCATATGGATAAACAAGAATTTCTACTGCTAATCCCAGGAATTATCTACGGAGTAGCCATTGTGGATCTGCTTAAAGTAGGACAACACAAAAGGAATTATTGGGAATTAGTGTTCTGGGGAGTAATGTTGCTGATCACCATTATCAAACATTGGATTGATCTCTATCAAAAATTAGATGCATTGGTTGATAATAACCTTAATTTTTTCCTGATCATTGGTCAGGCCATGGTATATGCACAAGCAGCTAATGTGATAACCCCGAGTGAAAAAGACTCTGATACCAAAGCGTATTTCTTTAGTATTAGAAAGGTTTTTTTTCTGATCATAGTGGGTTCCATAGTGGTTAATGTAATTCTTCAATTCGTGGTTTTTGACGATCACAAGCTTTGGCTCAGAATAACCGGAGTTCCTTTGATTTTGGCCTGCGCATTTATTGATAAAATTTGGCTGCGTTCAGTGATTGGTTTTTATCTTATGGTTCTTGCTTTAATTATGATTTTTATTAATGGATAGGACTCCAATGGTTTGTTATTTGATCAAGATTTTATAAAATGTTTGTTTATTTCAACTAAGCCCTTTTAATTGCAGGTTATGAACACAACTCGACGAAATTTCCTACGATCCATCAGCATGCTCTCCGCTACTGCGGTAGTGCCGTTGTCGGCATTTAATTTTAAAAAGGCTGAAAAACTCAAACTAGTACTTGTTGGCACTGGCGTACGGGGGACAAGCTTTTGGGGAAAACGGCTGGTTGAACAGTATGGAGAGATTCTGGAATTTGTAGGACTTTGTGATATCAATCCGGGAAGATTAGATTATGCAAAGAAATACATGGGAGTAAACTGCCCGGTCTTCTCAGATTTCCCCGAAATGGTACAACAAACCAAACCAGATCTGGTAATAGTCACCACCACAGATGCTACGCACCATGAATTCATTATTCAGGGACTGGATATGGGTTGTGATGTGCTCACTGAAAAACCCCTAACTATTGATGAAAGAAAATGTCAGGATATTATTGATGCTGAAAGGAGATCGGGTCAAAATCTGATTGTCGGTTTCAATTATCGCTGGAGCCCTTATACCACCAAAGTCAAGGAACTACTCATGCAAAACACCATAGGAAAACTTACCTCGGTGGATTTTCATTGGTACCTGAATACCTATCACGGGGCTTCATATTTCCGGAGGTGGCATGGCTTGAGGCAGACCAGTGGCACCTTACTGGTGCATAAATCTACGGATCACTTCGATATTCTCAATTGGTGGATCAACTCAGATCCAAGGGAGGTATTTGCTTACGGCGACCTGGAATACTATGGAGCAAATGGTCCATTCAGGGGTGATAACTGCCGAACCTGCCCACATAAATCCGAATGTGAGTTTTATTGGGACATAACTAAAGACCAGCGTATGATGGACCTTTATGTGGCCAACGAGAAACACGACGGTTACATCCGAGACAATTGTCTTTATCGGGAAGAGATCAACATCTACGATAAGATGTCCGCTCAAGTAAAATACCAGAATAATGTAGTGCTCAACTACTCCCTTACCACATACAGTCCTCTTGAAGGCTGGCGGGTAGCTTTTAATGGTACCGAAGGGCGCATTGAAGCTTGGCTGGATATTCCTTATCAGAAAGAAGTAAGTGTAAGTCAGGCAGAAATGCACCAACGGGAAATGGACCAATCCGGAGATGATCAGGCCGAGTCTGAACCAATCATAGTCCACAAGTTATGGAAGGATTTCGAAACTGTCCAGGTGCCTGTGGAAAGAGCAGGCCACGGTGGTGGAGATAAAAGACTGCACGATAAAATATTCATCCACCCTGAAAAGGAAGATCCGTTCCAAAGAGCTGCAGGGGTTCGCGACGGCGCTATGTCCATACTAATTGGAGTTGCGGCGCGTAAAAGCATTGAAACCGGAGAACCAATAAAAATAGGATCGCTTACCGATTTACAGCCGCGCAGTACGCGTATATAACCACCAAATCATTTAGTATTTTGAGATTAGGGCTATTCTTTTTTTTGTTATTGTTGGCCTGTAATCAACAGGAAAATACCGAAATCACTGGTAAACAGTGGTACAAGGGAAATCTGCATACCCACAGTTATTGGAGCGATGGCGATGAGTTTCCAGAAGTGATCATGGATTGGTATAAAAGTCATGACTACCAATTCATCTCTCTTTCAGATCACAACATCCTGGCGAATAAGGAGAATTGGAAGGAAATGAAGGACAGCTTAAGTCAGGCAGTTTTTCAGAGATATATAGGCAAATACGGTTTTGATTGGGTGAATTTCAAAATTGACACCGGTAAAATAAAGGTAAAACTGAAAACCCTGGAGGAGTACCGGCCTCTTTACGAGGAGGAAGATTTATTTCTTATTTTACAGTCGGAGGAGATTTCAGATCGATTTGAAGATAAACCACTGCACTTAAATGCTACTAATATTGGTGAGTTAATTGAACCGCAGGGCGGTAGCAGTGTTTCAGACGTGTTGCAGCGTAATATAAATGCATTGCTAAAGCAGCGTGATAACAGCGGTGAGCCCATGATGATTCATATAAATCATCCAAATTTTCATTACGCAATTACCGTGGAGGACATGATAGCCCTGCAGGGTGAGCAATTTTTTGAGGTTTTCAATGGGCATCCCCAGGTATATAACTTCGGCGATTCATTGCACATGGACACTGAAACTATGTGGGACCAAATCAATATCGCTTATCTCAATAATGGGAAGCCCCCTCTTTATGGACTGGCTACTGATGACAGCCATAATTATCATACTTCAGGTAGTCAACAGAGTAATTCAGGTCGTGGATGGATCTATGTTCAAGCTGATACACTAAGTGCCAGATCCTTGATAACCGCTATGGAGCAGGGTCAGTTTTATGCTTCCAATGGGGTGAAACTGGAATCGGTGGAAGTAATTGACAATATGCTCAATATAGAAGCAGTGGCAGATGGTGGTGGCTACCAAATCCAATTTATTGGGTGCCACAAAACAGACTCAAAAACCCGGGTGCTAAAAGAGGTCACTGGAAATACCGCCTCATTTGAATTATCCACAGAACTTCTTTTTGTCAGGGCGAAGATCATCTCCAGTAAAACTCCCGTCAATCCTATTGAGAATATGGCGCATCAAACTGCATGGACACAACCTGTACTCTATAGTGAGCAGGGGAACATGGGAACAATTGAACAGCAGAACAATTGAGCAAAGTATGATTAAGTACAGTATTGGCTCATCTCAACACCAGGAAGCCATTGCGCGACTTCATGCTTATAGTTGGCAAGTCCATTATAGGGGCATCTATAATGATAATTACCTTGATCATGATGTGGTTCAAGAACGCCTGATCGTGTGGCAACGGCGTTTTAATAACCCCTCAAAAGATCAATTCGTGATTTTAGCTAATGATAAGGACCTACTGTGTGGGTTTGGCTGCGTGTACTTGAATCATGATCTACAATATGGTTCGCTCGTAGATAACCTACATGTGCACCCGGACTGGCAGCGAAAAGGCATTGGAAGAAGCTTAATGAATCATTGTGTGCAGCGAATTTCAGAACTGGATAACCAGTTTAAAATGTATCTGTGGGTACTCAATAAGAATATCATTGCACGTAAATTCTATGAACGGATGGGCGGAACAACGGTTGAAAGTATTTTTAAAAACAACCCTGGAGGCGGTGAGGCGGAGATATTAAGGATTTTTTGGGACCACCCCCCAAACTAAAAAATTATGGAGCAGGCAGTTTCCAACCGTTATTATACTGCGCTTTAATCAGTTTGTTTGCCGCTTTGTTCTTCTTGAAGTTTTCTTTTTCGGGATCCCAAAATACCTTGTCTCCAGTCTTGTATGCAATATTCCCCATTTGAGCATTTATGGCCGCAATACTTCCTGAGTCAATCGGAGTATTTAGCATGGAGGTATCATTGGCCTTTATTGCTTCCGTGAAGTTACTGGTGTGTAAGTCCAGGTAGTTTAAATCCTTTGGTTTCTTGAATTCATCTATTTTCTCCATCTTGGGTGCTCCTCTGGCACTATAACCTTTCGACTCTTTTTCCAATAATACCTGATAGCCTTGGCGGTTTACCACCAGGGTCCCATTGTTGCCAATAAAAGCAATCCCTTCCGTTCTTCCATAAGGGCCCTGATCAATGCCTGTTGCGTGCTCCCAAAGCATGGTGAATTTGTCATACTTGAACACAGTTTGCAAGGTATCTGGCGTTTCAGATGCATCATCCGGGTACGCCAGTTTACCACCTGAAGCCATCACGGAAAGCGGTGCATTTACCTGCATGGCAAACAGGGCAATATCTATTTCATGCACTCCCCAGTCGGTCATCAATCCACCGGCGTAGTCCCAGAACCATCTGAAATTAAAGTGAAATCTATTTTTGTTGAATGTGCGCATTGGCGCCGGCCCCAGCCAGAAATCATAATCTACACCTTTCGGAGTCGCTTCATCCGGCAGTACCTTTACTGGTTTCATCCATCCCTGATAGGCCCATACCTTGACTAGTCTGATATTACCTAGCTTTCCCGAGCGAACAATATCAATTGCATCACGGTAATGTGGTCCGCTGCGTTGCCACTGGCCAACCTGAACTATTTTCCCTGAATTTCTTGCCGCCTCAACCATAAGCCTGCACTCCTCTATGGTATTGGCAATTGGTTTTTCAACATATACATGTTTGCCGGCCTGTACAGCTTCTACCATAGGCATGCAATGCCAGTGATCAGGGGTACCGATGATCACTGCATCTATCTCAGGATTTTGGATCAATTCACGATAGTCGCTGTAAACTGTCGGTTTGTTGGTTCGCAACTTTTCATAACTGGCTAATCTTTTGGTAATGACGTTCTGATCTACATCACATATTGCCACTAAGTCAACATCATCCATTTTCAGCATGGAATTGGTATTGCTCCATCCCATCCCATTACAACCTATCACTCCAATTTGAAGTTTGTCATTGGGAGAAATGGGCCTGGTTACAGCTGACAGCATGGTATTATTTGCCAGCAAGGCGCCGGCGCCGGCTAGAGTTGATTTTTCTATGAATTTTCTGCGCCTCATTGGATTGGTAGAAAAAACCTTTTGGATATGGAAGGATCAATTTAGGGAGAATTTTCCATAAATCATTTAATTGTAACCATTACTTCTTTTTCTATGCTGCTAATCACCTCCGTAAATCGGATTTTCCAAACGCCAGGCAAATCATTCATCGCTGTACGGAAACTATATGAACCAGAACCGTTTGTAATATCACTATTACTACTGTAATATTGGATATATGTACCATCAGGGTCATAAACATCTATCCTAACCACTGATTTTAAATTGGAGATTTCCTCCTCAACAACATTAAAATTAATAGAAACTACTTCTCCCCGTTTTACACTTGAGGGGACCTGTAAGTAAAAATTCTCAATTTTACTTTTAGTCAGGGCAAAAAGTTCTGGAACAGATGTTCTAAGCTTTATTGGGTGCATTTTTCCTGCTCCAAGATATTTCTTGTTCCTAATATCATACAAATGAACTGAATGGTCTACATGGAGGTTTATTTCCCGATTCTCCCCGGATTTGCCCGGCAGCAAACCCAACAAACGAGCAGAACCACCACCTGGCTCGGAAAAAGCATATACTTCAACGTCGGCAGGGTCACCTTCAACATTTGTCAGGTGGATACTTGATTGGAGGTTTTCCTTTTCAAAAATTTTTCTGAATTTCAGCAGCGATAATTCATTTTCACCCAATGACTTTTCTTCCGGATAATTATTCATAAAATAATTTAAAAGAAAGGCTGATCCCTGACCGTATTTATTATAGAGAAGTTGGGTCCCATTAGTTCCGTTTATTAATACTTTGGCTTTTTTAATTTTCAGCCCCGACTCACTTTGTGGAGTTATTAGCTCTTCTCTGTTGTAAGCTTTGGCTTTGATACCAAACACCTCAGATAATGCGCGTTTCGATCTGAATTTGTTATGATCGTCCATTACACCTGGGAGTGCATCTGCAATGAGAATTCCGCCATTATCTACGAATTTTTCTATGTGCCGGACTTCTTGATCACTCAGGGCATAACTCATAGGAAGAATAAGCACATTATATGCCTCCGATTGTAACCCGCCTTGTTCAATGTCGCTGTAAGCAATGAAATCAAAACCAAATCCTGCATCGTGCAAGATTTTCACCCACCCATCGCGATTTCTGTTAAATTGCTTTAAGGTTTCGCTAACATTATCTCCGGTTTCCGGAACTATTATTCCATCCACAATCCATGCCGCATGGACGCTGGGATATGAAAAGTGGATAGCGGTTTTCAGTTCATTATCAGGCTCATAAGAACCGATAAGCCTCCCAATTCCTCTTTTCAGTATTTCATCAAATCCATTTTTTAAATCCACCCCGCTTTGGCACAATCTTAGATCCGGATTTAGACAGGATACCTGCCAAAAGACATATGACCCCCCGGTTTCCTTCAAAAATAGGTTATTATAATAATCATAAAGTACTCCTTTGCCCAAGGCGCCATATCCGGCTTGTCCTGATAGTATGAGATCAGGATTAAAATTGTGGTGGTATTCAAGCTGATTATCAATATCATAGGGATTCATCTGCCCAACATACTTATTGAGTCTGCTATAATCATATCCGTTGTGAGAGCTGGCTGCCTGTGTGCCTGAAAGCTGGACTAGACCACCCGGGTCAACTTCATTGACTATATCCTGAACAAATTTGAATTGATCGGCCCAACATATTTCCATAAAAGTACGGTGGTCCGCCCATGACGAATAATTACCTCTTTCCCTGGCCTCGCGCGAATCATCAGGAATCACATTCTGCCACTGATTAAAGTCAGTACCCCATTGATCATTCAACGCCTCTAAGGTGACATACTCTTCTTTTAACCATTCGCGCATAGCTTTCAAGGTGCTTTCCCTGAAGCAGAGGTCCAGGGCATCGTCATATCTGGTGATGGAGGGCTCCTCATAAATGTAATATGCTGAAGGAGAAAATTTCTTCCATTGCTTGACCATAGTGGTCAGGTGATTGCGAAGTGAATCCAAATAGACAGGGTCTTTCAAACCATATTTTCTTTTCAACAGGTGTTTGTCATTGGTTTCCAGATACTTGATTTTCATCTCTTCATAGTATTTCCGATCCGGTCCGCTATCGGGGGACTCAACACCCTTAATCCTGGTTTGAGCCTGCACCTTGTAGTTGGCGTGCTTGCTATTGGTAAGCGTATAAGCGGCCAAGGTTGTTACATTGAGTTCTCTCAGTTGTTGATCAACAGCCTCCCAGGTGCCAGGAACAGGATTTGGGCCAAAATGATACATAGTGACGTCATAATCATCCCATATCCTGGGTTGCAAAAAGAAGACTTCCGCTACCTTATGATCTACCTGATTACCATCGACATGAAGAATAAACTCTGATCTGGCCAGATTTGTCAAAACATTTCCAGAGTTTAAAACAGT
>Ga0114949_10001158_pt1 | contig 15731 bp, 12 predicted proteins | sample N074metaG_FD_83505 | JGI IMG/M metagenome (GOLD analysis project Ga0114949, IMG submission 83505) | Deep subsurface microbial communities from Kermadec Trench to uncover new lineages of life (NeLLi) - N074 metaG | ecosystem: Environmental > Aquatic > Marine > Ocean trench > Sediment | place... | reverse complement strand
TACACAGCCTTTTTTTATTCCCACTAGTGGGTAGGTTTAATACCCTTCCGATAGCTATCGGGACTGCGTCGAAATATAAAAGATTATTTCCTTTCAATGCCTCGTGGGCTTGCCTCGAGGTAATTTATTTACAGGGCTTATTATTTTTACGTCATGAAAAGATATAATACCTCTTATAATCCCATCAATAGTGTTTTTTAAGGCTTCGATTAGTTGAATTTTTAATTGCGACTTATGATATATTAAACTAACTTCTCTCGCCGGAACCGTATTGGTAAATTCCCTTAAATATTTTTTGTCATTGTCTTGTAAATCCAGAGTGTGCAGGTAGGGCAACAAAGTCATTCCTAATCCTTCCTTAGATAATTTTATCAAAGTATTAATGCTTCCGCTTTCTAATTGAAAATGATTAGCATCCGTATTTTTTGTTGCCCTACATAAATTTAAAACACTGTTTTTAAAACAATGCCCATCTTTTAAAAGCAAAATATCAGTAATATCCAAATCATCTTCACTGATAAATTTATTTTTGAATAAACGATGATTTGAAGAAACAAAACCAACAAAGGGTTCATAATATAAAGGCCTTTCTTTAATGGCTTCATTTTCTAAAGGCGTTGCGGCTAAACCGGCATCCAGATGGCCTTCACTTAATTTTTTTACAATATCCTCCGTATTTAACTCTTCAATAATTAAATGAACTTTCGGATATTTTTTTAAGAATGTTTTTAAAAAAAATGGAAGTAAAGTGGGCATAACAGTAGGGATGATACCTAATTTGAACTCGCCCCCAATAAAGCCTTTTTGTTGGTCAACAATATCACTTATTCGGTTACTTTCATTAACAATTATTTTCGCCTGCTCAATCAACTTTTCACCAATTGGCGTTAATTCAATGGGTTTCTTTTTTCTGTTGAAAATCTTCACATCCAATTCTTCTTCTAATTTTTGAATTTGCATGGACAAAGTTGGTTGGGTAACAAAACTTTTATTGGCAGCAATAGTAAAATTTTTGTATTCGGCTACGGCCAGAAGATATTTTAATTGAGTTATGGTCATATATATAAATATTTTTGATAAAGATATTAAAACTATCAATGAAAATTATAGTTGAAAAATAATATTTTTTTAGAAATTTATACAGATTACCAGCAAAAAGTGGATATGATTGCCTATCGTATTTTAACTTTAGAAGGAACCCATCTCTACTATTAATACATATCACGAATTGGGAAAAGTACCGTTTGGTAAGAATATTTCTAATGATATATACGCTGTGGAATGATGGTGCAACCTTTATCAGAACAATTTGGGTTCAATAATTGAAAGAGTTATTTTAAATCAGTCAAATAAGGCGTTTGACGAAGGAACAATTTCAATGATAAGTGATTTTATTTCAGAAAAAGAAAAAATGATTTGGATGACGAAAGCATGGTTGTCATAAAACTAAAACGATCGGCAGTTTATAGTTTTTAGAAACAGCTGATTTTTTAGTACACATCCCAGAACTCTCTTTTTTTATTTAATTCGTTTTCAGTTTTTTGATAATCGGATATCTTGGTTACTTTTAAAAAAGATTTATGCTGTTCAATAGCAAATTCAAGTTTTCTAACAATTTCTTTAACATCGTCATTCTCATAATCTATTTCAAGCGGTTTTTTAATCACCATAGATTGTAAAATACCTCTTTTTTTAATTAAAAGTCCCTTCTTATCAAACGACCTTCTAAAACCATCGATAACTATAGGAATAATAATGGGCCGGTTTTTTTGGATAATATGAGCAGTACCTCTTCTAATAGGTTTAAACGGGGTAGTTGTACCCTGCGGGAAAGTAATGACCCAGCCATCTTTCAATGCCCGGGATATATTGGATATATCAGACATTTTAACTTGTTTATTCACATCTTTTCCCTTTTCCCGCCAGGTTCTTTCAATAGAAATCGAACCACCATATTCCATTATTTTGGGCAGAATCCCAGCCCTCATGGTCTCTTTAGCTGCTACATAATAGACATTCATTTTTGGACGCCATAGGTATCCAAGATCTTTAATATTATCCACTCTTCCGCTAAGAGATGCGTTAAAAACATGAATCATTGCTACGACATCCGCAAAATAAGTTTGGTGATTGGAAACAAATAAAACATTATTATCAGGTAGGTCTCTTATAATTTCTGATCCTTCGATTTGAAGTTCATTAAATCCACGATATCTTCTATGAGAAAACAACCCTACCATTTGGAACAATGTCCTTTTCAGGAATAAATTTTTCCCGAATATATCTTGCTTAAATAAGCTCATTTAAAAATATTTTGGACAACAAACATAAATAAATATATGATTATTATTGTTTAAGAAGGTCTTTTATTTCACTTAACATCATTGCGGTAGCTCCCCAAACCGTATAACCATTTAATTTATAGTAAGGTACGTTAATTTTATTCAAATAACTAGTTGTTAATATTTTTGATGTTATGGAGTCATCATCGAGTAAATCTAACAGTTTGACTTCAATTATTTTTTCTACTTCATTATTAAACACAAATTTTGGAGTGTATGGAAGAACACCTAGAAACGGACTTACCAAAAAATTACTTGGTGGAATAAAAGTATCCGACATTTGCCTTTTGATTTCAATGTCTTTACTATTTATTCCTACTTCTTCAAAAGTTTCACGTAATGCAGTTTTTTCTAAACTTTTGTCAAATACTTCATACTTTCCTCCCGGAAAACTAATTTGCCTGGCATGAATTCCTTTGTAGTTAGGCCTAAGGATTAATAAAAAGCAAGTTTCATTATTTTTGTCAGGATAAAAAAGAGCAAGAACAGCGGCTTTTTTAGGTTGACGTTTATCAATATGGGATAGACTAAACTTTTTTCTTTCTTTCGGAGCCATCTTAAATTGAGACTCTAACCCACCCAATTTGATAGTTTTTATTTCTGAAATTAATGTTAAAAAGGATTCAAATTCCATATAAAATTTTAATTTTACAACATACAAATTTACAATATAAAAGTGAGACCCAAATTCGAAGTAAATCCTATCTAAAAACCCAAGTATTTGAATTCAAGATAGACTATACTGCTTATAATTCCTTTTGGAACTGTAGGTTTTAGCATATAAAGAAAGAGCCGATCAAGCCGGATAGAACATAGGAGAAACTCAATAATTGTTGAAAGAAAATATAATTTTTATAAAATTAGCCTTAAGCAGGTAAGTAAAATTTTGATTTACGTCTGAACTTTTAAAATGAAACTCAATTCATGAATATAGGAATAGTGTGTTACCCAACATATGGTGGTAGTGGTGTAGTAGCTACCGAACTAGGAATGGCATTGGCCAGTAAAGGGCATCAAGTACATTTTGTAACCTCACACCAGCCGGTAAGATTAAATTTTTTAAATCCTAATTTGCATTTTCATGAAGTGTTTATAGAAGATTATCCATTGTTTCATTTTCAACCCTACGAATTAGCACTTTCCAGTAAATTGGTCGAAGTTGTTGAAAAATATAATATTGATCTGCTGCATGTGCATTATGCAATACCTCACGCCTATGCTGCTTACATGGCCAAACAAATGCTAAAGCAAAAAGGAATTGATGTTCCATTTGTTACAACCTTACATGGTACCGACATAACCTTGGTAGGGAGTCATCCTGTTTATAAAACGGCAGTTGAGTTCAGTATCAATAATTCGGATGTAGTAACAGCTGTTTCCGATAGTTTACGTAAGGATACATTGCGTTTATTTGATATCAAAAAGAATATTGAAGTGATATATAATTTTATTGATTTTGATAAACAAAAAAAATGGAAAGCAGAAGCTTTTTCAAGAATTAGTTTGGCGAATTCAAATGAAAAGATAATAGTTCATGTAAGTAATTTTCGGCCTGTAAAAAGAGTTCTGGATGTAATTAAAATATTTAAAAAAATTCAAGAAAAAATTCCTTCAAAGTTAATGATGGTAGGAGATGGCCCGGAGAGAGAAAAGGCCGAAATGCTTTCTAGAGAATTAGGTATAAGAGATAGAATAATATTTATGGGTAAAAGTGATGAGGTGAGAGAAATTTTGTGCTTATCTGATTTGTTTATTTTACCTTCAGAAACAGAAAGTTTTGGTTTGGCAGCTTTAGAAGCTATGGCTGCTAAAACTCCGGTAATATCTTCAAATACAGGTGGTTTACCGGAAGTTAATATTCATGGAAATACAGGTTTTTTAAGCAATGTTGGAGATATTGATGATATGGCTAAAAATTCTATTTTGATATTGGAAAACGAAAAAACATTAGAATCATTTAAAGAAAGAGCTTATGTTGTTGCAAATAAATTTTCTATGGATTCAATATTGCCGCATTATGAAGAAATATATAGACGGGTAAAAGCAAACTGTTGTTAAAGAATACTCTGAATAAATCCTTATATTTGGTGGAGTTTCAATATGAATATGTAGAAACTTTTACAAATTATGTTAGTCAAATAATAGGTAATTATTAGAAAGTGTTTAGTTGATATTGATATTCATTGAATAGGTTCATAGGAGATGAAAATTAGGTTGGTTTTTAGCGATTGTTTTTGTTTTATTTCAGTTTATTCCTGTGAAATTAAATCAATTCTAAACCCTTTCAAAAGATGATTTTATTGAACTGAACAATATTCCTGTTCATATTTCATCGATATTCAAAATTCGTGTTATGATCGCCATTCCGATCATTCGTGATATCCATTGTATGATCAAATTGTCCCGGTTTCATAGCAGGTTTAACCGTGAACTATTAATTTAAAAATTTATGATTAAGTTAATTAAACACACTTTTCTGCAAGAGTTATTTGAGATATTTTAAATATATATAAATCCTTATCCTATGAGAATATTTATTCTATTATTCGCGAGTTTTTTTTCTATCAATACATTGTTAGGCCAGGATAGAATTACTGGTGCAACGTTCGCAACAAGGTCTGAAATTCTGGCACAAAACGGAATGGTGGCTACAAGTCATCCATTGGCAACTCAAATCGGTATTGATATTCTAAAAAAAGGGGGTAATGCTATTGATGCTGCCATTGCAGCAAATGCCGCTTTGGGATTGATGGAACCTACAGGCTGTGGTATTGGTGGCGATCTTTTTGCCATTGTTTGGGATGCAAAAACGAAGAAACTATTTGGATTAAACGCTAGTGGCAGGTCGCCAAAAAATTTGACAATCGAATATTTTGAAGAACAAGGTTTGGATAAAATTCCTTCTCTTGGCCCCTTGCCCGTAAGTGTGCCCGGAGCCGTTGATGGTTGGTTTGAATTACATAATAAATTCGGATCATTGGAGATGAATGAAATTTTGGCTCCGGCAATATTTTATGCTGAAAAAGGATTCCCATTAACACAATTGATCGCTATGCGTATGAAAAATGTTAAAACATACCAAAATCTTGGATTTAAAAATATTGATGATACCTATATAAAACAAAATAATAATCACTTACCGGGAGAAGGTGAGATTTATAAAAACCCATATTTGGCCAATACATACAAAAAGCTAGGTAGAAAAGGACGAGATGTTTTTTATAAAGGTGAACTTGCCAAAGTGATCGTAGATTTTATTCAGGAAGAAGGTGGATTTTTGTCTATGGAAGATTTAGCCTCGCATAGATCGGAGTGGGTTGAGCCGGTTTCGGTAAATTATCGAGGATACGATATATGGGAATTACCTCCAAACGGGCAAGGTATTGCTGCTTTACAAATGCTTCAAATATTGGAAGGATATGATTTCTCTAACATTAAATTTGGAAGCACAGAACATCTTCATTTATTTACCGAAGCGAAAAAACTGGCCTTCGAAGACAGGGCTAAATATTATGCAGATATGGATTTTGCCAATGTACCTGTTGCCGAATTATTGTCTGACTCATATGCAGATGAAAGGCGAAAATTAATTGGTGATAAAGCTTCTATTTATAATGCTGGTGAAATAAGTGCCGGTGAAACAATCTATTTAACGGTTGCAGATAAAGAAGGAAATATGATATCATTAATCCAAAGTAATTATCGAGGGATGGGTTCTGGAATGGTACCTCCAAAGTTGGGATTTATGCTGCAAGACAGGGGTGAATTATTCAGTTTAAAACACGGACAGGCGAATACATATGAACCTGAAAAAAGACCCTTTCATACAATTATTCCAGCTTTTATAACAAAAAACGGAGAACCATTTTTGAGTTTTGGAGTGATGGGCGGAGATTTTCAACCTCAAGGCCATACGCAAATAGTGATGAATTTAATTGATTTTGGAATGAATATACAAGAGGCTGGTGATGCGCCTAGATGGGAACATTATGGAACATCAACTCCAACCGGAATACAATCAGAAAGTACCGGAGGAATCAATGTTGAATCTGGAATTTCTTATGAAACTGTAAGAGGTTTATTAAATAAAAGACATAAAGTAGGATTCGCAAGAGGCTCTTATGGAGGGTACCAGGCAATTATGTGGGACAAAGAAAATAAAATATATCGAGGTGCTTCTGAAAGTAGAAAAGATGGACAAGCTTCTGGTTATTAAGTTAAAATTAAATATTTAGTGCCTGGTTGGAAATAGACGAATTTCATATGTTTATTAATTTTAGATGAGATTTTCATCTTTCTTTCTTGAGGAGAAGCCTTTGCATCAGCCGATTAGAAAAAAGTGAAAATATCGTTAAAAGAAAAAGGATTGATTTTGCTGTATTCCCGATCAGACACTATTTAGTTATTGGTTGTTTTCAATTGGTTAACATCAAAAAATATTTAATAACCCTTTCTTTTCTAATATTTTACAATATTTAATTAGCGTATTTTTTGCTGATCAAATGATGCAGAAACAATTAAAATTAATAACTTCTAATTGGATGTTGACCTTTATAAAAATTGAACCTATAGATTATTTTCAAAAAGTAAAATGTCCGGTTTTGGGCATTAATAGAGAAAAGGGTTTTCAGGTATTGTCAAAAGTTAATTTAGAAGGAATTGCAACAGGATTAGATAAGGCAAATAATAAGGATGTAATTACCAGAGAATTAAAAGATTTAAACCATTTGTTTCAAACTTCAGAAACAGGATCATTTACTAAGTATACCTCCATGGAGGAGACTTTTTCTCCCATAGCGCTTCATATTATTTCGGAATGGATTAATCAAAGATTTTAAGATGAATAAAAATAAGCATCATAAAAACAGGGAAGAATAGAATTATTGTTGATAATAATTCAGTCCTTCAACTAACAAGTTATTATCGACTTGAACATCAATTTCACATTGTTCCATTTTTTTGAGTAATATAAAATTAACTATGCCATTTACATTTTTTTTGTCGTATTGCATCAATTTAATAATAGGCTCAAAATCAGACTCTTGAATTAAGGTTTTTCCAAAGAAACGAATAATAAATTTCTTGATAAATTCAGTTTCTTCAAACGGGAAATCAAATAATTTTGATGAAAAATACAATTCAATTACCATACCTATGGCAATAGCTTCGCCATGAGTCAGATCATTTTTATCATCGTTTTCCAAAAAATAAGATTCAATGGCATGGCCCATTGTATGGCCAAAATTCAATATTTTTCGAAGGTTATCTTCTTTTAAATCTTTTAAAACAACATCATTTTTAATTTCAATGGATCGGTAAACCAAAGTATCTATAAATTGAGCATCCAGATCTTTCAATGATTTTATTTGTTCCCAAATTTTGGTGTCGAAAGTAAATCCGTATTTTATAATTTCTGCCATCCCTGATCGCATTTCTCTTTCCGATACGGTTTTTAAAAATTCGGTATCGATCAGTACCATTTCAGGATTGCTAAACATTCCAATTTGATTTTTCAATACACCCAGATCTATTCCGGTTTTGCCACCTACAGATGCATCAACCATACTTAATAGGGTAGTGGGAACATTGATAAATTTGATACCCCTTTTAAAAGTAGATGCCACAAATCCGCCCATATCTGTTATAACTCCACCACCTAAATTGATCATCAAACTCTTCCTGTCAGCACCCAAATCGGTCAAAGCATTCCAAATATCTGTACAAGTATTTAAATTTTTATGAATTTCACCAGGCTTAATCTCAATAATTTCAAATTGTAGATTAACATCCAATTGTTTGAGAAAGTAAGGAATACAATCTTTATTTGTATTTGAATCAACCAGAATAAATAATTTTGAATGAAAATTGTCCTTCAAATATTTTTGTAAGGCAGTAAATGCATTTTTTTTAAAATGCACATAATAATCTGTAGATAAAATAGAGTCCATGAAAATTATTTTGTCGGTGCAAATAACGGTCAAATTTTTGAAAAAAATAAATCAGTCTAAGTATCTTTGTCAGAAATATTTTCTAAATGAATAAATTATTTGAAGATACAGAAGTGGCTTTTGCTTTAAAATCTGATTCAGAATTGGAAAGAGCCTATTTTTTATTTAAATTGATTAAAAGTGAACCTTTAGTAAGAATTGGTACTGCTGTCACCAAATTTGCTTTAAAATCGAAACTTCCTGTTGAAGGATTGATTCGTTCTACTGTATTTGATCATTTTTGTGGGGGAGTAACCGAAGAAGATTGTATGTCAAATATTGACAATATGTACGGTAAAAATGTACATGCTGTTTTGGATTTTTCAGTAGAAGGAAAGGAAGATGAAATTCATTTTGATGATGCAAGAGATAAAACTTTAAAAATCATTAATTTTGTAAAAGAAAAAGATGCCATCCCTTTTGCCGTTTTTAAACCCACAGGATTCGGAAGGTTTGCCTTATATCAAAAAATTTCAGAAGGAAAAGAATTGACATCTAAAGAGGAGGAAGAATGGATTCGGGTTGTCGCTCGCTATGATGTTGTGTGTAAAGCATCCTACGATAAGAACATACCCGTTTTAATTGATGCGGAAGAAAGTTGGATGCAAAGGGCAGTCGATGATTTGATAGAACTGATGATGGAAAAATATAATAAGGATAAAGCCATCGTATTTGGAACCTTGCAATTGTATCGACATGACAGATTGGATTATTTGAAAAAAATACATATTAGGTCGAAGCAAAAAGGGTTTATACTTGGTCAGAAATTGGTTCGCGGAGCATATATGGAAAAGGAAAGGGAAAGAGCTAAAGAAAAGGGATATCAAGATCCTATTTGCAAAGATAAGATAGCCACGGATAAAAATTATAATGAGGCAATAAGATATATGTTTGATAATTTATCCAACACGGCTGTTTTTTGTGGAACTCACAATGAAAATAGTTCTTATCTAATGATGGATTTAATCTTGAATTCAAAATATGATAAAGGGGATTCACGTTTGTGGTTTGGACAATTGTATGGAATGAGCGACAATATAAGTTACAACTTGGCAAAGGAAAATTTTAATGTTGCCAAATATTTACCTTTTGGACCCGTTAAGGATGTGATGCCCTATTTAATACGTAGAGCAGAAGAAAACACTTCTGTAGCCGGGCAAACAAGCAGAGAATTAGGATTGATAAAGGCTGAAAAAAAACGAAGAAAAATCTAGATGTCTACTCGAAATATTTCATTGAATAAAATTTTAACCTTGCTATTTTTTATTGCAATAGATGTTTATGCTTATGTCGCATTGCGAAAAATTATTCAACGGCGTAAGTTCGGGAAATTATTCAATATTTTATACCTTTTAGCCGTTGTTATAGCTTATATAGGCTTGTATTTTTTGTTTTCAAATTTTAAATACAAGCCTTTAAATGCCAAACTTATACCCAATTTATTTATAGGTTTTTTCTTTTCTTTTTTTGTGTTTAAACTGGTGCTGATTGTATTTTTTATTATAGAAGATATCGTAAGAATATTGACTTTCATTTATTTAGCCATTAAAAATTTATTTTCGAAAAGAAGTAAAAGAATATCTATTCCAGGTCGAAGAAATTTTATTCGTCAAACAGGTTTAGCTGTAGCATCGGTGCCATTCGCTTCTATGCTATATGGAATTACAAAAGGTAAATACGATTTTAAAGTTAATAAAGTAAGTTTAGATTTTAAAAACCTACCTAAAGCTTTTCACGGGTTCAGAATTGTACAAATTTCAGACATACATTCGGGCAGTTTTGATAGTAGAAATGCTATTTTGAAAGGTATTGATTTGATCAATCAACAAAATGCTGATTTGGTTTTATTTACAGGGGATTTGGTTAATAATGATTCACGGGAAATTGAACCTTATATTGATGATTTTAAAAAATTGAAATCTAAAAATGGTGTTTTTTCTGTTTTGGGAAATCACGATTATGGTGATTATAAAAAATGGAGTTCTGAAGAGGAAAAGGAAGAAAATTTAAAACTTCTTTTCAAGTACCAAAAGAAAATGAATTTCCAACTTTTGAACAATCAAAATGTTGTCATTTCAAAACAAGGTGAGAAAATTGGAATTGTGGGTGTTGAAAATTGGGGAAATGCACCTTTTCCTCAAAAAGGTGATTTGGATATGGCAATTAAAGGATTGGAGGACATACCTTTTAAAATTTTATTATCCCATGACCCTACTCATTGGAATAAAAAAGTCATACCCCATCAAACTAAGTTTGATTTGACTTTATCGGGCCATACACATGGAATGCAGTTTGGAATTGAAATAGCTGGTTTTAAATGGAGTCCCATCAAATATATCTACCCTGAATGGGCAGATTTATACGAAAAAGCAGGACAATATTTATATGTAAACCGAGGTTTTGGATTTTTAGGATTTCCGGGAAGAGCTGGTATCAGACCAGAAATAACAGTTATAGAATTAAATCATATCGCATAAATGTTTAAAAATATTTTTAGTAGAGACAAAAAAGAAAATTCTTGCACCAATAGATTTGCATTGGTTGATGAGAAACAGTTAGATGACATTGTTCAACTATCTATGGAAAAGCCGGTTCTGATATTTAAACACAGTACTCGCTGTGGAATTAGCGGAATGATTCTTAATAGATTTGAAAAAAAAATTAAAGACTTGGATTCAGATTTTTATATTGTTGACGTTTTAAAAAATAGAGATATTTCCAATTTGATTGCTGATAGATTTAAGATTCCGCATCAATCACCGCAATTACTATATGTCAAAAGTGGTAAAATTGAATCATATGGTTCACATTCAGGGGTTTTGGATGTTGATTTAAAATTATAGGTTCTACCAGTAATTTAGTGAAGATTTAAAATTAGTTGATCGTATTACCATTTTTAAAATAATCTTTCTTACTACAAGAGATCACCACGTCACTCATTCTTCGTTCCTCGTGAAGACGATACATTGAGGCAGATTTTTCAAATAATGATTAAGGTCTCGAAAGTTTTCGGAATTTGATTTTAGAAGAAAGTGAAACGCCATAAGACAAGCACCAAATGACAAGTATACAAGGGTGAGATTTAAGAGTCAAATCGGTAATTATCAGCGTGATCTGCGAGAAAAACCAGCCAACACTAATCTGGGAAGTTCAATCCTGCCTGAGCTGGCGGAAGGTCAAAAATAAAATCTGAAATTATCAGCGTAATCTGCGAGAAAAACCAGTAAAAACCGGTCAACACTATTTAGGGTTTGTTTATTCTTCCGTCTCCTGTCTCCTGTCTCGGTTTGATAGCCATTCAAATATTATTGTTGCAATTTTAAAGACGTTATAGAAATAAGGTCTTATTTAGCCTTACGAATTCTTCCTTTACATTCGCCAAAACCAATACGAACTTTGTCATTTTCACAATATCCTCTTAAAATAACCGTGTCACCATCATTGATAAATTTACGTTCAGTGCCATCACTCATTTTAATTGGATTTGTCCCTTTCCATGAAAGCTCAAGCATGGATCCATAACTGTCTTTAGTTGGTCCGGAAATGGTTCCACTACCGTATAAATCTCCTGAACGCACATTACAGCCATTTACTGTTTGATGCGCCAATTGTTGAATCATGGTCCAATACATATATTTAAAATTAGTATTGGTCACTATAGTTTCTTCTTGTTTTTTAGGTTTTATGGCAACCTGCAATTTAATATCATAACTATTTTTACCTTCTTGTTGCAAATATTCTAAAGGCTTTGGATTTTGTTCAGGACTCTCTACCTTAAAAGGAGTTAAGGCATCCATGGTAACTATCCAGGGAGAAATTGTCGAAGCAAAGTTTTTGGCTAAAAACGGACCAAGCGGAACGTATTCCCATTTTTGAATATCCCTTGCACTCCAGTCATTTAACAAAACCATTCCAAATATGTAATCTTCCGCTTTATGAATTGATATTGATTTGCCCATTTTGTTGGCATTGGTAGTAATGAATCCCATTTCTAATTCAAAATCCACCAATTTTGAAGGGCCAAAAACAGGTTGGCTTTCTCCATTGGGCAAGGTTTGCCCCTTCGGCCGTCTTATTTTAGTACCGGATACAACGATGGATGAAGAACGACCATGGTATCCAACGGGGATATGTAACCAGTTTGGTAAGAGTGCGTTGTCAGGGTCTCTGAACATAGTTCCAACATTAGTAGCATGCTCCTTGCTTGAATAAAAATCGGTATAATCGCCTATATCCACCGGTAGTAGCATTTCAATATCTTTGATCTTGTAAATGGCCACTTTTCTATGTTTTTTATGATCTTTTAATTTTGAATTTTCTGAATCAAAAATATCTGCAATTCTATTTCTAATCAATCTCCAGGAAGCTTTTCCGCAAGAAATAAAATCATTCAATGAATCTTGCATAAAGATGTCATCCGTCAATGGAATTCCTTCAAAATAGTTCAGTTGATGTAGCACAGCCAAATCAATAGCATATTCACCAATTCTTGTACCAATTGTTGTAACATTACCCAAGGTTAAAAATACACCAAAAGGAATGTTTTGAATGGGAAAGTCTGATTTTTCTTCAACGGTTAACCACGATTTTCTATCTGGATTATTTGCTGTAATTTTCATTTATAATGAGTTAAATATTTTAAATAATTGATGATTTATTATAGGTAAAAATAATTGAATCAAATATAAAAATATTATGTTTATATGCGAAAGGAATTTATTAAATTTGGCTGGATTTAACATAAACTAAAATATTAAAATTTCATGCAAAGAGATCAATTGATTTTTGATTTAATTCAAGACGAAAAAGAAAGACAAATTAACGGAATCGAATTGATCGCTTCTGAAAATTTTGTCAGTGACCAGGTATTAGAAGCCGCAGGATCAGTGCTTACTAATAAGTATGCAGAGGGATATCCAGGCAAACGCTATTATGGTGGTTGTGAAGTGGTTGATGTGATTGAGCAGCTTGCAATTGACAGGGCAAAAGAAATTTTTGGTGCAGAATATGTTAATGTACAGCCACATTCCGGTTCACAGGCAAATGCTGCAGCTTATTCAGCAGTCTTAAAACCGGGAGATACGATTTTGGGTTTTGATCTGTCACATGGTGGACATCTGACTCACGGGTCTCCTGTGAATTTTTCAGGGAAATTATATAAAACTGCTTTTTATGGAGTTGAAAAAGAAACAGGTGTTTTAAATTATGATAAAATTCAAGAGAAAGCTACCGAAGTAAAACCTCAATTGATCATTGCCGGAGCTTCAGCTTATTCAAGAGATATGGATTTTAAACGATTCAGAGAAATAGCCGATAGTGTGGGTGCCATTTTATTGGCAGATATATCACATCCTGCCGGATTGATAGCCAAAGGAATTTTGTCTGATCCAATGCCTCATTGCCATATTGTTACAACTACTACTCATAAAACTTTAAGAGGGCCTAGGGGTGGAATTATCATGTTAGGCAAGGATTTTGAAAATCCTATGGGTGAAAAAACATTAAAGGGCAAAATAAAAATGATGAGTACTTTAATTAACTCTGCCGTATTCCCTGGAATGCAAGGAGGACCTTTGGAGCATATCATTGCAGCCAAAGCTATTGCTTTTGGTGAAGCTTTAACCGATGAATTCTTACATTACCAGATTCAGGTTAAGAAGAATGCAGCTGCCTTGGCTGAAGGCTTGGTAGCTAAAGGGTATCATTTAATTTCCGGCGGAACGGATAATCATATGATGCTGATAGATTTACGCAATAAAAATATAACAGGAAAAGAAGCTGAAAACGCCTTGGTAAAAGCCGATATTACGGTAAATAAAAATATGGTTCCCTTTGATGATAAATCACCTTTTATTACTTCGGGAATTCGAATTGGCTCTGCTGCCATTACATCAAGAGGATTAAAAGAAGATGATATGCAAGCTGTTGTTGATTTGATTGATGAAGTAATCAGCAATTTTGAAAATGAAGAAATATTAGAAAATGTTGCTGAAAAAGTGAATGAATTGATGAGTGAGAGGCCACTGTTTGTTGGTTGATTTTAGATTTAAAATTGTCAGCCAATAATTTATTTTCGGCATGATAATTGTTTAAAATAGCTTAAATTTATATAAATCATGTTAGTTTGGCAGGTGTTCTTTTTTCTACCAGCTGGATTGATAATCTATTGAATTAATTTATTTTAAGCTAAATCTAAATCAGAGAATGACTACAATATTTACTTTAGGAATCTATAATATCCGCAAATATTATTCAAAATATTTAATTCTATTTTTTCTTCTATTCAATTTGGGATTTGTGAATGCAAATGAATTTCATTCGATTGATTTAAATGCAAAAGAGCATGGGGAATCGGTTAATTTAAGTGAGGAAATATATATTCAACTCGATAAATCAACTTACCAAAGAGGTGAGCATATTTGGTTTAAGGCTTTCCTATTTGCGAAATCAGGTAGTTTAATTGATAGAAGTGAGGTGGTTTATGTAGAATTAATCAATCCAAATAATGAAATTATTGACAGAAAAATTCTTAAAATGAACAGTGGATGGAGTCATGGAGATTTTAAATTAGCGAATGATATTGAAAAGGGAACTTATAGGATTCGTTCTTACACAAATTTCATGCGAAATTTTGGCCAGAATTATTTTTTTAATCTGAATATTGATATCGTCGGTACAGACGATAAAAATTCAAGCTTGGGAAACGCAGATGATGAGAGAGGATTGAATTTAGAGTTTTTTCCTGAAGGAGGTCAAATGGTCAATGGACTTTTAAATAGAATTGCATTTAAGATTTCAGGTGTAAATAAAAAAACAAGGATTGAAGGATTGATTAAAGATGAATCTGATAACCCTGTTTCTAAATTAAGGGCGTCAAAAATTGGTATGGGTATGTTTCGATTGATTCCTGAGAAGGATAAAAAATATACAGCGCATATTACTTATAAGGGAAAAAATTTAGAGTTTGATTTACCTGCTTCAATCAATGAGGGAGTTATCATGCAGGTAAACGAATTTGGAGATCACTATCGCGTTACAATAGTGTCTTCATTGTCGGAAGGCATAAATAATTTGAAACTGGAATGTTTACAAGATAATGAATTGATTAGTGCGGCGAATTTGACCGGATCAAAATCGAGAACCCTTCTTAATATAATCAAGTCAGATTTCGACCATGGATTGGTTCAGTTTTCATTGAAAGATAAAAACGGCACCAAGATTGGCGATAGATTGGTTTTTTTGGATTCAAATGAATCCATGGTAGATATTGATATTGCCCCATCAAAAGAATCTTATAATCAAGAAGAGATGATTGAATTGGGTTTTTCTTTAGGATCTTCAGGAGCTTCTAACATTACGAATTTATCGGTAACTGTTACAGAAATTTCCAATAATCCGGATC
>Ga0114949_10001157_pt1 | contig 15733 bp, 10 predicted proteins | sample N074metaG_FD_83505 | JGI IMG/M metagenome (GOLD analysis project Ga0114949, IMG submission 83505) | Deep subsurface microbial communities from Kermadec Trench to uncover new lineages of life (NeLLi) - N074 metaG | ecosystem: Environmental > Aquatic > Marine > Ocean trench > Sediment | place... | reverse complement strand
GCGCCATGGCGGGCAAGAGTGAGGTCAGCATCGTGTTCGATGATCCGCTGCGCGTGCTGAGCGTGAACCACGAAATGAGCCCTTAGCCAGTACTCGTGTGCCATCGCGCTCGCGCAGCCGTGACCCGTTGAGATATCCGGGCTAGCCCCCGGGAGTTCTTCAGCACCCTGTTCGGCGAACGCGTCGCTCGGCAGGTAAGATCGCCCCCATGCAGGCGATCCATATCGAGCGCACGGGGCCCCCGGAAGTCCTCGTCGAGCGCCAGGTTCCCGCTCCGGAACCGGGGCCCGATGAGGTGCGCATCGCGGTGCGCGCCGCCGGGGTGAACTTCGCCGATTTGCTGCAGCGCCTCGGTCTCTACGGCGGGGCACCGAAGCGTCCGTACATACCCGGCTTCGAGGTTGCCGGCGAGGTCGAGGCGGTTGGCGGCGCCGTCGAGCGCTTCGCGATCGGCGACCGCGTCGTGGCGTTGACTCGATTTGGTGGCTATGCGCAGCAGGTATGCGCTGCGCAAGGCAACGCGTTGGCGCTTCCTCCCGAGATCGGCTTCGAGGAAGCCGCGGCACTGCCGGTCAACTACCTGACGGCGTGGATTTGCATGATTACGATGGGCAACCTGCAGGCGGGCGAACGGATCTTGATTCATGCTGCCGCCGGTGGCGTCGGTACGGCGGCGGTTCAACTTGCCCGGAACATCGGCGCCGAGTGCTTCGCCACCGCCGGCTCCGACGAGAAGGTCGAGTTCGTTGACGCGCTCGGCGCGGATCATCCCATCAACTACAACACCCACGACTTCGTCGAGGAGATCCGCCGGATTGCCGGCAAGCGCCCCATCGACCTGATCCTCGACGGCGTCGGCGGCCAGACGATGCGCAGAAGCTACGATCTCTTGGCGCCGCTCGGCCGGCTGGTGTCGTTTGGTCTGTCGGAGGCCGTCGCCGGGCCGGCGCGAAACCTACCGCGGGCTTTCCTGGCGTGGTGGCGTACACCGCGCTTCAATCCCATCGACATGATCGGCCGCAACACCGGCGTGTTCGGTTTTCATCTGGCCCATCTTCACGGCAAGCACCGGGTGGTGGCCGAGGCCTTTGCCGAGATTGTTCGGCGGGCGCAGACCGGCGAGCTGAAGCCCATCATTGCCCGCACGTTTCCGATGAGCGCCGACGGTGCAGCAGCGGCGCACCGCTACCTGCATGAACGCCGCAACATCGGCAAAGTGCTCTTGGTGGAAAGCAGGCCCTGACGACCATGAGCTCCGTCGAAGATCACTACACCAGCAGCGATCTCGGCGATCGCATTCTGGCGGCGCTGGAGACTTCCGGTGCCGACATGGGCGCGCTGACCATCGACGACCTGGCGCCCGTCGACGCGCTTCATATTCGCGGCCGTGAAGCCACCGTGGAGCTGGCGCAGATGGCGCGCCTCGACGCCGAACAGCTGGTTCTTGACGCCGGCTGCGGCATCGGTGGCACCTGCCGTTACCTGGCGGCGACATTCGGCTGCAAGGTCATCGGCGTCGACCTGACCGACGAGCATTGCAGCGTCGCCGAGATGCTCTCCGCCCGCGTCGGCCTTTCGCAGCTCACCGAGTTCCACCGGGGAAGCGTGCTCGAGCTGCCCTTTGCAAACGACCACTTCGATCTCGTGTGGACCGAACACACACAAATGAACATCGCCGATAAGGCTGCCTTCTACGGCGAGCTGTTCCGCGTCCTCAAGCCCGGCGGCGGGCTTGCCTTTCACGACATCTTCGCCGGGCCCGAGGGCGATCTGCACTTTCCGGTGCCGTGGGCGACGGATGCTTCGATCAGCCACCTGATCCCCATCGAGGAACTACGCACCGTGCTCGGGGCGGCCGGGTTTTCGCAGCTTGCTTGGGAAGACAAGACCGGGGCATCGACAGCGTTCTTCGAAGGCATGGTTGGTGCTGCGCCGCAGGCTATCGGCATTCACGTGATCATGCGCGACGCCAAGACAAAAATTCCCAACCTGCTTCGTAATCTGAAGGGCGGGCGCGTTTGTGTCGTACAGGCGGTGTTGAAAAAGCCGTCGTAGCGGGGGGCCCGGCCGGTCGAAGCGGCGCCACCAGCTTTCCCATGTTCACCGCAGTTTGCCTCAGGAGAGGGTCCCATGAGCAACAAGCCGGTTATGAACATTGAGGACATCGAGCCGATTACCTTCGGCAACGGCGGTCGATTCGAAGGGCAGTTCCGCTGGGTGTCGCAGCACAACGGCGCCGTGAAGCTGGGCTACAACTTCGTCACCCTGGCGCCGGGGAAGACCGCCTTTCCGTATCACTTCCATCGTGGCAACGAAGAGGCGTTCTTCATTCTCGAAGGAACCGGGTTGTTGCGCTACGACGGCGAAGAACATCCGCTGCGCCCCGGCGACGTGGTCGCCTGTCCGGCCGGAAAGGACTCGGCACACCAGATTACCAACGACTCGGACGACGACCTCAAATACGTTGCGATCAGTACCAAGCTGGGACCCGAAGTGGTGCACTACCCGGACTCCAACAAGATCGGCATGATGGGCGACCGTGATCCCGGCGATCCTCCCGACCAGCCGCCCTTCCGCTTGATCGTCAAGGGTGACGCCGGCGTCGACTACTGGGAAGGGGAGGAGTAGGGTGACGGGCGTCACCTCGCGTTAGCCTAGGTCGCGAGCAACTGCAACCCGGAGCCTGTCTCATGCGCACCTCGCCGTCCGCTTGTCTGTCCGTTGCTCTCGTTTCTGCGATTCTCTTGCTGTCTTCCGGGTGCTCGGGTGGCGACTCCCCGGGGGCAGCTCCCGCCGCCGGCGGCGGCGACGTCCTCGCTAGCAACAGCTACGACGACCTGCTCACCCTCTTCGAAGACTGGCGCGAATTCGTCCGCCCGAACCGCGTCGACGGTGTGCCCGACTACAGCGCCGCGGCCATGGCAGCGCAACAGGCGCAGCTGCCGGCCTACCGGGCACGGCTCGCCGCCGTCGATCCCAGCGACTGGCCCATCGAGCAACAAATCGATCACTACCTGGTGCGCGCCGAGATGAACGGCCTCGACTTCGACCATCGGGTGCGCAAACCGTGGGCCGATAATCCGGCCTTTTACGTCACCATCTTCTCGGCGCAGTCCGATGTGCCGGCACACGAAGGGCCGATCATCGACGCATGGCTCGATACCTGGGCCCATGAGTATCCGCTCGATGCGGCGAGCACCGACCTGTTTGCCGAGAGAATCGCAACCATTCCGGCCTTACTGCGGCAGGCGCGGGGCAACCTTACCGGCAACGGCGCCGATCTGTGGAGGATGGCGCCGCGCTCGTTCGCCGCCCAGAGTGGCGACCTGCAGGCGCTCGCCGGGCGCGTCGCCGGCAGCAGTGCAGAGCTCGACCAAGCCATCGCCGCGGCCATTGCGGCGACCGACGAATTTCGCGCCTGGCTGGCAGCAGAAAGTCCTTCCAAGACGGGTCCCTCCGGGGTCGGCGCCGGCAACCACACCTGGTACCTGCAGAACGTTCACTTGGTCGATTACACCTGGGAGCAAGAGGAAACGCTGCTGGAGCACGAGTTGGCGCGCTCGCTCACCTCGCTGCGCCTCGAAGAGAACCGCAACCGGGACCTGCCGATGCCGACTCGGGTCGACAACGCCGAGGACTACGACCGCGTCTTCAACGCCGCCGTCGACACCATGATCGCCTTCCTCGAGGAGGAAGAGGTCTTTTCGATGCGTGACTACATGGAGCCGGCGCTGCGCGCCCGGGTCGGCCGTTTCAGCCCCACCGACGGGTTGCGCGGCTTCTTCTCGGAGATCAGCTACCGCGGCCCGCTCACCATGCGCAACCACGACGTGCACTGGATCGACCTGGCGCGCCGGGAGTTTCAGCCGCACGAGAGCCCCATCCGTCGGGCTTCGCCGCTCTACAACATGTACGACAATCGCTCCGAAGGCATGGCCACCGGCTTCGAAGAATGGATGATGCACGCCGGCTTGTTCGACCAACAACCGCGCACCCGCGAGCTCATCTGGATCCTGCTGGTGCAGCGTGCCGCCCGCGGCCTCGGCGGCCTGCGTCAGCACGCCGGGGAGTACACTCTGCAGGAGGCAGCCGAGTTTGCTTCTTCCTGGGTGCCGCGCGGCTTCCTGCCTGCCGACGGCGCCACCATCCAGGGTGAGGAGCACTTCTACCTGACCCAACCCGGTTACGGAACCAGCTACATCATCGGCAAGATCGAGATCGAGAAGCTCCTCGCCGAGCGTGCCAAGCAGCTCGGCGACGAGTTCACCATCAAGCGCTTCTTCGACGAGTTCTTCGCCGCCGGTGTCATCCCCGTCTCGCTTATCCGTTGGCAACTGACCGGCAACAAGGCATCATTCCTCGACGCATTGCAGGACCAGGGCACTGAGTAATGCCGCTGTGGCTCCATCACCAGCGGAAAGATCCATGAAAGCCATTTGGAACGGACAAGTGCTGGCCGACAGCGACGACACGGTAATCGTGGAGGGCAATCACTACTTTCCGGCCGATTCGCTGGACCGGCAGTTCTTCACGTCGAGCAGCCATACCTCGCTGTGCTCCTGGAAGGGCACGGCGTCGTACTATCACGTCGTTGTCGACGAGCAGGAAAACCCCGACGCTGCCTGGTACTACGAGAACCCCAGCGCCGCTGCGGCGGAGATCAAGGACCGCGTGGCGTTCTGGCGCGGCGTGTCCGTTACGCCGTAGCAGCGCCTCGGCATCGTCGCAGCGCCTTGGTATCGTCACATGCCTTGGCATCGTCGCAGCGCCCCGGCATCGTCACAACGCCTCGACCCTCGTCGCAACGGTGTTGCGGCGATCGACCCGGGGCAGGGAACAAGGACAGCACCATGAGCGACAAGAAGATCATCGCTGTTACAGGAGCCACCGGCGCCCAAGGCGGCGGGTTGGCGCGCGCCATTCTCGCAGATGACAGCGGCGAGTTCGCTGCCCGCGCTATCACCCGAAACGTCGAGTCCGACAAGGCCGCGGCGTTGGCCGATGCCGGCGCTGAAGTCGTCGCTGCCGACCTCGACGACGTTGCGAGTCTCGAACGCGCTTTCGAAGGCGCCCACGGCGTCTTTTGCCTGACCAATTTCTGGGAGCACTTCAGCCCCGAGAAAGAAGCGCAGCAGGTTGCCAACCTGGCCCAGGCGGCCAATAACGCCGGCGTGGAGCACGCCATCTGGTCGACCCTGGAAGACACGCGCAACTGGGTTCCACTCGACGACGACCGCATGCCGACGCTGATGGACAACTACAAAGTGCCCCACTTCGATGCCAAGGGGGCCGCGAACCAGACCTTCATCGACCAAGGTGTTCCCACCACCTTCCTACTGACGTCGTTCTACTGGGAGAACCTCATCCACTTCGGCATGGGCCCGCAGAAGGGGCCCGACGGCGTATACGGGATCACCATGCCGATGGGTGACAAGAAATTACCGAGCATTGCCGCGGAGGACATCGGCCGCTGTGCCCTCGGCATCTTCCAGCGGGGTGAGGCGTTGATCGGCAAGACGGTGGGCATCGCCGGCGAGCATCTGAGCGGCAACGAGATGGCCGACGCACTTACCGACGCGCTGGGCTTCGAAGTGCGCTACAACGACGTGCCGCCCGAGGTGTACCGTGGCTTCGACTTCCCCGGCGCCGACGACCTGGGCAACATGTTCCAGTTCAACCGTGATTTCGACACCGACTTTCGTGGCGCCCGCAGTATCGAGCAGTCGCGCGAGCTCAACCCACAGCTGCAAACGTTTGCCGGCTGGTTGGTTGACAACAAGGACCAGATTCCGATCGAGTAACGAGCGCCCCGCTGATCGTCTTTGCCGTGTCCAGTGGGCCCGCATCGCCCAGCAGAACAACCCGCAGTCGGTGGCGGTGTTCGCCAAGAACATGGCCATGGAGAAGGCCTTCGCCGACGCTGGTGGCCTGCTGTTGGCGGGCATTGATCCCACCGGATACGGACAGGTCACGTCGGCCTCGGGCGTCAAGGCCTGAAACCGCTGACGGTCGGTTATCGTAGCTTTGACTATGATCACCACCGTGCTCTTGTGGGTGCTCGCCGCGGCGCTTGTTATCGTCGGCGTACTCGGGCTGCTGCTGCCGGCGTTGCCGGGGGCCCCGTTGCTGTTTGGCGGACTGCTGGTTGCTGCCTGGCTGGAGGACTTCGCCTATGTCGGGCCCTGGACGCTGACCCTGCTGGCGATCATGGCGGCGCTCACCTACCCGATCGATTTTCTCGCCGGAGCGCTTGGCGCCAAGGGGTTCGGTGCCACCAAGTACGCTATGGTCGGTGCGTTCGTCGGCGCCCTGGTGGGCATCTTCTTCGGATTGCCGGGGATCCTCCTGGGCCCGTTCTTCGGCGCCGTCCTCGGCGAGTTGCTGGCCGACCGCAGCCTCCAGGAAGCCAGCGCCGCCGGCCTCGGAGCCACCATCGGCCTGGCGCTGGGGGTCGCAGCCAAGATGGCACTGGCCTTCTCGATGCTCGGCATATTCGTGCTCATGCGCCTGTGGGGCGGGGTCGGGTAGGCCGGGGACGGATCTAGACACCCGCGAAATGGGCCGCTGTCGCCGGCCTCCGAACGGCTGGCTTCTTTTCGGATAGCGCGGTATTACTTTGCCTATCGTCAGATCGACGGCTACCTCCGCGAGGGTCCCCATCGTCGCGAAACTAAAATGTAGAGGGAGTGGAGCATGAGCTTGAGCCGGCGTTGTTTTTCTATTCTGGGACTTGGTCTTGCGGTCACCATGTTGCTGTCGAGCGCCGTGCTGGCGCAGGGCCGCGGGGGCGGTGGCGGCCGCGGGCTTCAGAGCCAGCCGGTGGAAGCACCGAAATTCCAGTACATGGGCCCGGCCAACGCCGGGCGCTTCGCTGCCATCGCCGGCGTGCCCGGCGACCTGGACACCTACTATCTCGGCGCCGCTTCGGGCGGTCTGTGGAAGACCACCGACGGCGGCGAGACCTTCGCGCCGCTCTTCGACGAGCAGCCGGTTCAAGCCATCGGCACCATCGCCATCGCGCCATCGGACCCGAGCATCATCTGGGTCGGCACCGGTGAGGCGTGGGCTATCCGCGACTCCGACATGATGGGCGACGGCGTCTACAAGTCCACCGACGCCGGCGCCACCTGGACGCACATGGGGCTGACCGAAAGCGGCCGCATCGGCCGTATGGTCATTCACCCGACCGACCCGGATATCGTCTTCACCTGCGCGCTTGGTCGCACCACCGGCCCGCAGCAGGAGCGCGGCGTGTTTCGCACCACCGACGGCGGGCAGAACTGGGAGCGCGTGTTGTTCGTCGACGAGGACACCGGTTGTTCGGGCCTCGATATGGACAGCAATAACCCCGACGTGCTGTTCGCCGGCACCTGGGACGTGGTCATGCACACTTGGGCGATGTTCTCGGGTAACGGCCCGGGCAGCGGTGTGTACGTGTCGCGTGACGGTGGCGACAGCTGGGTGGAGATCGACGATCCGGGCCTGCCCACCGATCCCGTCGGCAAGATCGACGTAGCCATTGCTCCCTCCGACTCCCAGCGCGTATATGCGCTCATTCAGACGGCCGACCAGGGTTCTGTATGGCGCTCGGATGATGGTGGCGAGAACTGGCGCGTGGTGAGCTGGGACCGCCAGCTCATCGGCCGCGCCGGCTATTACATCCGCATCGACGTGAACCCGGCCGACGCCGACGAGGTGCTGATCGCTTCGAGCACCTTCTTCCGCTCCACCGACGGCGGCGCCACCTGGCCGCTGCGTGGCGGTGGCTGCGGTGACTGCCACGACATCTGGATGGATCCGCTCAACCCGGACCATTGGGCAACCACGGGTGACGGCGGCGTCGGCGTCACCCGCGATCACGGCGCCAGCTTCGCACGCTACTCGCTGCCCATCGGGCAGATGTATCACGTCGCCGTCGATAACCGCGTGCCCTATTGGATCTACAGCAACCGGCAGGACAACGGCACCATGCGCGGCGCCAGCGATTCGCCGGTAACGGTGCCCAACGTGCCCTCGTACTACAACGACGAGGGAGTAGGTATCGGCAGCCGCTTCAATCCTGACCGCGCCGCTGGCGGTCGTGGTGGTCGGGGGGGAGGCCGTGGCGGGCGTGGTGGCTTCGCTAATCGCGGTGCCGGCGGCACGCCCTGGCAGGGTGGCATCGGCGGTTGTGAGTCGGGCTTCACCATTCCCGATCCGACCAACCCCGACGTTATCTACGCCACCTGTTACGGCAACAAGGTGACGCGCTATGACGACAAGGTCGGGCGTGCCCGCTCCATCGAGCCCTACATGATCACGCTCGACTCGCAGCCCGATGTCATCGACTACCGCTGCCACTGGACGCCGCCGCTGGCCTTCGATCCGTTCGATTCCGAGACCGTCTACTACGGTTGCCAGGTGATCTTCCGCACCCAGAATCGCGGCCAAAGCTGGGACCTGTTCAGCCCCGACTTGTCGACCCAGGACCCGTCTCGTGTGGTCTCGTCGGGCGGCATCATCGGCGACAACCTGGGGCAGTTCTATGGCGAGGTGGTGTTCGCCATCGCCCCATCGGAGATCCAGCAGGGCCTGGTCTGGGCCGGCACCAACGACGGCAAGGTCTGGTACACCGACAACGACGGCGGCAGCTGGAATGACGTCACCGCCAACGTCGGCATGAAGGAGTGGGGCATTGTGCGCAAGATCGAGCCCTCACGCTTCGACCCCGCCACCGCCTACATGGTCGTCGACTATCACATGATGGACGACCGCATGCCGTACCTGTACAAGACCACCGATTTGGGGCGGACCTGGACCAGTATCACGGGCGACCTGCCCGCCGGCCACCCGCTCGATTACCTCATGTCGTTTGCCGAGAATCCCAACCGCGAGGGCATGCTGTTCGTCGGCAGCGGACACGGCTTCTACTACTCGATGGACGACGGTGCCTCGTGGAGGCCGTACCAGGAGGGTCTGCCGGCCGCGCCGGTGAGCTGGATCGTGGTGGAGCCGCGCTACCACGATGTGGTGATCTCCACGTATGGGCGCGGGCTGTTCATCATGAAAGACATTACGCAGCTCGAACAGCAGGACGCGGCGGTCAATGCCGGCGCCCACCTGTACGAGCCGCGTCCCGGCTTCCGCCAGGCGCGCAGCGGGTCCGCCGAGTTCGTCTATTCGCTGGATTCCGACGCCACGGTTACGTTCCATATCCTCGACGGTGGCGGCAGCGTGCTGCGCACCATGGAAGTTCCTTCGCGCGCCGGCCTCAACAAGACCAGTTGGGATCTGAGGTACGAGGGATCGGTCCAGGTCGAGCTCCGTACCGTCCCTCCGGACAATCCGGAGATCTGGAACGAGGCCCGGTTCATGGGCCAGGAGACCCGCACGATTACCCACTGGGGTATCAACGGCGCCAAGCGCGCCGGTCCCATCGCGGCACCGGGTGGGCACACGGTGCGCATGACGGTGGACGGCCGCGCGCAGGAGCAGACCTTCGAGATCCTCAAGGATCCCGCGATCCCCTCGCCGGACGACGACCTGCGTGCCTCGACGGCGGCGCAGGTGCGCATCCGCGACGCCATGAACGTCACGGCAACGATGGTCAACAACGTCGAGATCATGCGGAAACAGATCGAGGATATGGAGGTGGAGTACGCCGGGCACGATGATCTCGAGGCGGCGCTCGCCCAGCTCGACCGCAAGATTCTCGATGTGGAGCTCCTCATGCTGTCGGAGACCGAGCTGCACAGCGACGACAAGTGGTTCGTCGAGGCCTACCACACCTACCAGAACCTCATTTGGCTCAACGGCGAAGTGGGGTTGGGCGCCGGCGATGTCGCCGGCGGCGCCGAGTACCGGCCGACGGATCAGTCGATGGCTACGCTGGCGCGCCTCGAGGCGGAAGTCGAGCAAGCCAGGGCGGGCCTCGACAACCTCGCCGATACCGTGATCCCTGAATTCAACCGCGCGCACGAGGGTCGATTGCGGCCCATCGTGATCCGGAGGTGAGGCACGAGGCCGGACGGATGCACAAGCCGCGGCTTCGCGCTCTTCTCACGCTGGCGTTTCTACTCGCGGGTACGGTGAACTGTTCGGGCTCTGCGGATACGCCCGATCTCCAAGATCTCGATCTCCCCGACCCCGGTCGCCCCGTCGGCATTGCCGGCGCCCCGCTGAACGTCCTGCTGATCACCGTCGACGACATGGGGTGGGACTCTCTGGGGGTGACGGGCTCCCCGGTTCCCGACATCTCACCCAACATCGACCGGCTGGCCGGCGAGGGCATGCTATTTACCCAGGCCCACGTGACCATCGCCATTTGCCAGCCGACGCGCGCCGTGTGGATGACCGGGCGCTACCCCCACCGCAGCGGTGCGCTCGGCTTCGATCCGATCGACGCGCAGGTGCCGACGCTTGTCGAGGCGCTCGCCGAGGCCGGGTTTCGCACCGGCTTGATGGCAAAGACAGGACATGTCGTCCCCAGCCGACTCGCCGCGTTCGAGGCGGTCATCAGGGCCAAGGATCTGCAGAACGGCCGCAGCCCGGAGCTCTACTACCAGCACGCGGCGGAATTCTTTCGACAAGCCCAGAGCGCCGGCCAGCCGTTTTTCTTGATGGCCAACTCTCAAGACCCGCACCGGCCCTTCGTCGCCAGCCGGCAGGAGGTCAACGCCAGGGCGCGGGATGCCACCAGCACCAGCGAGCAGTACGGCGGCGGCTTCCCCGAGGCGGAATTGGCCTTTGCTCCCGAGCAAGTCCCGGTACCGGGTTACTTGGCGGATCTGCCCGCCGTTCGACGGGAGATGGCGCAGTACTACACCTCCGTACAGCGAGCCGACGCCACCGTGGGCGCCGTCCTTCGGGCGCTCGACGACTCGGGGATGGCGGAGCGCACCCTGGTGATGTTCTTGTCCGATCACGGCCCCTCTCTTCCGTTCGCCAAGGCCAACGTCTGGATGCACTCGACCCGCACGCCCTGGATCGTGCGCTGGCCCGGTGTCGTCACCGCCGGTGTGGTCGACGCTGAGCACATGATGGCGGGGATCGATCTGGCGCCGACCATTCTCGACGCCGTTGGTCTCGACAATCTGGACGGTGCCGACGGAAGGTCGTTCGTTCCGGTGCTGAGAGGCGAGGCGCAAGCCGGCCGGGAGGTCGTCTTCACGCAGATCAACTCGCTATCGAGCGGCAGGTCCTATGCGATGCGCTCGGTGATCGGCCGGCAATACGGCTACATCTTCAACGCCTGGGCCGATGGCGAGACTTCCTATCGCTCAGAGGCCAGCGGAGGTCTGACGCTATCGGCGATGCGCGACGCAGCGGGCCGGGACCCGGCCCTGGCTGAACGGGTAAGCCACTACATGTTTCGTTCCCCGGAGGAGCTTTATGACTACGGTCGTGACCCTGATGCGCGGGAAAACCTGATCGGTAGCCGCGAGCGCGCGGCGACAGCCGATCGATTGCGTGCGATGTTACTCGAGCACATGAGATCCACCGACGATCCGCAGCTTGCAGCCTTCGAGGCCTGGCTCGCGCAGTTGGAGTAGGTCCCATCCGGGGTGCAAGACCCTTCCACCGGAGAAAAATGATGCGCATCAAGACCGTCGTTTTTGCCCTGGTAGTCGTTGTTCTTCTGGTCGCGCCGCAGGCGGGGCAGGCGCAGCAGCGTGGCGGCCGCGGTGCGGCGGCGCCCGAGGCTTCGGGCGAGCAAGCCGCTGTTCCCGACGAGCAGTCGTCGGTCACCGAGCACACCATCGTGGTCGACGGACAGACGGTGCCGTACACCGCCAACGCGGCGACCATGCACCTGGTCAACGACGACGGCGAGGTCAACGGCAGCCTGTACTACACCGCCTACACGCGCAGCGACGTGGACAGCAGCAGGCGGCCGATCTCATTCATTTACAACGGCGGGCCGGGTTCCGCCTCGATGTGGTTGCACATGGGCGCTTTTGGTCCCAAGCGGGTGCTGGTCAACGAGTCCGGGCCGACGCCGCCGCCGCCCTACGACCTGGTGGACAACCCCGGCACGCTGATCGATATCACCGACATGGTGTTCATCGATCCCATCGGCACCGGCTTCAGCCGTGTGGTGGGCGCCGGGCAGGGAAGTGAGTTCTGGGGTATCGACGAGGACGCCGCTTCGCTAACGCAGTTCATCTCGCAGTACATCACCCGCAACCAGCGCTGGAACTCGCCCAAGTTCCTGATGGGCGAGAGCTACGGCACGACGCGCTCGGCGGTGCTGGTAAACATGTTGCAGAGCCGCGCCGGCATGGATTTTTCAGGGGTGGTGCTGATCTCGGCGGTGCTCGACTTCGAGACGCTGCTGTTCGCCCCGGGGCACGACACCTCGTACGTCACCTACCTGCCGACCTATGCCATCACCGCGGCGTATCACGGCGCCGTGGCGTGGCCGGATGATCTCGATGGCTGGCTCGACGAGGTGCGCGAGTTTGCCGTCGGCGAGTACGCTCACGTCTTGGCGCAGGGGGCCTCGGCTCCGGCGGCGCAGGTTGCGGCGGTGCGCGCCAAGCTGGCCGAGTACACCGGTGTGTCCGAGGAATACCTCGAGCGCGCCAATCTGCGGGTCAACGCCACCCAGTTTCGCGCCGAGCTGCAGCGCAGCCAGGGCCTGGTCACCTCACGGCTCGATGCCCGCTACGACGGCTTCACCAACCAGTTGCTGAGCGAGAACGCCGGCTACGATCCGCAATCGACCGCCATCAGCGGCGCCTATACGGCGGCGATCAACCGCTACCTGCGTGACGAGCTCGGCTTCGAGACCACCGAGACCTACCGCACCGGCGGCGGCACCAGCGGTTGGAATTGGAACCGCGCCGGCGGCGGGCGCGGCTGGCCGGGCGCCACCTACGTGGCATCCGATCTCGAGCAGGCGATGATCCGCAACCCCAACCTCAAGGTGCAGATCGAGAACGGCTACTACGATCTGGCGACGCCGTTCTTCGCCATGGAATGGACCACCGACCACATGAACCTGCCCGACGAGTTGCGCGGCAACATCAAGCACAACTTCTACCAGGCCGGCCACATGATGTACGTGCACGAGGAAGAGCTGATGAACCTCAAGCGCAACATCGCGCGCTTCGTCGCCATGGCGACGGAGGTGTCGGGGGCGGGGCAGCGGTAGCTGTGAGCCAAGTCACGCTCCGTTTCCGCGTACCTTTGCAAGCGTGAAGAGTGATCACATAATGCGCGCGACTTCTTCCAGTTGGGGACCTGGGCCGGAGCTTTTGCATGCGTACGTTGACCCTCGTCCGTCAGGATCTTCCCCTCTGGGACCTCGCCACCGGCGACCTCGACGTCACCGTTCACGTTCCCGACCTCACCGCGCCGCTCGACCCCGCTAACGCCGAGCTCGTGACGCTGGAATTCGGCGCCGAGGGGTCGCACGACCTCGCCGTCGGCGGCAGCGGCAAGGTATCGATGGGTTTTGGCGCCGAGGCCCACACCCGCATCGTCGTGGTGTGGCCGTCGAACACCGGCGACTACGAGGAGCTGCTCGAAGCTCTGGGGCACGCCGGGTACTTCGATAACGGCGCCCATGCCGACCGGCTGCTGGCGTTCTTCGTGGCCGGTGCCGGCGTTACGGGCAATATCAGCGCCGAGTTTACCTACTCAGTGATTTCAGCCAGCGCCAAGCTTGACGCCGGCGCCGACGCCGGCTTGAGCCTGGTGCGCTCGTACGGCGCCGCCGAGCCCGCCGGCGACCTGGTCAAGGATCTGGTGAAGGCGATTCGATTACCGGCGCACATCGAGGAGCCGCCGATTGAAGACGAGGTCGTTGCCTTCGAGTATTCTGGCTACCTGAATTTCTCCGGCAGCGTGGGATTTGGATATTCGATGGCCGGCACGGCGTCGGCCAGCATCGGCGGCATCAAGCTGTCGGAGAAGTACACCGTCAGCGCGCTCGGTAAGGTCGGTGTGTCGGCCGGCGTGGCCGGTGATTTTCGCATCGAGGTGCGCGAAGGCGCCGACGCCAACTGGGCGCGCGTCCAGGTGAAGAAGAACCGAGAAAAAACCTTCAGCATTGCCGCCGATGTGAGTGTTGGCGCCACTTTCCAAAGCAACTTGGGGGAAATCAGCGGTCGCGACTTCGTGGGCGCGCTCGTCGGCGTGAACGTGCACAACTGGTTCGGGCTTATCGACCACATCACCAAGTACTCGAACCTCGAGGAGCTCGAGAAGAACCTCGACACGCTCGCCAAGTCCTTCATCGAGGAGTGGACGGGCAAGGCTTTCGACCAGCTCGACGACACCGTGATCGCCGATCTGCTGGCCGAGGCAGCGGAAATTTCGACTGCCTACAAAAACCTCGACAAGAAGGCCATCGAGCTGTTCGATCAGTATTTCGGGAAGATCGAGGACGTTCTTATCGGCCAGCTCGAAGCGGTGTTGGGCCTCGCCGATTGGGACGAGCTGAAAGGCGATCTCGATCCCGAGCTCATCACGGTCATCGAAAAGCTCACCGACGGCGATCCGCTGGCGTGGATTCTCGGGCAGGTGGAAATCGGCGGGCAGCCGGCCTCACTCGACTTGCTCCAGGAGCGCGCCCAGGGCGTGCTCGATCTGATTCAGAGCGGGGCGCACGACAAGATCCGTGAAATCATCAAACTGGTGAAGGAGAAGTTCGACCTCGACGAACTGTTCGAGCTCGTCGATACGATCCAGCTCGACAACTTGGAGCAGCTGTCCAACAAGAAGCTCACCGGTTTTGCGGAGCGTCTCATTGGCCAAGCCATCGGCGAGATCAAGGAGCACGCCAAGCTCGTGGAGGCGTTCAACGAGGTTCACAAGGTCGTCGCCGCAATGAGCAGCTTTCCCGACACTTTGAAGGAAAAGATTGAAGGCGCGCTGAACCAGAAGTGGTCGTTGGCGTTGCATGCGGAGTACAACCGCAAGGACGCGCGCGGTGTCTTGGTGGACTTCGAGGTCGATCTGTCAACCGAAAAGGGTCGGGCCCTCATGAGCTCCGCGGGACGCGGCAACCTGGCCGGCGTTCTCGGCGCCGTGACCGAGCCCCACGTGCGCGTGCACGACGGCTTGCTCACGCGTCGTATAGAGCGCGGCAGCGCCGTGGCGTTCAACATCGTCGGCTGGCACTTCGGCTACAGCTACCAGAGCATGGCCAAGGTAATCGTCGATTCGGCGCAGCGCATCCAGCGGCAGGAGAGCGGCTTGATCAACGTGTTTACCACCGCCGAACTGCAGTTCGAGGAGGAGCAGAAGAGCTCGTTTCGCGGAAACTCCGAGCGTGTGTACTCGAACTTCATGTTGGCGCTGGCCGGGCAGTCGAGCGGCTTGGTGAAGTACGACAAGGAAACGGAGGGCTATCTGATCGACATCATCACCGGGATGACGGCGACGTACGACCTTGTTCTCGAGGACACCGAAACCACGCCGGCGGAGCTCAACGATTATCTCAGCCTCGGGCAGGAGCTCGGATTGCTCGCCAACGTGCCGTCCACCGCAGCAGGAGTATCGCGGTTGCTACCGGTGGCCGACGACGGCAGCTTCGGTGAGACTTCGTTCGAATATCACGTACGGTTCCGACCCGAGGCCTTGAAGCTGATCTTCAGCCAAGACTGGAGCGCCGCTTTGTTGAAGACGATCTTGCGCCGCCACGTGCTCAACAGCTATTTGCGGGCAAGTCCCCTGCACACCGAAGTCGGTTGGGCATACAGCACCCCGGGCGTCGAAACCAAGTTCCGCAAGGAGGCGAACAAGT
>Ga0114949_10001156_pt1 | contig 15733 bp, 10 predicted proteins | sample N074metaG_FD_83505 | JGI IMG/M metagenome (GOLD analysis project Ga0114949, IMG submission 83505) | Deep subsurface microbial communities from Kermadec Trench to uncover new lineages of life (NeLLi) - N074 metaG | ecosystem: Environmental > Aquatic > Marine > Ocean trench > Sediment | place... | reverse complement strand
GGGCGAGGTAAAGGGGTGGTTCATGGCGTTAAAGCGTCCGGCCTTGTCGTCCCATTCGAACAACGGCCATTCCGTGACCCACAGAGGCTGCCAGCCCTCTTCCACCAGTCCCCGATCGTGACCGACCTTGACACGCAACGCGCCCACGAACTCGCTCACGGTAGTCAGCAGGCCGGCTCCGAAAAACAGGATGTCGCCCTTGCTCGCCTGGCAGCGTTCACAAATCGCGGAGACGGCGGCGTCATCGAGGAACTTCGCAATGGGCGACTTCACGCCGTCAGCTTCGACCTTCATCCAGGCCAGCCCCCTGGCCCCGAACTTGCCGGCATAATCCGCATAGTCGTCGATCTGCTTGCGGCTCAGCTCCGCGCCCCCGGGCACGCGCAACGCTGCCACGCGCCCATGCGGGTCGGCCGCAGGTTCGGCAAACACCTTGAACTCAACGTCCCTGACGAGATCGGCGATGTCGGTGAGCTCCAGAGGGATGCGCAGGTCAGGCTTGTCAGAACCGTAACGACGCATGGCTTCACGCCAGGTCATGCGGGGAAATGGATCCGGGAGTTCGACATCCAGCACTGCCCGGAAGACATGGCGCAACATGGCTTCCATCAACTGCATCACGTCCTCTTCCTCGACGAAGGACATCTCCACGTCCAGCTGGGTGAATTCAGGTTGGCGATCGGAACGCAGATCTTCGTCACGAAAACAGCGGGCGATCTGGTAGTAACGGTCCAGCCCCGCGATCATCAGCAGCTGCTTGAAGATCTGGGGTGACTGGGGCAACGCATAGAAACTGCCCGCGTGCACGCGGCTGGGCACCAAGTAGTCCCGCGCCCCTTCCGGCGTCGCCCGCGTCAACATGGGTGTCTCGGTTTCAATAAAACCCCGCTCGTCCAGAAAACGGCGAAGGGAGGTAATGAGTTGTGCCCGCTGCTTGAGCGCCCGTTGCATGACCGGGCGACGCAGATCGAGATAACGGTATCTGAGCCGGACCTCTTCGCTGGCCTCCCCTGACAGCATCAACGGCAACGGATCGGAGGTGTTCAACACTTCGATGTCGTCAGCGACGATCTCGATCTGTCCCGTCGCCATGTCCGGGTTGCGCTGACCCTCGGGCCGTGACCGCACCTTTCCGCTCACGCGCAAAACGTATTCATTGCGAACGCCCTCGGCGACCCGGAACACATCGGCGTTATCGGGTTCCACGACCACCTGGACCAGGCCCTCACGATCGCGCAGATCCATGAAGATCAGGCCACCCAGGTCACGGCGGCCGTCCACCCAGCCGCAGACTTCGACGGTGTGTCCGTCGAGAGTTTCCGTTACCTGGCCACAGTAGTGGCTGCGCATGGTCCTGACTCCCTTCAAAGTGTGCAACCGCATTGTCGAGCGACATTGTCATCTCAACGGAGCAAGACGACAACAGAAATGCCCTGGCCCGCGGGTTCGCCTCAGTTCGTGGAGGTGGGGGTCTTGTGGTTGCCGCCGGATTTCTTCGAGCTGTCGGGTTTGCCGGCGTCGCCGGTTTTCTTCGAACTGTCTGATTTGCCCGCATCGCCGCTTTTCCGGCTCTCACCGGATTTGCTGCGGCCGGAGTCGCTCTCTGACTCGGCGGATTTACCTTCGCTGTGGGCTGAATCATGCAGGTTCTTCTGTTTGTCCTTTTTGAAGTCGGTCTCGTACCAGCCGCCGCCCTTGAGCCGGAAACTCGGCGCGGAAACCAGCTTGCGCAACGCGCTCTTGCCGCACTCGGGGCAATCGGTCAGCGGCGCGTCGCCGAGCTTCTGGAGCTTTTCCAGCGTCGCGTCGCAGTTGTCGCACTGGTACTCGTATATGGGCATGGTCAGGCTGCCGCCCGGGATTCGGTGAACACCAGGCCATCCTTGTTCGCGTCCGCGATCACCGTGTCACCGGGACCGAAGTTGCCGGCCAGGATGTCCCGGGCCAGCGGGTTTTCCAACTGGTGCTGGATCGCCCGTTTCAACGGCCGTGCTCCGTAGACGGGATCAAAGCCCGCTTCGGCCAGGTGTGTCAGTGCGGCATCCGTGAGTTCCAGCACCATTTCCCGCTCGGCCAGACGCGCCTTGAGCTGGCCGATCTGGATCGCCGCGATCTGGGCGATCTGCGCCTGATCCAGCGGATGGAATACCACGATTTCGTCCACCCGGTTGAGGAACTCGGGCCGGAAATGCACGGTGAGGATCTCCGTCACGGCGGTCTTGATCGCCTCATAACCCTCATCCGCCAACTCCTGGATCCGATCCGAACCCAGGTTCGAAGTCATGACGATGATGGTGTTTCTGAAATCCACGGTACGCCCGTGCCCGTCGGTCAGGCGACCGTCATCCAGAACCTGCAACAGTATGTTGAATATATCCGGATGTGCCTTCTCGATTTCATCCAGAAGGATCACCGAATACGGCCGCCGGCGAACCGCCTCGGTGAGATAACCGCCTTCCTCGTATCCCACATAACCGGGGGGTGCACCGATCAGCCTGGCCACGGAGTGCTTCTCCATGAACTCGGACATGTCGATGCGCACCATCGCAGCTTCGGCATCGAACAGGAATTCGGCCAACGCCTTGCACAGTTCGGTTTTGCCGACGCCGGTGGGGCCAAGAAACAGGAAGGATCCGATGGGCCGATTGGGATCCGACAGCCCGGCGCGCGATCGGCGTATGGCATCCGACACCACTCTTACGGCTTCGTCCTGGCCTACGACCCGCTTGTGCAGGTCGTCTTCCATATGCATCAGTTTGTCCCGCTCCCCTTCGAGCATTCTGGAGACCGGGATGCCGGTCCAGCGGGACACGACTTCAGCGATCTCTTCTTCGCCGACCTTGTTGCGCATGAGCCTCGTTTCTTTGGATTCGACTTCTTCCGCGCTCTTGAGTTGTTGCTCCAGCTCCGGGATCCGGCCGTACTGGATCTCGGACATGCGTTGCAGATCCTGGGCCCGTTGGGCGGTTTCCATGTCGATACGCGCCTGTTCCAGTTCGCTGCGAATGTGCTGTACGCCCTGAACCGCGGCTTTTTCCGCCTGCCAGATCTCGTCCAGATCCGCGTATTCGCGTTCCAGCTCTTTGATTTCCTCTTCCAGAGTCGCCAACCTCTTTTTGGAAGCGTCATCCTTTTCCTTCTTCACCGCTTCGCGTTCGATCTTGAGCTGGATAAGCCGGCGGTCGAGTTTGTCCAGGTCGTGAGGCTTGGAGTCGATCTCCATGCGAATCGAACTCGCGGCCTCGTCCACCAGGTCAATGGCCTTGTCCGGCAGGTTACGGTCGGAGATATAACGGTTGGACAGCGTGGATGCGGCGACGATGGCGGGATCGGTAATATCCACACCGTGGTGCACCTCGTAACGTTCTTTGAGCCCGCGCAGAATGGCGATGGTGTCTTCAACGCTGGGCTCCTCTACAAGCACTTTCTGAAAACGGCGTTCCAGGGCGGCATCTTTTTCGATGTACTGGCGGTACTCATCCAGGGTCGTGGCGCCGACGCAATGCAATTCACCCCGGGCCAACGCGGGTTTGAGCATGTTGCCCGCGTCCATGGCGCCTTCAGCCTTGCCGGCGCCTACCATGGTGTGAAGTTCATCAATAAACAAAATGACCTGGCCTTCCTGCTGGGACAGTTCGTTGAGAACGGCCTTGAGCCGTTCTTCGAATTCGCCGCGGTACTTGGCGCCCGCGATCAGCGCTCCCATGTCCAGGATCAACAGGCGTTTGTTTTTCAACCCCTCCGGCACTTCGCCGTTGACGATGCGCTGTGCCAGACCCTCGACGATTGCGGTCTTGCCCACACCGGGCTCGCCGATGAGAACGGGGTTGTTCTTGGTGCGACGCTGGAGCACCTGTATCGTTCGGCGAATCTCCTCGTCGCGACCGATGACCGGATCCAGCTTGCCCTGTTCTGCCCGTTCGGTGAGATCGACGGTGAACCGCTCCAGCGCCTGGCGCTGGTTCTCGGCGTTGGGGTCCTGCACCGATTCACCACCGCGCATGGCGCCGATGGCTTTCTCCAGCCCGCTCTTGCTGGCGCCCGCCTCACGCAATAATTCCGTCAGCGGGCCCTTGTCCTCGAGTACGGCCAACGGGAACAGTTCGCTGGAAACGAACTGGTCACCACGCTTCTGGGCGAACTTGTCGCAGACGTTGAGCAGGCGGGTCAGGTCCCTGGAGATATCCACCTGTCCCGCGGCTCCCCCTTCCACCGTGGGGATGCGGTCCAGCATTTCCCCCAGCTGGGAACGCAACAGATTCACGTTGACGCCAGCCTGGGTCAACAGGTGACGAACGCTTCCACCTTCCTGATCGAGCATCGCCGTGAGCAGGTGCGCCGGCTCGATGAACTGGTTGTCCCGGCCCACCGCCAGGCTCTGCGCATCCGCCAGCGCCATCTGAAACTTGTTGGTCAGCTTGTCGATTCGCATCAAAAAAATCCCTGAATCAGTCCTGGATCAATCTTGCCTGATCGCTCCTAAATGCGGTCTCGACCATTCAGATTCAAGGATTTGCGCCCCTTCCAGCCAGATCAGGGTGGCCTGTCGGCCTGTGGTTCCGTCGCGGCGATGGGAGAAAAATCTCCGCTCGTCGGTGAAGGCGCAATGGGTCCCGCCATGGACACGGGTGACACCGGCACGCATCAGACGGCGCCCCACCAGGGCGTAGAGATTGGCGCGCCAGCATCCGGCCAGGGCCGGTTGGAACGCGCCGCTGGCGGCGGGATCACCGACCAGCAACGCCTCGCGAACTTCCGCCCCCACCTCGTAGGCCTCGGAACCGATGGCCGGCCCCATCCAGGCCAGCAGATGCCCGGGCGCCACTGAGAACGCCGCCACCGTCGCTTCGACGACGCCGCTGGCGATCCCGCGCCACCCCGCATGGATCACCGCCACCTGCCCGCCTTCGTCGTCGCACAACAGGACCGGGACACAATCCGCCGTCAACACCGCGCAGATAACGCCCGGTTCATCGGTGATGGCCGCATCGGCCTCCTGATCCGTGTCGTCCCGGGGCAAAGCCAGAACCCGGTTGGTGTGGGCCTGTTTCAGCCAGCAGGGCTCCTCGGGCAGACCCAGTACCACCCGCAGCCGGCGGCGGTTCTCGATGACCGCGACCTCGTTATCCCCCACATGGGTGGCCAGATTGAACCGGGCCCAATCACCTTCGCTGACCCCCCCCGCCCGGGTCGTCGTGACGGCCCGGACCCGGAAGGGGGCTTTCCAGTCCGGAACGATCAGAGGTACCCGCACTTTTCGAACGGGGTTCGTCAATGGGTTGGGTTCAGCCATGACTTTCCAGATCCTTTTTCAACAGTTCTATCAGTCGCCTCATGTCATCGGGCAAGGGCGCGGTCCACGACACGCGTTCCCCCGAGCGAGGGTGCTCCAGTTCCAGGGCCCCGGCATGGAGCGCCTGCCGGGGAAAGCCCTGCAGCGCCTTTAGCAGCTCGGCATCGGCGCCCGCGGGGACCCTTGGCCGTCCACCGTAGGTCCGATCACCCACCAGGGGGTGGCCGATGTGGGCCATATGAACACGAATCTGATGGGTACGTCCGGTTTCCAGTCGCACGCGCAGATGGCTTTGTGAGCGAAACCGGGCCCGTATCCGATACCGGGTCACCGCGGGTTTACCCGCCGCCACGACCGCCATGCGTTTGCGCTCTTTGGGATGGCGGCCGATGGGCTCATCGACGGTCCCGCCCGCCACCGGGCAACCCTGGACTATCGCATCGTACTCGCGCCGCACGGACCGGGCCTGTAACTGCTCCACCAGGGACTTGTGTGCCTCCAGGGTACGCGCTACCACCAACAGGCCCGTCGTGTCCTTGTCCAGCCGATGCACGATCCCGGCCCGGGGCAAAGCGGCCAGGTCCGGAGCGTGATACAGCAGGCCGTTCAGCAGCGTCCCGGACCGGTTTCCCGCCGCCGGGTGGACCACCAGGCCCGCCGGCTTGTTGATCACGAGGAGATCCGGGTCCTCGAAAACCACGTCCAGGGCCAGCGCCTCGGCGACATCCGTCATCACATCGGGAAGAGCCACATCGACCACCACGGTCTCGCCGCCGAGAACCCTCCGGCGCGGTTTCACGGTGGCGCCATCCAGCAGGATACTGCCCTCCCTGAGCCAGGCCTGCAGACGACTCCGGGAGAACTGGGGGAACATGTCCGCCAGGACCAGGTCCAAACGGGTTCCAGCCGCTTCCGCGGGTACCGCAAAACGGCCACGAAGCAGGTGGGATTGATCCGGTGTGATGCTTGTCACGACGGTTGGCAAATGAGCGTATGGGTCTTTTCGGCTATGATTCGCCCCTTCCGGGGCTTCGGGTAAAGGCGATGTCTATTCTATCGAGCAGTGGTCAATTGAGCGGAGGCCTGCGCGCACTGTTTCTGGCAGCGCTGGCGGCGATTTTGCTGGCGGGCTGCGGCTCGAACCCCGATCGCAAACAGGTCCCGGCGAGCGACATGTATCAAAGCGCCAACCGGGCCATGAAACAAGGCCAGTGGCAAAAGGCCGCGGACCGCTATAACGACCTCATTCAGCGTTATCCCTTCGGCCACTATACCGCCCAGGCGCAGTTGGAACTGGCCTACGCCCAGTACAAGAACCAACAACCCGAGTTCGCGATTCTGGCGGCCAACCGCTTTATCAAAATCTACCCCACGCATCAAAACGTGGACTACGCCTATTACATCAAGGGCCTGGCGAATTACGACCGCGACAAGGGCCTCCTCGACAGTCTCGTTCCCCACTCGGTTCGCGAACATGACCAGCACAATGCGCGACAGGCGTTTCTGGACTTCTCCGAACTGGCAGAGAAATACCCCTACAGCAAGTACGCGGACGACGCCCGGGAGCGGATGGAATACCTGCGCGATAACCTGGCGCTCTACGAACTCGGGATCGCCGAGTTTTACCTGAAGCGCACGGCCTATGTGGCAGCGATCAACCGCGCCGAGTACGTGGTCGAAAACTATCAGCAGACCCCGTCAGTCTCCGAGGCGCTCGTGGTCATGATCAAGGGTTACCGGGCGCTCGGCCTGGAACAACTCGAACAGGATGTGACCAGAGTCCTGGCCCTGAACTTTTCGGACCACCCCTTTTTGCGGCCAGAAGACCAGAGCGAAGGCTTCTGGGGCAGCATCTTCTGAGTACTGCGTCCGCGCTTTCCTGAAACGTCAGCTTCCAAGCATCAGCTTTGGCCCTCTTGCAGGTCTTGCAGTTTCCGCTCGAACCGCTCCAGCGCCGCGGAGTAGTTCCGCCAGTGCTCAAGGGCATCGCTGTAGATGCCCTTGCGTACCTGCAAATTGCTCGCTGAAGTCACCACGCTTTCTGCCTCGTGGAAGCTCATGCACGCGGCATCCCACTCGAGACCACAGAAATCAATAATCTCGTGGATTATCTTCTCCGGGTCCTCGACCAGCTTTTCGTATGAAACGACTTTGATCTGCAGGGGAAGGATCCGGATCCAGTAGTCCATGGCGCGCCGGTACACGTGGTAGTACATGGCGATGTGCTCGAGGTCATAAGTGAAGCTCTGTCCACGGTCGAACTTGTGCGAATAGCACGACCAGGCCACGGCGCATGGATCTCTTTCGCAAACGATCACCCGCGCCCTCGGGAAAAGCAGCGCGATCAGGCCCAGGTGCTGCCAGTTGCCCGGCAGTTTGTCCACAACGCGCAGGGCGTTGGGACATTGGCGTGTGACGCGTGACAGATATCCAGTCGCGAGTCGCTGCAGATCCGCCTCGCCCAAATCACCTGCCCAGCGTGCATAGGGTCCACCCTTTTCAGATTCCAGCTGTGCGATCAGTTCCGGCAGGTCGGTCCGCTCGCCGACCGAGATGGCTTCCGGATGCGCCGAGATGATCTGGCTAATCAACGTCGATCCTGAGCGCGGCATCCCGACCACAAAAACCGGCTTGTTCGAGCGTGAACCACGATGACGGTGGGCCGGGAAAAACTCCGGGTTGAACGTGGAACGCAGCGCCTCGATACGAGCGGCATGAATGCGCGCATCGAACTTCTTTTCGTACAACTCGTTCGCCTGGTCATACTGGTCTGCCGCGACCATGTAATCGCCCAGATCATCATTGAGTTTGCCGAGGGCGAAATGGATCAGCATTCGATCAGCAACAGAGCCCCCCTCACTGAAAGCGAGACTCTGCACACGCAGCAGGAGCGGGTCATCCTCCGCGGAAATAGTCTGGGCCTGTGCCAACGCATAAACCGCCGGCACATAATCCGCGCGCAGGGTCACCGCGCGTTCGAAGGCTTCCACCGCGCCATCGAGCTGCCCCAGATCCTGCCTCGCCAGACCCAGCCAGTAATGCGCCTGTACATAGTCCGAGTCCTGGGCGCAGGCCTTGCGGAAGTGTTCTTCCGCATCGCGCACGTGACCCAGTGCATGCAGCGTCAGACCCAGGTTGTAGTGTGCGCCGGGGAAAATGGGTCGCAGTTCGACCGCCTTGCCCAATTCGCGGCTGGCGTCGCTCAGGCGCCCCATCAGGCGGAATACATGGCCCAGATTGTTGTGGTAACGGGCTTCACCGGGTTTGAGTTCCACGGCCTTCTGCAAGGCCCGGACCGCCGCCTGCCCGTCTTCCTGGGCCGATTTGGTGAGACCCAGCAGGTGCCAGGCTTCCGCATCGCGGGGACGATCGGCCAGCACGCCGCGGTAGGCGTCCTCGGCCTCCGCAAAACGGCCCGCCACGTGCAGCTGGTGCCCAGCCGCCAGCGCCGGGTCCAGAACGGTGGTGTCAGTCCGCCTGGGAGACAATATTTTTCCTGCTCGGCTCGCCGGGGTTTCCGGGGTTCATTGATTATCCTTTCCAACCCGAGGTTATCGGGTACCTTCGATCCCGTCCGAATGCCCGCTTGGTGATTCGCGTTCCCGGGGCCGACTGGCGTCGTTTGTACTCGTTTCTGAGCACCATTGCCGCGACACGCTCCACGACCGCCCGGTCGAATCCTTCCTCGATGATGGTCTCGATCGAACAATCGCGTTCCACATAACGTTCAAGGATGGCATCGAGCAAATCATAGGGCGGCAGAGAGTCCTGATCCTTTTGATCATGCGCCAATTCCGCTGAAGGCGCGCGCTCCAGCACACGTTCGGGAATGACCTGGCTGTGCCGGTTACGGTGCCGCACCAGCCGGTAGACGAGAGTCTTGTACACGTCCTTGATCGGCGCGTAACCACCACACATGTCTCCATACAGGGTCGTATAGCCCACCGCAGTCTCACTTTTGTTGCTGGTGGCGAGCACCATGCCACCCAACTTGTTCGCCAGGGCCATCAACACGATGCCACGGCAACGCGCCTGTATGTTTTCCTCAGTGACATCAACTGCGTACCCGGCAAACGTCTCGCTCAGGGTCCCGAGGAAAGCCCCGTAGACCTCTTCGATGGGTATCACGCTGTAACGAACGCCGAACGCTTCTGCCATCGATCGGGCATCGTCCACGCTCATGTCCGCGGTGTACCGCGTCGGCATCATCACCGCGTATACGCGCTCCGGCCCCAGCGCATCCACCGCGATCGCCAGGGTCAATGCAGAATCAATGCCGCCGGAGAGCCCCAGCAACACCAACGGAAACCCGTTTTTCTCGACGTAATCACGCAGGCCGGTGACCAGCGCACGATAGACCATCTCGTCATCGTCCAGTTCTTCTGTTTCCCAACCCGCAGGGTTGGCGGTCCCGGCCTCCACATCCAGATCCACAAGAAACAGGCCCTCCTTGAACGCCGGGGCCTGGAGCGCGATTTCGCCGCTTCCATCCACCACGCGGGACTGGCCGTCGAAGACCAGGTCGTCCTGCCCGCCCACGGTGTTGACGTAGACGATCATTTTTTGTGTGTCCCGGAATCGGGCTTGCAGCGCAGAATCGCGTTCGGCGTCCTGTTCCCGGAACCAGGGCGAAGCATTAACCACGATCAGGATATCGGCGCCGGCGTCGGCCGCCATGCGAGCCGGCAAAGGTTCCCAGATGTCTTCGCAGATCAGAATTCCGACCGACACCCCTCCCAGCTCCACCACCAGCGGCTCGTTCCCCGGAGAAAAGTAACGCTTCTCGTCAAACACGGTGTAATTCGGCAAAGATTGCTTGAGGTACGGGCCGACGCGTTCGCCGCCCGACAAGACGGACACCGCGTTGCACAAACGGGTGCCCGTGACATAAGTGTGTCCCAGCACCACGTCGATACCGCGGACTTGCGACGTCAGTTCATCGAGGGCGGCGTCTGCGTTTTCCAGAAATCCGGGACGCAGCAGCAGATCTTCCGGCGGATAACCGGTGAGAGCAAGTTCCGGGAAAATGATCAGGTCGGCTTTATGTTTGTCGCGCGCGGTAACGACAGCATCAAGGATACGCGCCGCGTTTCCGGCGATATCGCCGACGAGGAAATCGAGTTGCGCCATGGCGATGCGTTTATGGCGGGAAGCCATGGTCAGGATGCCTTTGTGTCTGCGGTGTGAACCGACGCCTGTCTAGCCCAGCAAAGTGCGCATGGTAGACCCCAGCTCCGCCGGAGAACGCACAGTCGCTGCGCCCGCCGCGTCCAGGGCTTCATACTTGGCTTCGGCCGTCCCTTTTCCACCTGCGATGATAGCGCCGGCGTGACCCATGCGCTTGCCCGGCGGCGCGGTGACGCCCGCGATATAGGCCACCACCGGTTTGCTCACATAGTCCTTGATATAGGCGGCGGCCTCTTCTTCCGCGGAACCGCCGATCTCGCCGACCATGATGATGCCATCGGTCCCGGGATCCGCCTCGAAAAGCTCGAGACAGTCGATGAAGTTCATGCCGTGTATGGGATCACCGCCGATGCCAACACAGGAACTCTGTCCGAGACCTTCGTTGGTGGTCTGGAACACCGCCTCGTAGGTCAACGTCCCGGAACGCGAGATGATGCCCACCCGTCCCGGCACATGGATCTGGCCGGGCATGATCCCGATTTTGGTCTCACCGGGCGTAATGATTCCGGGGCAATTCGGACCGATCAGGTACTGGTCAGATTGCGTTGCCATCACCGCCTTGACCCGGACCATGTCCAGCACCGGGATGCCCTCGGTGATGCACACGATCACCCGGATACCCGCATCCAGTGCTTCGAGAATGGCATCCGCGGCAAACGGCGGCGGCACATAGATCATGCTGGCATCCGCGCCGGTGTCGGCGACCGCCGCGTGCACCGTGTCGAAAACAGGCAGCTCCAGATGCTTTTGACCGCCCTTCCCGGGGGTCACACCACCCACCAGTTTCGTCCCATATTCCAGCGCCTGCTCGGAGTGGAATGTGCCCTGTTTTCCGGTAAAGCCCTGGGTAATCACACGCGTATTCGAATCGACAAGAATGCTCATTTGAAGTCCTTTTCTCAGGCAGCCGCGGCGACGACCCTGGTGGCCGCGTCAGTAAGATCGCTGGCAATGGTGAGGGCGAAACCGCTCTCTTCGAGCAACTTCCTGCCCTTTTCCACATTGGTGCCCTCGAGCCGCACCACCACCGGCACATTGCACTCCACTTCTTTCATCGCCGCGATAATTCCCTTGGCGATGACGTCACAGCGCACGATCCCGCCAAAGATATTCACCAGTATCGACTTCACCTTGTCATCCGACAAAATGAGCTTAAAGGCTTCCGTTACTCGCTGTGCTGTAGCGCCTCCACCGACGTCCAGAAAATTGGCGGGGACCCCGCCATGGAGCTTGATAATATCCATGGTGGCCATCGCCAGACCTGCGCCGTTGACCATACAGGCGATGTTGCCGTCGAGAGTGACGTAGTTCAGCCCGTGACGGCTGGCTTCCAGCTCGCGCTCGTCTTCCTGGCTCTCGTCGCGCATCGCCGCCAGATCCGGGTGACGGAATAACGCGTTGTCGTCGACGTTGACCTTGGCATCGAGAGCAATCAGGTTACCGGCGCCTGTGATCGCAAGCGGGTTGACCTCCACCAGGCTCAAGTCCTTTTCGACTATCAGGCGATACAGTTGCTGCATCATCGCCGTGAGTTGCCTGATCTGTTGTCCATCCAGACCCAGCCCAAAACCAACCTTGCGACATTGCCAGGGCTGGAGCCCGGCGGCGGGATGCACGCTGACCGTGAAGATTTTCTCAGGCTCTGTCGCGGCCACCTCTTCGATATCCACGCCACCGGCGGCGGAGGCCATGAAGGTGATCGAGCAACTGGCGCGATCCACCAGCGCGCTGAGATACAGTTCGCTGCCGATCTCGGTCAGTTCCGCCACCAGCACCTGATTCACCGGCAGCCCCTCTGCCCCGGTCTGCGGTGTGCGAATCCGCATGCCAAGCATCTCGTCCACAACGCGGGTCAGCTCGTCGAGGCTCTTGACCAGTTTGACGCCACCTGCCTTGCCCCGGCCCCCGGCGTGCACCTGGGCCTTGACCACCCAACCGCTGCCACCGAGCTGTTGGGCAATCTCCCGGGCTTCCGGCGAGCTGGAAGCAACTGCCCCCGCCGGAACCGGGATGTCATAGGCTTCAAAAAGGTTCCTGGACTGATATTCCTGCAAATTCATGGTGATCCCTGTTTGTGAAAATGCGCACAACAAGCTGCGGCGAAAAGCGGCATATTCTGGGGCATTGGCGCGGACGAAGCAAAGCTCGACTTGCCCACTTCGTTGACGGCGGAATCCCGCGTCCTTGCTATACTCGCGCTGTCCACGCTGCGGGCGACCGGCCGCGGTTTCATCCATTCGATGCCGTCGTGCCGGGTGCGACAGACACGGCCCGATGAAACAGTTTTACGACAAAAAGACACCTGCCGATTCCAGCCAGTCAGATACCTCCTGGCGCTCACTGCTGTATTTCAATCTATACCGGATTTTCATCTACACGCTTTTCCTCGTACTGGCGGCCAAGGCATGGATCGGCACCGGATGGCAACTGCTTCTCGTCCGAAACGGCGCGTTGCTGCTCGGCGTGTCCGCGGTGTCGTTCGCGCTGGCCCTGATCGCCGCGGCCGCCATCTGGAAGCGGCGCCCATCCTTGGACATCCAGGCCCACACCTACATTTTCGCCGACATCCTTTCCATCACGCTGATCATGAACGCGCTCGGCGGCGTGGGCAGCGGCGCGGGCGTCCTGATGGTGGCGAGCCTGGGCGCCGGGGCCCTGCTGCTTCCCGGCCGGACCGCCCTCGTATTTGCCGCCATCGCGAGCCTCGCCGTGCTTGGTCAGCGCCTGCACAGCGAGCTCAACGACCTGGTCAGCGACGGCAGCTACACCCAGGCTGGGATGCTGGGCGTCGCGTATTTCGCCATCACGCTGCTGAGCCTGCTTTTCGCGCGGCGCGCCAAGGAGACCGCGGAGCTGGCGGATCAACGCGGTGTCGATCTGGCCAACATAGCGCAACTCAATGAACTGATCATTCGGCGTATTCCCTCCGGTGTGGTCGTGGTTGATCCCGAGGGCCAGATCGTTACACTCAATGAATCCGCCTGGTATCTGATGGGAATGCCGTCGGCCGGCGAGCCGGCCCTGGGTGACCTGGCACCAACCCTCCGCGAAGCCCTCGACGACTGGCAGGTTACAGGCCGCCCGAATCAGGCCCCGATCCGGCTCGGGGACGACGTCCCGGCGGTTATTCCGCATTTCGCGGCCCTGGGTCGCAGCCGGGATGACGGCGGCACGCTGATCACGCTTGAGGACACCAGCACGGTTGAGCAACGCGCCCAGCAGATGAACCTGGCATCGCTCGGACGACTGACGGCGAGCATTGCCCATGAGATCCGCAACCCTCTGAGCGCCATCATTCATGCCGGCGAACTGCTGGATGAATCACCCAATCTGAAGGAAGCGGATCACCGGCTTACCGAAATCATCAAGGCCCACAGTGGCCGGGTAAACGAGGTGATCGAGAACGTGCTTCAGCTCTCCAGACGCGGCAACGCGGAGCCGGAAGAACTGGAACTGGCCGACTGGATCACCCACTTCGCCGAAGATTTCCGGCGTGACCAGGAACTGAACCTGACTCAGTTGAGAACCGAGTTGCCAACACAGAACGAAATCCGGGTATTCGCCGACCGGGCCCAGCTCCACCAGGTCGTGTGGAACCTGTGCAGTAACGCGATTCGTTATGGCCTGCAAAACAGTGCCGATGCCCGGCTCATCATTCGGACTGGCTACTCGACCGAGAGCCGTCGTCCATTCATTGAGGTCATCGACAACGGCCCCGGCATCGAGCCCGGTCAGGCGGAAAAGATATTCGAGCCGTTTTACACTTCAGACTCGGCAGGCGCCGGTCTGGGTCTTTATATCGCCCGCCAGCTGGCGGAATCGAATCAGGCCCGCCTCCGCTACCGCCCGGAGCCCGGGGGCGGGAGCTGTTTCCGGATCAGCTTCTATACCCCGAAGATGGCCCAGGCGAGTGAATCATGAATCGGCGAGTCATGAGCCCGGACCCTGACAACAAAGAGGCCACTGGATGAGCCACCCGCTTGCACTCATTGTCGATGACGAGCCGGACATTCGCGAACTTCTCGAGATGACGCTCAAGCGCATGGACGTGGATACCTGCTCCGCTGCCAATCTCGAGGAGGCCCGCAACGCACTGTCCAAACAGGAGTTCAACCTTTGCCTCACGGACATGCGCCTGCCCGATGGCAATGGCCTCGAACTCGTGGCGTTGATCAATCAGAGTTATCCCCATGTGCCGGTGGCCGTGGTGACGGCCTATGGGAATATGGAGTCGGCGGTCCAGGCGCTGAAGGCCGGCGCCTTCGATTTCGTGTCCAAACCCGTCAACTTGCGCGCCCTGCGCGCCCTGGTCGGGACGGCGCTGAAACTGCGCAAGCCTGGTGAGGTCACGGGCCCAAAAACGAACTTGCGTCTGATCGGCGAGTCGCCGGCCATGCACAAGGTCCGAGAAACCATCGCCAAGCTCGCCCGGAGCCAGGCACCGGTCTATATCAGCGGGGAATCCGGCGTCGGCAAAGAGATCGCGGCACGGTTGATCCACGCCCAGAGCCCCCGGGCCACCGCGCACTTTGTTCCAGTGAACTGTGGCGCCATCCCGGGTGAGCTCATGGAAAGCGAGTTCTTTGGCCACAAGAAGGGCAGTTTTACCGGGGCCACGGCCGACAAGGACGGACTGTTCCAGACCGCCAGCGGCGGGACGCTGTTCCTGGACGAAGTGGCGGACCTCCCGCCGCACATGCAGGTCAAGTTGTTGCGGGCGATCCAGGAAAAGGCCGTACGGCCGGTGGGCATGACCAGGGAAGTGCCCGTGGACGTACGGCTGCTCAGCGCCACCCACCGGGATCTGGCGCGACTCGTAGAGGAGGGCGTGTTGCGGCAGGACCTCTATTACCGCATCAACGTTATCCAGCTGGATCTGCCGGCCCTGCGGGACCGCCCTGAAGACATCCCTGAACTGGTCGACTACCTGCTGGCGCGCCTGGCAATCAGCCACCAGATCGATAAACCACAACTGATGAAATCGGCCCTCGACAAGCTCTGCGGTTACTCGTTCCCGGGCAACGTCCGGGAACTGGAGAACGTGCTGGAGCGGGCGGTGACCCTGTGCGACAGCGGCATGATCAACGGCGACGATCTACAGGTCATGCCGACCTCCCTGGACACCCGCGCGGCGAGCCTCGATACGGGCGACGGTTCCCTCGAGGACTATATGGCCGATATCGAAAAGGACGTAATTCTCAGGGCCCTGGATGACACCGGCCACAACAAGACCGCCGCCGCCCGCAAACTGGG
>Ga0114949_10001154_pt1 | contig 15740 bp, 15 predicted proteins | sample N074metaG_FD_83505 | JGI IMG/M metagenome (GOLD analysis project Ga0114949, IMG submission 83505) | Deep subsurface microbial communities from Kermadec Trench to uncover new lineages of life (NeLLi) - N074 metaG | ecosystem: Environmental > Aquatic > Marine > Ocean trench > Sediment | place... | reverse complement strand
TGTAGTTTTCAATATTGTTATGCCCAGGAGACTGAATCGATAAGTGTACCCAAACAAGGCGGCAAGAGGAATAACTCAATCGAATCGCCGGTGGGAAATAATTGGCCCTAGAGCAGACGATCCAGGGCTATATTGGCCTGTTCATGATTGAAGCCCCGGTGCATCAGCTTGCGATGGATTTTAGCCTTTTCGGTAAAATCCAATTCGCCATGGATTCGTCTGCCCGCCCAGGCAGTTGCCGCATCAAACCAGGTTTGTTCATCGATTTGCAGGGCAGCAACCACCAGGTGATCAGGAATGCCGCGTTGCCTTAATTCACCCCGAATTTTCAGCGGGCCAAACCTACGCCGGATGCGCATACGGACATACATCTCGGTAAATCGCTGATCAGAAACCAGGTCCTGTTCAGCACAATCGGCGACAACCTGTTGGACTATATCGAACTGCGCTCCGCGCTGTACAAGCTTGCGCCTGAGTTCCTCTATGCCGTATTCACGGCGCGCCAGGTAGCGCACCGCCATGTCATGGACTTCGGCTTGGTTCAGGTCACGGGCAGATTTGCCACGCATCATTGCACCACATGGCGGTCGCCCACCATCGCAACGCACCCGGCATTACTCGGTGACGGCTTCGGCCTTTTCAAGTTTTTTCTCTGGCAGCAGCAGGGCACGCAACCTGGTCTCTATTTCCAGTGCCACTTCGGGGTGACCCTTCAGGTATTCACGCGCATTTTCTTTGCCCTGACCAATGCGATCGCTGCCATAGCTGTACCAGGCACCGGCTTTCGTCACGATGCCGTGCTCGACACCCAGGCTAATCAACTCGCCGAGTTTTGATATTCCCGTGCCATAGCGTATTTCAAATTCGGCCTGTTTGAACGGAGGCGCCATCTTGTTCTTGACCACTTTAACCCGGGTCTGGTTACCGACGATTTCGTCACCCTTCTTGATCGCACCGATACGGCGTATATCGAGACGCACCGATGCATAAAACTTGAGGGCGTTACCACCGGATGTGGTTTCAGGGTTGCCAAACATAACCCCGATTTTAATGCGGATCTGGTTGATGAATACCACCATGCAATTGGAGCGATTGATATTGGCGGTCAGTTTACGCAATGCCTGTGACATCAAGCGGGCCTGCAGGCCGACATGGTGATCACCCATCTCGCCTTCAATTTCGGCTTTGGGTGTTAATGCGGCAACAGAATCGACGACCACGATATCGACAGCACCGGAACGCACCAGCATATCGGTAATTTCCAGCGCCTGCTCGCCGTTATCGGGCTGTGATACCAGTAAATCTGCAACGTTAACACCGAGGTTTTCTGCATACTGAGGATCAAGCGCGTGCTCTGCGTCAACAAAGGCGGCAGTGCCGCCAACTTTCTGGGCCTCAGCAATCACCTGCAACGCCAGAGTGGTCTTGCCACTGGATTCGGGTCCATAGATCTCAACCACGCGCCCGCGTGGCAATCCGCCGATTCCCAGAGCGACATCCAGCGCCAAAGAACCAGAAGAAACTACATCAACAGCGTTTATGTTACCGCCATCACCCATGCGCATGATGGCGCCTTTGCCAAACTGCTTTTCAATCTGCGTCAGCGCTGCTGCCAACGCCTGTTTTTTGTTGTCGTCCACTTAATCCTCTCCATCTTTTGTGCCGTCAAAAAAAGTTTTACACCGCTGTCGTGCATTATGACACAGGCTTGATAGGGTCTTAGACCTCGTCGGTCCCAGCGCTGCAATTCCCTACATGCATCAGCGAAAATCGCTGCAATAAGGATAGTTTGCAACACTGCATTCTCAAATTGCGATAATGCAAAATACGGTGCGGGCAATCAGGCATCCAGCCGAGCCAGGATCCCCTCCAGCGCATGCAACACCGTCTTTTGCCGAACCTCATTGCGGTCACCCGAAAACACTTCTGCATCGCAACTGACAGGCTGACCATCAATACACCAGCCAAAATGCACCAGGCCGACCGGCTTGCCTTCCATACCGCCACCCGGACCGGCAATGCCGGTCGCGGCCACGGTCACCGCAACCCCTGATCTTTGCCTCGCACCGACGGCCATTTGGCGGGCGATTTCCTCACTGACCGCGCCATACTTCAACAGATCATCATGCGCAACACCCAACAGGTCTTCCTTGGCACGATAGCTATAAACGATATGACCGCGATCGAACCAGTCTGAGCTGCCGGGCAGATCGGTGCAGCATTTTGCTATCCAGCCACCCGTGCAGGATTCGGCGGTTGCCATGCGCCAGCCACGTGCAGTCAGTTTATCTGCAAGTTGCTCTAATAATTGCGTAACCCTTGAGTCAAAATCTTCCACAAAACCGCCGCTATTTGATAAGTTTTTCAGACACGATATAGTCACCTGCAGGTTCCTACGTTACACTTTCCCTGATGTCTTCTCCAGCCGTTTCCAAACAAGCTTCGCACACACCGCTGATGCAGCAGTATCTGCGTATCAAGGCCGATTATCCGGATACCCTGCTGTTGTTCAGGATGGGTGATTTTTACGAAGTTTTTTACGATGATGCGCGGCGTGCTGCCAAGCTGATGGATATTACTTTGACCAGTCGCGGTGAATCAGCAGGCGCACCGATACCCATGGCTGGAATTCCTTTCCATGCTCTCGATGGCTATCTTGTGAAATTGCTGCGCAAAGGGGAGTCCGCTGCCATTTGCGAACAGGTGGGTGAAGTAACTGCAGGCAAAGGGCTGGTGGAACGCAAAGTCGTGCGTATCGTCACACCCGGCACGGTCACCGATGAAGCGCTGTTATCCGGTCATCAGGACAACCTGCTGGCGGCCGCGGCACAGGTTGGGAAATCCTGGGCACTGGCGTGGATGGATCTGTCATCCGGACGCTTCATTACCCGTCTGCTGGCGACGCAGGCCGATCTGGAAACTCAGCTGGAACGGCTATTACCCACCGAGTTGTTGATATCAGAAGAGGTGGACTGGGCGGAATCTTTGTCCGCGCAGCGCGGCTTGCGTGTGCGCCCACCCTGGCATTTCGAATATGAGTCCTGTTACCGCTTGCTGACCGAGCAATTCGGTACCCGGGATTTGCGTAGCTTTGACCTTGAAGATGAGCCGGCAGCTATTTCAGCAGCGGGTGCCCTGTTGCAGTACGCGCAGGAAACCCAGCGCACCGCCCTGCCCCATTTACGCGCCATCCGGATGGAGAATCCGCAAAGCCATCTGCACATTGATGCCGTCACGCGCCGCAATCTTGAGTTATTGCACCACCCGGAAGGACGTAGCGAGCATACGCTGGCAGGCATCATGGATACGACGGTCACACCGATGGGCGGACGACTGCTGCGACGCTGGATTGCGGAACCGATCCGTGACCGGCAGCGCTTGCAACAACGTCACCGAAGTATCGGTGCTTTGTTGGATACCCGTTTGTACGATGATTTGCGCAAACTTTTTCGTGGTGTAGGTGATATTGAACGTATTCTGGCCCGTGTCGCTTTGGGTTCTTGCCGTCCCAGGGACCTGACTACGCTGAGACAGGCACTCGGAATATTACCGCAGATAAAGTCCAGCCTGGAATCATCAACACGTGAGTCACTACAGGCAAGTGGTGCCGAAATAGAATGCCTGCCACAGATCTTTGAGCTGTTGCGCACCGCACTGGTCGATGAGCCACCGGTACTGATTCGCAATGGCGGCGTTATCGCCAGGGGCTACGACGCTGAACTGGATGAGCTGCTTGCCTTGTCGGAGAACGCCAATGAATTTCTGCTCGAGTATGAACGGCGACAACGGGAAGAATCCGGTATTGCCGGTCTCAAGGTCGGCTACAACCGGGTGCACGGTTATTACATTGAAGTCACCCACAAGCATACCGACAAGGTGCCATTGCATTACAAACGCCGGCAAACACTGAAAGGCGCGGAACGCTATATCACCGAAGAACTGAAAACCTTTGAAGACCAGGTACTGTCGAGCCGAGAGCGCGCCCAGGCCAGGGAATTGTATTGTTATGAGCAACTGGTTGAAAAACTGCAGGCGGAGTTGTTGCCAATGCAGACCGTGGCCAATGCCATTGCGCGGCTGGATGTGTTGTGCTCATTTGCCGAGCGGGCCGTGACGCTGGACTTTTGCTGTCCTGAACTCAGCGAGCAAGCGGGCATCAATATTAAGACCGGCCGTCATCCGGTGATTGAGCAGGTTCAATCCGAGCCGTTTACACCCAACGATACCGATTTGAATCCTCAGCGCCGCATGCTGATCATTACCGGACCAAACATGGGTGGTAAATCCACCTATATGCGCCAGACCGCGTTGATTTGTTTATTGGCTTACTGCGGCAGTTGGGTACCGGCGACCAAAGCCGTCATCGGCCCGCTGGACAGGATATTCACCCGCATCGGCGCCGGCGACGACCTGAGTCGCGGGCGCTCCACCTTCATGGTGGAAATGACCGAGACCGCCAACATCCTGCACAGCGCCACCCAGCATTCGCTGGTTTTGATGGACGAAATCGGCCGTGGCACCAGCACCTATGACGGACTGGCACTGGCCTGGGCCGTGGCCGAATACCTGGCCCGACAGGTCAAAGCCTATACGCTGTTTGCCACACATTATTTTGAATTGACCCACTTGCCTGAGCATCTTGAAGGCGTGGTAAATGTGCACCTCAAGGCCGTGGAGCATGGTGATCGTATCGTTTTCCTGCATTCGGTTGATGAAGGTCCTGCCAGCCAGAGTTATGGATTGCAGGTGGCAGCGCTTGCCGGTATTCCCAAAAACGTCCTCCGCCAGGCCCGTTACCAGTTATCTAAACTGGAGCAAGGGGATAACGAAAGTCCGCAACTGGGTCTGTTCACGACCTATGAAGAACCCGAACCGGAGCTTGAGCCGGATAACCCGGTGCTGGATGAGTTGGGAGATGTTGATCCGGATGAGCTGACGCCGAGGGCGGCGTTGGATTTTGTTTATAAACTTAAGGGGCTTTTGGATCGGTGAGTTAGCTTACCGGGTTAACGACTTAATAACCAATCATTCAAAATCCTGCTTGAATCTGACCAGCTTGCGGCGTTGCCGCTTGTCCGGTCGTCGTACGCGTGTGGTGTTTTGCAGACGCTCAAGTTTGCGCTGCTCCAGTTGCTCTTCACGTGCAAGCCTGCTTTCTTCAGTTTCTGCGTAAAGCAACTGTGCGACAGTCGCTGGCCCGCGACGTGTCGATATCTCGATCACATTGATGGTGTATTCCTCTTCACCGCGTTGAACACGCAGGCTGTCGCCGGGCTTGAGTGCCCTGCCCGGCTTCACCCGGTATCCGTTGAGATGTACTTTGCCACCGGATATCGCTTCGCGCGCGAGTGCGCGTGTTTTAAAAAAGCGCGCAGCCCACAGCCATTTATCGATTCTTACCGGTGAACTCATAGCCAAAGTTTACCTGCAAAGCAAACCTCTTCGGCAATATAAGTTAAGCACAAACAGAAACGCCACCAGCAAGACACCGGTGGCGCTCAGGAAACAACTATTGACTGTGGACTCTCAGGCCGCTTGCAACATCAGGCGATTAACCCGCTGCACAAACCCGGCAGGGTCTTCCAACTGCCCGCCTTCTGCCAACACGGCCTGTTCAAACAGCAGGCTGGCCCAGTCAGCGAATTCCTCATCGGAATCTACCCCGGCCAGTTGCTTGACCAGCGCGTGATCCAGGTTGATCTCCAGTATCGGCTTGCTGCCCGGCATGGCTTGCCCGGCCTGTTCCAGCATGCGACGCATGTGCAGCGCCAGTTCCTGCTCGTTCAACACCAGGCAGGATGCAGATTCGGTCAGACGCTGGCTGACACGTACTTCGGTTACTTCGTCTTTCAAGGCGTCACTCAAGCGCTGCAGCAGCGGGTCTTTTTCCGTATCTTGCTTATCTGCTTCGTCCTTTTTGTCATCACTTGCACTGAGGTCAATATCGCCCTTGGCAATAGAACGAAGTCGTTTGCCGTCAAATTCGTTGAAGTAACCCATCACCCATTCATCGATGCGATCAGACATCAGCAGTACTTCAACACCTTTCTTGCGGAAAATTTCAAGGTGCGGGGAGTTTTCAGCTGCTTTCCGGTTCTCTGCAGTGACGTACCAGATCACATCCTGACCTTCCTGCATACGGGAAACGTAATCCTCAAGACTGACGCGCTGTTCAGTTGCGGCATCACCGGTCGATGAAAAACGCAGCAATTTGGCGATCTTGTCGCGATTACCCATATCCTCAGCGAGACCTTCTTTGATCACACTGCCGAACTCATCCCACAGCGTGTTGTACTTTTCCTGCTCTTTTTCAGCCAGGCGTTTCAACAGATCCAGGCTGCGCCGGATCACGGCTGAACGGATTTTTCCAAGCAGTTTGTTTTCCTGCAATAACTCGCGTGAAACATTCAGTGGCAGATCGTCTGAATCAACAACACCACGGATAAAACGCAGATAGTGCGGCAACAGTTGTTCCGCCGCATCCATGATGAACACGCGTTTGACATATAAGCGCAGGCCATGACGCTCGTCGCGTTGCATCATTATGTCCAGCGGCGCTTTGGACGGCACGTACAACAATGATGTGTAGTTGTGGGTGCCTTCAACGTGGTTGTGGGTCCAACTCAGCGCATCCTCGAAATCATGGCTGACGTGTTTGTAAAATGACTGGTACTCATCCGAGCTGATTTCAGATTTTTGCAAGGTCCACAGGGCAGAAGACTGGTTAATGGCCTCCCATTCCGGTTGCGGCTCTGCATCTTCATCTTTGGCGTCATCGTCAACGGCTACCGGCGGTTGTTTCATATAAATCGGAAAACCAATGTGGTCCGAGTATTTCTGCACCAGCGAGCGAACTGACCACGAAGACAGGAATTCACTGGCATCTTTCCGTAAATGCAGGATGACCTCGGTACCATGCGCAGGCATATCTTGCTGTGTCAGCGTATATTCGCCACTGCCATCTGATTCCCAACGCACGCCGTCAGAAGCTTTGCTGCCGGCCGGCCGGGACAACAGTGTGACCTTGTCCGCAACGATAAATGACGAGTAGAAACCCACGCCGAACTGCCCGATAAGGTTGGCATCAAAGTCCTCTTTACCCGCAGCGCTTGCGAGAAATTTCTTGGTGCCGGATCGCGCGACGGTACCGATGTTTTCAATCACCTCGTCACGTGACATGCCGATACCGTTATCACGAATGATGATATTGCCGGCATCTTCATCGAGCTCAATTTCAATCTTGAGCTCGGTATCCCCGCCCATGAGTGCCGCATCCTGTATGGCTTCAAAACGCAGCCTGTCACATGCATCTGAGGCGTTGGAAATCAATTCTCGCAAGAAGATTTCGCGGTTGGAATACAGGGAATGGATCACCAGGTTCAGTACTTCGCGTACTTCCGCCTGGAATTCAAACTTTTCAGTCTTTACTGCTTTAGTCATTGTTTTGCCCGTTAAATAGAATGCTACTGCCTAAAGTTGGGTCGTCGGGCCTTGTTTCAAGTCAAAAAAAGCCCGCGATGCGGGCTTTTCCTGATTGCTTGTTGCTGGCCTTAACCAAGCTTTTCCTTGATGCGGGCAGCCTTGCCTTCCAAACCACGCAGGTAGTACAACTTGGCACGGCGCACCGCGCCCCGGCGCTTGACCGTGACCGAATGGATCAGCGGGCTGTGGGTCTGAAAAACACGCTCAACACCGGTGCCGTGTGAAATTTTCCTTACTGTAAAAGCGGAATTAAGACCACGGTTCTTGATGGCGATAACAACACCCTCGAAAGCCTGTAAGCGCTCGCGATTGCCTTCTTTTACTTTTACGCTGACAACGATGGTATCGCCCGGGCTAAATTTGGGTAATTCGCGGGTCATCTGTTCTGCGTCTAACTGCTCAATGATATTCATCATTCTGTCCTTTCAATAAAAGCCACGTTCGGGCTTTTCATATTTAAAATCTCAATTCAGATCCAATTCGCGGCGAAACTCATTTAATAACTCTTTCGCCTCTTTATCCAGTTCCTTGCCTTCCAGCAAATCCGGTCGCCGTTGCCAGGTACGTCCCAGCGACTGCTTTCTGCGCCAGCGGCGTATCGCTTCATGGTCGCCGGAAAGCAACACTTCCGGAACCTTCCCTCGTTGCCCCATGGCAACTGCCACTTCGGGACGGGTATAGTGTGGATGATCCAAAACCCCATCCACAAATGAATCTTCAATGGCCGACCGCTCATCGCCCAGCACACCCGGTAACAAGCGTGTGACCGCATCGATGATGACCGCAGCAGCCAGTTCGCCGCCACTTAACACATAATCACCAATCGACCATTCTTCATCGATATCCGATTCTATCAAGCGTTCATCGATGCCTTCATAACGACCACAGACCAGGATCAAACCCCGTCTTGCGGCCAGTTCTTTAATACCGGCCTGGTCCAGCTTGCGACCCTGTGGGCTCATCAGGCTGACACGGGTCGATTCATCCCTTGTTACCTCAAGCTGGGCGCTACGCGCCGCCCGGATAGTAGAACCCAGCGGTTCAACTTTCATTACCATGCCCGGTCCGCCGCCGTAAGGGCGGTCATCTACCGTCCGGTGCGTATCGCTGGCAAAATCCCGTGGATTCCAGGTTTTAACATCCACCCGGCCGTCCCTGATGGCTCTGCCCGTTACACCCAGTGCGGTCAGTTCAAGCATGGCATCCGGAAACAGCGTTATGACATCAATACGCATTGCTATTTGCCTGTCGTTTCAGGTCTGTCCTTCCAGCGACTTAGAAATCCGCATCCCAGTCGACGTCGATACGTCCGGCTTCAAGGTCTACGCTGGTGACATATTGACCCTGGATAAACGGTACAAGGTGCTCTCGCTCACCGCGGATAACAAGTACGTCATTGGCACCTGTCTCCATCAAACGTTCAACGCGACCCAATATCTTGCCGTCGAGGGTATGCACTTCCAGCCCCTCAAGATCAGACCAGTAGTACTCGTCCTTGTCAGTCGCCGGCAATCGATCCCGGTCCACTGAAATCTGCTGACCGACCAGTGACATGGCTTGCTCACGGTCTGCCATATCCGGTAGCAGTGCGGCCAGGCTTTTACCCTGCCTGCGCCCATCAACAATGTTGACCGGCTTATACTCTTTTCCCAGCAACCATGGCTGGTAATCCAATATGGCTTCCATCGGCCTCGTCCAGGAATGTATCTTGACCCAACCCTTGATGCCATGGACCGCAGATATATAACCAAGCGCTACCCGTTTATCGCTCATCACCCGGTCCCACGGCCTACAACACTAAATTCAGACCGCAGCGCTACGGGCCTGCTTAACCAGGTGTTCCACCCGCTCGCTGAGCTGCGCACCCACACCGGTCCAGTAATCAACACGATCAAGGTCCAGGCGCAGACGCTCTTCCTGACCTTTGGCCATCGGGTTGAAAAACCCGATTCTTTCAATACGGCGTCCATCACGTTTGTTGCGGCTATCCGCTACAACGATGTGATAGAAGGGCTTCTTTTTAGCGCCACCGCGCGACAGTCGAATCTTTACCATTCTCTAAAACCTTTTAAAATACCTTTGTTAGCCGCCACTTTCCGCCACCATCCTGATGGCAATTGAGCCGGCTCCACGAAACCGCACATTTTAACCACATTTGCAGCAAAAGAAAACATTTGCGTAGGGTTTTTGTGTGTTTTTAATCTGTCAAACCGGCCCGTTCTGCCATGGACCGGTGATTGCGAATGTCATACCGGGGCGGTAAAGATTGGCAAACATCCATTGACCGTCGGCAGAAAAGCATACGCCGGCCCATTCAGCAGTCAGTGCCGCGTCTGCCAAATCGTGGCCTTTGAACTCTCCGGCCAGGTCGGGGTTGGTCTGACAGAACGCAAATAATTCACCTGAGCGACTCAAACCGGCGATATGTTGCGCTTTCTTGATCAATCCGTTGTTGTCTTCACAAATCATCAGACTGCCGCGTGGACTGACAATAATATTGTCCATACCTGAAAAACCGTTGCGGTCGGATGCTTCAAAAATTAACTGTACCGTGTTTTTACCAGTATCCATCTGGAAGATCTGTCCCGCTCCCGCCTCGCCGCCTGCCTTTGAAGTAAAGTAGACCAGATCCTGATCAACCGCGCAGCCTTCAAGCGCGATAAAAGCTGTACCATCTGCAGCCATGCCCTGGCTAACCACACCGGCGCCATCGTGTGTGCCGGGTGAATGACCCTGGGCCGGATCAGGAATATCAACCCAGCCTGTCGTCATCCTGCGATTGCGTGTTATTCCCTTATTCAACCTGCTATGCCCGTCCACTTTGAGCATTTGCAGTCTGCCGCCAGCCATCAAATCTCCCGGAATATCGGGTATGTAGCGATAAAAACCAGCCGAGGGCGTGCGATCCTCCGTCATATAAACCATGCCGGTTCGCGGGTCTACCGCCGCAGCCTCGTGATAGAACTGCCCCATCGGGATGATTGGTTGGGGGTTCGTGACGCCTTCCGGGTGCACCTCAAATACATATCCATGTGATCGGCGCGCATTTTCCAGTTGCCAGAACTGCTGCCTTGATTCAATACCATGGTGCATCAAACCGGGTGTCACCGGCCCCTCTTCACATGACAGCCAGGTACCCCAGGGTGTCACACCACCCGCGCAATTTTCCAAAGTGCCGCAGAGGCTGATATTTGAATCCACCAGGCGCTCTGCATGTGTATCGAATCTCAGCGTGGTGGTGCCGCCACCGGTCACATCCCAGGCCATGCGGTCAGGCCCGAAGGCGCCGCTTGAGCCACTGGCTTCATGGTTTCGTATCAAGGTGACGATGCCATTGTCTTCACTGACGACCCCCATTCCATCGCAAAATTTTGGACTGGTGAAACCATCACCGAGCGTTTCACCTGCCCAGGCAAAGCTGTGATAACGGAAGCCTTCAGGTAACTTGAGAATGGGTAAACCACTGGTCAGATCATTAACCGGTTGCAAAGGTCCAAGTGCCGGATGGATCCCCGGTGCAGCGCCTGGCCGGGTCAAACGGGACCAGGCAAATGCACTCAGACCCAGGCCGCCAACAGCCAGCAGCCCATGTTTTAAAAACCCACGTCGGTCAGTAAGCCCCATCGCAACACCTCTTCAGGAAAACCGGCCGGGTGGCATTTGACCTGTCATGCCAGCCATCTTGCGCATCATGCCTTTCATTCCACCCTTGCCAAATTTTTTCATCATGCGTTGCATTTGAGAAAACTGCTTGAGCATGCGGTTGATATCCTGAATTTTCGTCCCGGAGCCTGCCGCGATGCGTTTTTTACGCGAACCACGGATGACATCCGGAAAACTTCGTTCCTGCGGCGTCATTGAGTTAATGATGGCGATCATGTGGCTGGTCTGCTTATCGTTAACACGGTTTTTGACTTGCTCGGGAAGCTGTCCCATACCCGGCAGTTTATCCACCAGGTTGCCTATCCCGCCCATGTTTTGCATCTGCTTTAACTGGCTGCGGAAATCCGCCAGGTTAAAACCCTTGCCACGTTTAATTTTACGTGCGAGTTTTTCTGCCTCCTCCTGATCAACATGGCGTTGAACATCTTCTACCAGTGACAATACGTCACCCATACCGAGGATTCGCGAGGCCACGCGTTCAGGATGAAAGGCCTGCAAAGCATCGGTTTTTTCGCCGGTACCGACGAACTTGATGGGCTTGCCGGTGATTTGCCGGACCGACAAAGCAGCCCCACCGCGGGCATCACCATCCGTCTTGGTCAGAATCACACCGGTCAACGGCAGCGCTTCATCGAATGCACGGGCCGTGTTGGCAGCGTCCTGACCGGTCATGCTGTCGACCACGAACAGGGTTTCGTGTGCTTGCACAGTTTTGTGCAGTTGACGGATCTCATCCATCATGTCTTTGTCGATGTGTAAACGACCGGCGGTATCTACCAGCAGCACATCGACGAACTGTTTACGCGCTGCAGCAACCGCACTTTTTGCAATAGCAACCGGTTTGTCTGTCACTGAAGACGGGTGAAAAAGCACATCTACCTGCTCGGCCAGGGTTTGAAGTTGTTCGATCGCAGCGGGGCGATAAACGTCACAACTCACCACCATGACCTTCTTTTTCTCTCGTTCTTTAAGGTACTTTGCCAGTTTGGCCGTGGTGGTGGTTTTGCCGGAACCCTGCAAGCCGGCCAGTAGCACGACCACCGGTGGGCTTGCCTGCAGATCAAGGGCTTCATTCTCTTCACCCATGACGCTGACCAGTTCATCATGGACAATTTTGACCAGCGTCTCTCCGGGTTTAAGGCTGCTGAGGACCTCCTTACCGAGCGCGCGCTCTTTCACCTGGCTGATAAAAGATTGCACCACCGGCAACGCCACATCAGCCTCCAGTAAGGCGATGCGGACTTCGCGCAATGTCTCCTTGATGCTGTCTTCAGTCAGACGCCCCTTGCCCCGCAGCTTTTGCATGCTCTGACTTAAACGTTGCGTCAGCTTGTCAAACATTATTCACTCCACATTTCGACAGTCAGGTATTATAGCGGTTGACCATGTTCAAACAGCACAAAAACCTCGATGCATGACAAGATTTTATTGATCACTTTGGCCTGTTATTTATCCGCCATGATTCTTTTGTATACCGCCGTGGTCCAGGGCTCCAGTCAAAAACGCACCTTTGCCGCGATCTTGACGTTTTCGGGCGTGCTATTGCATGCCTGGGCGCAGTCGCAGCATTGGTTGCAAACGGCAGCGCCCGAAATCAGTTTGTTGAACGTTATGTCCCTGTGCGCGCTGGTCACCGTGGCGATTCCGCTGGGTACCCTGCCCTTGCGCAAAAACCTGTTTGACGCCAGTCTGGTGATCCTGCCGCTGGCTGTACTAGCCGTGATCGCGGAAAGTGTGCTGGATGCTCCCAGCCTTAAAATGACGCAGGATTCTGTGGCTATCACCGTGCACATCATCTCCTCTGTGGTTGCTTTTGGCATACTCAGCATTGCCGGTGTTTATGCTTTGTTTGTAGCCTTGATTGACCACATGCTGCGTCGACACAATTACAATAAATTTGTACAGACCCTGCCGGCGCTGGATACATTGGAACAACTGTTATTTCACCTGATCAAGGTCGGGTTTACTGTTTTGACCCTGTCGCTGATGACCGGCCTGATCTTTGTCAACGATCTGTTTGCACAGCATCTGGCACACAAAACGCTGTTATCTATTTTCGCCTGGCTGGTGTTTGCCCTTTTATTGTGGGGCCGATGGAAACGTGGCTGGCGGGGACGCGTTGCCGTACGTATGACACTCGCAGGAATTGTTCTATTGCTGTTATCCTATTTTGGTAGCAAGCTAATCCTGGAAGTTCTTCTGCAACGCAGTTGGCACAGTTAAACGAGGGTCTGTTAGCACTTGGACGATATCCCGCTAAGCACGCTTTATACAGCGTTGTTCATCCTGATCATACTTTCCGCCTTTTTTTCGAGTTCGGAAACCGGCCTGATGACGATCAACCGCTATCGACTAAGGCACCTGGCAAACAATGGGCACCGTGGCGCGCGGCTGGCACAAAAACTGCTAACCCGTCCGGACCGCCTGATCGGCCTGATATTACTGGGCAATAACATGGTCAACATCCTGGCGGCATCCATTGCAACCGTCATCGCGATGCGGATGTTCGGTGATAACGGCATCTGGGTATCAACCCTGGTGATGACCGTGGTGGTGCTGATCTTTGCTGAAGTTGCACCGAAAACGGTTGCAGCGCTGCACCCCGAGAGGATTGCGTTTCCGGCATCATTTGTGTTGGTTGTGCTGCTTAAAATATTGAATCCGGTGGTCTGGCTGATTAATTCTTTTGCCAACCTGCTGCTAAAACCATTTGGCGTAAAAACCGATGTTGAAGCACTCGAACGTCTGAACCGTGAAGAACTGCGCACGCTGCTTATGGAAGGCGGGCAAATCTCCAATGACCATCAAAGGATGCTGGTCAACATCCTGGATCTTGAGCACGCTTCGGTGGAAGACGTGATGGTGCCGCGCGGTGAAATCGTTGGGATTGATCTGGATCATGACTGGGCGGACATTCTGAATGAATTGACCCAAACCCTGTACACGCGTCTTCCTGTCTACCGGGAAAGTATTGATAATGTGGTTGGCCTGTTGCACATCCGTACGGTTATTTCCAAGCTTTCACTGGGCGGGCTGAGTTTTAAAGATCTTGAACGCTCTGTCAGACGCCCATATTTCGTACCCGAAGGCACACCGCTGACCCGGCAATTACTGGAATTCCAGAGCAAAGAGCGGCGTATGGCACTGGTCGTGGACGAATACGGAGACATCCAGGGCCTGGTGACACTGGATGATATCCTCGAAGAAATTGTCGGTGAATACACAGCGGAAGGACGCGGTCGTTCGCGCAGCATGCGTCGTCTGGATGACGGTACCTATGTGGTTGATGGTGCAACCAGCGTACGTGCGGTAAACCGGCGTCTCGGTTGGAACCTGCCTTTTGATGAGGCGCATACTCTCGGCGGGTTGCTGATCGAGGAAATGGAAACCATTCCCGAAGGCAAATGTTGCATCAAGATTGGCGGCCATATCATGACCATTGTCGACATTCGGGATAACGCGATCAACAAAATACTGGTCAAACCCGGCCAAAGCCCGAATTCCTGATGCATGCTGTATAACATCCAGTTTCTGCGCTTCGTCGCGGCCATGCTGGTCGTGCTGTATCACACTGCTGCACGCGTGCCAGCGACTGACTCATTGTTTCAGGGTGTATTTAGCCTGGGAAGCTCGGTTGGTTTTGCCGGTGTCGACATCTTCTTTGTCATCAGTGGCTTTATCATGGCACACACCACGCATAAGCATGCAGGCACGACAAACAGTCTTGATTTCGCCAGGCGTCGTCTGGCAAGAATATTTTCCGGATACTGGCCGTTTTTCATTTTGGCGCTGGTGATCTTCGTTTATTTACGCCCGGACCACTTTGCTGAATCCAGCCTGCTGGAATCATTTCTTCTCTGGCCTCAGCCGTTGAACCGCAATCTGCTCGAAATCACCTGGACCTTGTCCTACGAGTTGTACTTTTATTTATTTTTCAGTCTGCTGATCTTGTTTTTCAGTGATAGAGCCCGGCGCATTTCAATCCTGCTCATCACCGGAATTCTGCTCGTCTATAACCTGTATCATCACTTGATTGCCCACAGTTTCAGCCCGGAAAATTTCTACCACCAGCCCTTCTGGTGGAAGTTTCTGAGTTCGCCATTCTTGCTGGAGTTTTTTGCCGGAGCGTTAATTTCATTCTGGGTCACGCGCAAGCCGACCGGCCTGGCATGGAGCATGTTAGCGGTCGGTACGATGTTGTTTTTGGCAGGTGGCTGGATCAATGAATCATTGTATGCCGGCCTGATTGAACAGGGCTTCCATGTCCTGCCAAGGGTATTGGTCTTTGGTCTGCCGGCTTGCCTGATGGTCGCCGGTCTGGTTCGAATTGAATCTCTTGGCATCCGTGCGCCGGCCCGGTTCAGCGTGGTAGCGGGTGGCTCATCCTATGCTATTTACCTGAGCCACATCCTTATCCTGACACTGGTCTGGAATACAGGGTTTAATGAACTTGTATCTTCATGGCCCACAGGTTTAATGCTTGGCGCCTATTTTATGCTGATGTTGTTTATTGCAGGGTACAGCGCACTGCATTACAGTTTCCTGGAGAAGCCTTTGCACCGGCAATTCAAACGGCTTCTGCGTGTTTAAAACGC
>Ga0114949_10001153_pt1 | contig 15745 bp, 13 predicted proteins | sample N074metaG_FD_83505 | JGI IMG/M metagenome (GOLD analysis project Ga0114949, IMG submission 83505) | Deep subsurface microbial communities from Kermadec Trench to uncover new lineages of life (NeLLi) - N074 metaG | ecosystem: Environmental > Aquatic > Marine > Ocean trench > Sediment | place... | reverse complement strand
GGTCTCAGAGAAAATGCTGCTGGAAATCGAGCAGACGGCGATTCCGGGCCCAGGGTCGTGCGGAGGAATGTACACCGCCAATACCATGGCGTCCGCTATTGAAGCGCTGGGCCTGAGCCTGCCGAACAGTAGCGCCCAGAATGCGATATCGGAACACAAACGGCAGGATAGCCGCAGGGCGGGTGCCGCGGTCATGGAGCTTTTGCGTCGAGATATCAAGCCTTCGGACATTCTATCCCGCGAAGCGTTTGAGAATGCGATTACCGTTGTCATTGCGCTTAGCGGTTCGACGAATGCGGTGCTGCATTTGCTCGCCATGGCTTTCGAGGCCGGGGTGCCGCTGGAGCTCGACGATTTTACGCGCATCGGCGCCAAAGTCCCGGTTCTGGCCGACCTGCGCCCGAGCGGTCAGTACCTGATGTCTGAGCTCATTGCGATTGGTGGCGTTCAGCCCCTGATGAAAAGACTCCTGAACGCGGGTTTGCTGCACGGACGCTGCATGACGGTGACCGGCAAAACGATGGCTGAAAACCTTACGGACGTGGAGGACTATCCCGACGATCAGCACATTATTCGAGACTTTACAAATCCAATTAAAAAAGACAGTCATCTGGTTGTTCTTTATGGAAATCTTGCTTCAGAAGGTGCGGTGGCCAAGATTACCGGCAAGGAAGGCGTGCAGTTTACGGGGTCGGCACGCGTGTTTGCCTCGGAAGAAGAAGCCCTGCAAGCCATTCTCGATGGTGTCGTCGTGGCCGGAGACGTCCTTGTCATTCGTTACGAGGGGCCAAAAGGTGGACCCGGCATGCGGGAAATGCTCAGTCCGACCGGAGCGATTATGGGCAAGGGCCTGGGCGACAAAGTGGCCTTGATCACGGACGGCCGGTTTTCCGGTGGCAGCCACGGATTTGTGGTTGGCCATGTTACACCTGAGGCCGCGGTGGGCGGGCTGATTGCGCTGGTGGAGGATGGTGACACCATCACGATCGACGCTGAAGAGCGGATTCTCAATCTGGAGGTGTCGGACGACGAAATTGCGGCGCGGCGCGCGCGCTGGACGGCGCCGGAGATCACGGAAAAACCGGGTACGCTGCGTAAATATGCCGCACTGGTGAATTCGGCGTCGCAGGGCGCAGTAACGAGCAACGTCTAGCTTGCTATTGACGTATGCCCGGGCATTGGGGTGTACTACGGCCCGATGCGCCTGACAGACCGAAACATACGCGAGACCAATAAACGCGGCATGACGCAAGTCATGTCTGATTGCGGGGGTCCGCAGGTGCGTAAAGGGTGCTGATACCGAACGTTTAAAGCCAAATCAGGACCAGGTTTCGAGCCCGCAACGGTATATCCGGAGCGGGCTTTTTTTGTAGTGTGGTGCCGAGTAGGGACAGCCATAGATGAATACGATTGATGAAGGTACTTTTCCGCCGGGGTCAGGCAGCCCGTCCGGAGAGCGTTGGTTGGTCATGAAGTTTGGCGGAACGAGTGTGTCCTCGGCCGATTATTGGGCCACGATTCGCGATTTGATCCGAGAACGCCTGTCCGCCGGTTTTCGGCCGGTCATCGTGCATTCCGCGTTGGCGGAGGTGTCGGACCGAATCGAAATCGCGTTGGATGCGGCGGTCACGGGACACTACGAAGACCAGCTGAACGATATCGCGAAGATCCATCTGGACCTCGCACGCGAACTCGGCCTGGACGGTGAAGCGTTGTTACGCGAATTGATGGGTGAAATGCAGCAGCTGCTGGCGGGAATCCGGCTAGTCCGCGAGGTGAGTCCGCGGGTTTACGTCAAAGTCATGGCTTTGGGTGAATTGATGGCGACCCAGATGGGTGCAGCCTATTTGCGTGACCAAGGGGTTCAAATCAATTGGTTAGATGCACGTGAGGTGCTGCAGAGTATTGACATGCCGCATGAAAACGAGCGCTCGCGTTACCTGTCCGCAAGTTGCGAATTTGAACCGGACCAGGCTCTGCAGTCGCGGCTGGTGGCGAGTAAGGCAGTTACGCTGACGCAGGGGTTTATTGCGCGGAATCAGGAAGGTGAAAGCGTTCTGTTGGGGCGCGGTGGCTCAGATACATCGGCTGCCTACCTGGCTGCGAAACTGGAGGCAATCGGCCTCGAAATCTGGACCGACGTGCCGGGTCTTTTCAGTGCGGATCCTCGCGTGGTTTCCGGTGCGAGAGTGTTGAAGACGCTCAGCTATCAGGAAGCGCAGGAAATCGCATCCACGGGGGGTTCTGTATTGCACCCGCGCTGCATCCGTCCAGCGCGCACTTACGGGATACCAATGCGCATCCGGTGCACGGCACAACCGGACTTCGTCGGTACGCTGATCAGTGCTGACTCTGGCAGCGATGCGCCCGGTGTCAAGGCGATTTCGAGTCGGTCGGATATCACGGTCGTCTCGATGGAAACGGTCGGAATGTGGCGCGAGGTTGGTTTTCTGGCAGAAGCATTCCGCGCTTTCAGCGAGATGGGATTGTCGGTTGACCTCGTGTCCACCGCCGAAAGCAATGTCACCGTTACTCTGGATACGGGTCTTGAGCCTATCGATGCCGGGACGCTGTCCCGGTTGCGCCATACTCTCGAGCGCCTTTGCCGCGTCCAGTTTATCGAAAAGGCCGAAGTCGTCAGCCTGGTCGGACAAAAGATTCGCGCCATGCTGCACGAGATCGGGCCGGCGCTCGAAGTTTTTGCGGAACATCGCGTGTACCTTGTCAGTCAGGCCGCGAGTGATCTGAATCTGAGTTTTGTCGTAGAGGAAGGGCAGTCCCATCGGTTGATCAAACAGTTGCACGCCGATTTAGTGCGACCGGCGAAGGGAGACGCGGTATTTGGTCCGACATGGGCAGAATTGCGGGCCGGTGAAGCGACCGCTGTGTCGATTCGCGAACCGTGGTGGGCAAAAAAGCGTAACGAATTGCTCGCCATTGGTGTCGAAAAGTCGTCGGCCTATGTATATAACCTGGATACGGTCCGGGAGGCCTGCGCACGCTTGCAGTCCCTGGTCAATATTGATCGGGTCTTTTACGCGATGAAAGCGAATGGCCATCCGGCGATTCTGCAAGTGGTCGAGCACGCCGGATTAAATATTGAATGTGTTTCACCTGGTGAAATCGAACGCGTGCTTAACCTGTTCCCCGATATAGATCGGCACAGGATCTTATTTACCCCTAACTTCGCGCCGCGAGAGGAATATCAATTTGCCCTCGATGCTGGTGTCTGGGTCACGCTGGACAATATTTTTCTGATCAGGAATTGGGGCGAGATTTTTCGCGGGCATGAACTTTTTCTTCGTCTCGATACTGGGCAGGGCAGGGGGCATCACGAGCACGTCCGCACAGCCGGTGTGCATTCGAAGTTCGGCATACCGCTGTTCGAGCTGGATGAGGTGCGCGAATTGATCCAGTCATGTGGTGCACGTGTTGTGGGATTGCATGCGCACACCGGCAGCGGAATTTTGCGACCGGATAATTGGCTGGATATTGCACAGACGTTAATCGATGTGGCGCGCGATTTTTCGGACGTCCGGATACTGGATCTCGGCGGTGGGCTTGGCGTACCGGAGAAGCCCGGGCAGCAGGCCTTGGACATGGCAGAGCTCGATGAGGGCATTGCAGCCATTAAACAGGCGAACCCGCAATACGAGCTTTGGCTGGAGCCGGGAAGGTACCTGGTGGCGGAAAGTGGGGTGCTGTTGACACGAGTAACGCAAATCAAGGGGAAGGGTGCGGTTCGATATGTCGGCGTTAGCACAGGCATGAACTCCTTTATTCGCCCGGCGCTGTATGGTGCCTACCATGAGATCGAGAACCTGAGTCGGCTGGACGCGCCTTCGGAGCACGTTGTCAATATCGTCGGACCGATATGCGAAACCGGGGACAAACTCGGAACCGATCGGCTTCTGCCTGATTGTGCGGAAGGTGATGTTTTACTCGTGGCCAATACCGGTGCGTATGGCTTCGTCATGAGTTCGCGATACAACCTGCGTGAACCCGCAGAAGAAATAGTGATTTGAAGACGGGTCAACAATTTGGCCGTGTGTTGAACAGCGTCGGCCAATTTCCTCTGACGGTCATTCTGATAGGGACGACTGCTGCATATTTGCTGCTGCTCGTCCCGTATTGGAAATTTGGATACGATAGCGCGATTTATATTAGCCTCGCTCAATCCCTTGCGAGTGGGGAAGGGTATGTTTATATGGGTTTTCTCCATACGAAATACCCGCCTGGTCTGCCCCTGTTACTGGCGCCGATCGAATTCATTTTCGGTCATAACTATCTGTTAATGAGACTCTTGATGACGGTGTGTGCCGTGGGGTCCATCGGTCTGACGTGGTTTCTAATTCGATCGATGTCTTCGAGCCGTGTTGCGTTCGCGGTCTGTGTGATGACGGCGTCAAGTTACGCGCTCGTTCGCGAGGTCCCGAGTATTTTATCCGATGTGCCCTATATGTTGGTCTCATTGGCTGCTTTAGTCGCTGCGGAACAGTACACGCGCAACCCGTCCAAACGAGTACTTGCGTGGGCAGTAGTTCTGATACTCGTGGCCACATCGTTCCGCTTGATTGGCGTGACACTTGCGATGGCGATGTTCATCGGCATTTTATTGCATTCCAATGAGCTAGCTCCGATCAGGCGCGCTCGTGATGCAGCTGTCCTGGTCCTGCTTATGGGGCTCGCCGCCGGCTTGTGGGTCGGACGAAACGCGACGGTTACGGAGCAGCTCCCGTCAGAACTGCGCGAAGCATTGAGTTACCAGGACGAATTGAATTCGGTTGATCCTAACGATGCAAACTCGAATACGCTGGATTGGTCGACATTTAGTTTGCGGCTGGAAAAAAATATCTCTTACTACGAACGGCTATTGGTGGATTTGATTACGGCCAGGTCGGTCGAAAATCAGGTGCTCGTGCACTTGATCGCTTTTTTCTGTCTGTCTGGCTGGATTTTTGCACTGTTTCGGCAGCGGTCCATTATCAAGTATTACACGTTTTTATATTTCTGCGCTTATCTTGCATGGCCCGCATCCCAGGGGGAACGTTTCCTGGTCCCGATTCTGCCGATGATTTTTTATTATGCGCTGCAGGTTCCGTTGATGTTGTTGAGATGGATAACGCGCTTACCGGTCACGTCTAATGCGCGGGTGTCGGAATCGACACTGCTGACGCTCATCACTTTTTCTTTTTTTCTCGTTAATCTACCCAGCCTTATTGAAATCGTATTGACTGAACGGCAGAGCCCCTATTACAGAGGCGGTCAGGGAGAGTATCTCGCGGCGTTAAACTGGCTTCGCGATGAATCGCCTGAAGATTCATTGATAATTACGGACTTGGCGCCTATCGCCTATCTGATTTCAGAAAGAAAGTCGTTATCTGCGCCATTATTCGGTAATGAGCGCGAGGTGTTCCAGTCGATTATTCGGAATGGTGGTACCCATGTCATTACAAATAACTGGGGATTTGGTCGCCACTATATCAATCCGGTTATCGAATCTCACCCCGAACGATTTGAGCCCATAAAACTTCTCGGTTCGAACATAATTTATCGAGTTAAGATTGACTGACGATTTGTTCGTCACTCACCTGAATATTCGACGATATGGGTCATGGGTATTCCAAGTGCGTTATTCGCGCGAATCGGGACAATCTGCGCCATCTCCCAGATACCCTAATGCGCGAAGACGCCGGCACAGCATGGGATCGATGGTGGTCTCCAGATCATTGGCCTGACCAAGCCGCGTTTTTAGAAGGCGGGCGCGCGAGACTATTGCATTCAGCTGCTTTTTAATATTTGATGCATTGGTTCGATTTGCTGTCTGAGGATTCTGTTCCAGGGGATCCGCTAGGAGGTCGTAATATCGATCACCCGTTTTCTGAGCAATCAATTTTTCCCGGTTGGATCTTAGAGCCCGGTGTCCAGAGTCATAGATCAGCAATTCGGAGAGAGCGGGTTCAGGTGGCATTTTCTCACCGCGGAGTAACGGACTGATATCTCGTCCCTGTGACTCTATCGGTTTTGAAGCACCCGCAAGTGCAAGTAATGTTGGCATCAAGTCCACCAGCCGAACCTGATCTTCGATCTCAAGTCCCGCAGGAATCTGTCCTGGCCAACGTAGTATCAGTGGAACTCTGATCATCTCATCGAAGAGTGTTTTGCCATGGCCTATGCCACCATGGTCGAAGAACTCCTCTCCATGATCCGCAGTGATAACGATCAGTGTCTCGGCGAAGCGTCCGCGCTGATCCAGCAGGTCGAAGATATTCCGGAGCGTGTCGTCGGTGAAGCGAATCTCACTATCATACAGCGCGATCAGGTGATACAAATCCCGGGCCGGCATATCGGGGCTCAATGTTAGGTCGTTGTCCAATACCTGGCCGGTAATCGCGCCGCGATAATCCGGGTCAAATATATTGATATACCGGGCGGGCGGTATGTAGTCGTAGTGAACGTCCCAAAGATGCAGGAAGAGGAAAAAGGGCGTCCCGTCAATGTGTTCAAGCCATCGGCCGACTTCTTCAGTGGTTCGTGGCCCGGTTACATCGACATGCGCGGATTTAACTCGCGCATTTGTTTCATCGCTTATTTCTTTTGCTGAACTGGAATCGGGCGTCTGTGGGACCCGGCTCATGCAGCTCTTATACGTGTCGAATCCCTGGTCAAGGCCGAAAGTAGGATGGAGGTAAGGGCCACCGTAAAACCCGGCGGTCTGATAACCCGCGTCCTTCAGTGCTTCGGCCAGCGTCACGAAGTTTTCACCTAAATGGGTTCTGGTACTGATAACCCCGTGTGACGTATCGTAAAGTCCGGTAAACATTGCGGCATGAGATGGAAGTGTCCACGAGGTTGTGCTAACGGCTTGATTAAATTTCGCGCCTTCGGCGGCCATTTTGTCGATTGTCGGACTGGTTTCGCGCGCGTAGCCATAGCACCCCAAATGATCGAAACGCAGGCTGTCGATCGAGACAAGAACGATGTCGGGTAGATCGGTTTCGCGGGGAACCGGTTCCAGTCGCATATTCAACGTTGGTGACCGTTCAGAATCACAACCCGAAAAGGTCAGGCAAAGGATGACGAATCCTGGGAGTAGCGCTATTTTTTTGATAACAAGACCGGTTAAATTCAATTGACTTGCGCGATTCACGGGCTTGCGGGCCCCAGTTGCAGTTTAGTTTGTAACTCGATGAACTGTCAAAGATGCGCCATTGTACGACTATAATGCCGTCAACAATCAATTTAAATAAGTTGCCGGCAGACCAAATCAGCGCCTACATAATTTCTAGTAATATTTGTCAATGTGCTCGGCTTCGGGTTGATCATCCCGTTGCTTCCCTTTTTTGTAGTGCGTCTCGGTGGCGGACCGGAGATGGATACAGCGAATTTTATGGTGCCGGCCTTTTCGGCGGCGACGCTGTCGGTTATTGCCTGTTTTTGTGTGTTTTTCTTTTTACCCGAGAGTCTGCCGGCCGAGAATCGATCTGCGCCAGCGACTGGCAAGCCGAGTGTTAGCCTGGCGGCACAATTATAAAAGGTGCTGCGTGTAGACATCCTGACAAAACTTATCGTCATCTCATTTCTGTTCTTCATGGCGTGGACAGTGCTGCTGTCGATTTTCGCTTTGTGGACAGACCGGGTCCTGGAGCGGGGACCCACAGAAATTGACTTCCTGTTCATGTACATGGGTCTGGTCGGTGCCGTGACACAATTCGTGGTGACCGGTCCGCTGGCGAAAAAGATCGGCGAGATGCGAATTCTGCATTTAACGGCCGTGGGCCTGCTGCTCGGGTTCCTGGGTCTAACGTTTACCGACTCTATTGTGTTGATTCTCATTTGTCTGAAGGTCCTGTCGGCAGCCAACAGTCTGTTCACCCCCGGTGTCGACGAGTATCGTGTCGCAAAACTCGCCGGCGAAAGAGCGTGGCGCCGTCCTTGGAATTTTTCAATCGATTGGCAGCCTCGGCCAGGTCGCGGGTCCGGCGTTCTCGGGCGTAGCGTTTGCGAACCTGGGCTACCACAGCCTGTTCCACATCAGTGCGCTGGTCATGGCCGTGTGCCTGGTATTGTTGCTGCGGGCAAGCCGGGCCCTGCGTGCCCAAGAGAACTCATAAATCGAAAATACGCGGCCATTCCGACGGGTTGGTGCGGACCCGTAATTGTTTAATTTAACGGTGACGTTTTTTCAGTTCCTTTGTCACGTCCGCCAGACGAAGTTCGTGATTGTTGAGAAGGACCAGCACGTGATACAGAAGGTCCGCCGCCTCCGAGACGATCTCTTTTTTCGTCCCCTGCGCCCCGGCAATCGCGAGTTCGACGCCTTCTTCGCCCACTTTTTGTGCAATCCGCACGGGACCGGCTGCAAACAATTGCGCGGTATAACTTTCCTCAGTGCTAGCGCTTTTTCGTTCTTCGATGACCGTTTCCAACGTTTGAAGAAATTCGAAATTGGCGTCTGTCATAACCTGACCTCCACAGACTGCTCACGCAGGTATTTCTTTAAGTCCTGAATATTAATTGCGGCACTGTGAAAAACGCTGGCCGCTAGGCCCCCGTCTACCTGTGCCTGTTTGAAAACCTCTGTAAAATGTTCCATCTTGCCGGCGCCACCAGATGCGATCAGCGGAACCGCGCAGTTGCGGCGCACCAGGGTGAGTTGCCGGATATCGTAACCCTGCCTCACGCCATCCTGATTCATGCAATTCAACACGATTTCACCGGCCCCGCGTTCCTGCACCTCTTTGACCCAGTCTACGGTGATGCGGCCGCTGTGTTCCGTTTTTTCCGGGTCACCGGTGTATTGATAGACCCGATAGGTGCCGTGCTCGGCGCGACTGTCGATGCCGATGACGACACATTGTGAGCCAAACCGCTTTGCAAGGGTCTCGATCAGTTCAGGATCTGCCAATGCCGGGCTATTGATCGAGATTTTGTCGGCACCATAATTCAGGATTTCTTCGGCGTCAGCGACGCTGCGGATGCCACCGGCGACAGAAAAAGGGATATCGAGAACCGCTGCAACCCGATTGATCCATCTGCGGTCGACGGACCGCCCATCAGGACTCGCCGTGATGTCGTAAAACACCAATTCATCCGCACCTTCCTCGACGTAGCGTTCCGCGAGTTCCATGATGTCGCCCATTATCTTGTGATCACGAAACTGGACGCCTTTTACGACCTGTCCATCGCGCACATCCAGGCAGGGGATTATGCGCCGCGCGAGAATGTTTCTATCTCCTCAAGGGCCAACCTTCCATCGAGCAGCGCCTTTCCGGTCACTACCCTGGTGACCCCCGTCTGATCGAGAGCGTAGAGGTCCGCCGCACAACTGACACCGCCGGATGCGATGAATTCCGCTTCCGGGTACCGGTCTGCGCAGGCTTGGTAGAGTGCGACGTTCGGGCCAGCCAGTGTGCCGTCCTTCGCAATGTCGGTGCACAGGAATTCCTTCGCACCCCGATCAAGAAAATATTCGACCAGCGGCCAGAGCAGGGTGCCGCTGCTTTCGGCCCAGCCATCCGTCGCAGTTTCCGGTTCGCCATTTTTGTCGAGGCGAACGTCAAAGGCGAGGATAAACCGGTCTGCGCCGATTTCGTCGATCCATTCGGCAACGTGTTCACGCTGTTTGACTGCCATCGATCCGATTACGGCCCGGGTGACGCCGGCGGAAAGCACAGCGGATAATCTATCCTGGTTACGGATACCACCACCCGCCTGAATTTCCATGCCACACTCGGCCAGCGCGGCTATGATTGGCAGGTTTGTTGGTTCACCAGTCTTGGCGCCGTCAAGATCAACTACGTGGAGTCGTTTGGCGCCAGCCGCGGCATAGCGTTTGGCCAGACCGACCGGGTCCGCCGCATATTCCGTGACTTGTTCAAAATCACCCTGAAATAGGCGCACGATGACTCCACCCAGCAAATCAATGGCTGGAATGACTTCCATGCGTTCGCGCACTGCCGTGGATTGGCTCATCGAGTCATTGCTCAAGAAAGTTTTGCAAAATACGAGCGCCAAATCGTCCCGAACGCTCTGGATGAAACTGCGTCGCCTGAAAATTATCTCGCTCGGCAACCGCCGTGAAATCTCGTCCATATTCGGTTTGCGCCACGGTGTCTTGAGTGACGTCGACGGCGTAGCTGTGAATGAAATAAAAGTGTGCACCGTCGGGAATCCCCTCGAGCAATCTGGATTCACGTGTTCGCTGAATTTGATTCCATCCCATGTGCGGCACCGGCCTTTCGGGTGCTGCGTCGAACAGCCGGGCAGTCCCCGGTAACAAGTTGAGACAAGCGGTATTATTTTCTTCAGATTTTTCAAATAACAGTTGCATACCGAGGCATATTCCGAGCACCGGTTGACGAAGTCCGGCAATCAATTCGATGAGATCAGCTTGTTTCAGTCGGTTCATAGCATCTTCAGCCGCGCCGACGCCCGGCAATATGACATGGCTGGCACGACTGATCGTGTTCGGAATCGAGGTCAACTGTCCTTCCCATCCGAGCCGCGCCAGCGCAAATGTCAACGACGCGATGTTCGCGCCGCCGCCATCAATTATTGTGACTTTTTTGTCAATCATTGGGTGCGCCCCGGGTCAACGTCAGAGCGTGCCTTTGGTGCTCGGCAATTCTGTACCCTCGCGCACCTTGGCCTGGCGCAGCGCCCGACCCATGGATTTGAAGCAAGCTTCGATCATGTGGTGGGTGTTCTCACCTCTGACTGAAAGGTGCACGGCCGCCCCAAGGCTCTCGGACACCGAGCGGAAAAAATGTGGCACCAGTTCTGTCGGCAATCCACCGACCTGATCCCGGCCGAATTCACCGTCGAAGACGAAATAGGAACGGCCGGACAGGTCAATTGCCACCTGTGCCTGCGCTTCATCCATCGGCACCGTAAACCCGTAACGTGCTATTCCACGTTTGTCGCCGAGTGCATCCCGCAGCGCCTGGCCAAAGGCCAGGGCCACATCCTCGACCGTGTGATGTTCATCGACTTCGAGATCACCCTGGCACGATATCGACAAAGAGAATCCACCGTGTTTGGCAATCTGTTCCAGCATGTGATCAAAAAAGCCGATACCCGTGGATATCTGAACCGGGGTTTCGCGGTCCAGGTCGACCGCGACCGAGATATCCGTTTCCCTGGTTTTTCGGGTCACGGTGCCGCGACGCGGTTTGTCAACGATCTCCCGCGCGATGTCCGCCCATCTCTGGCCGTCCTTATCGGCTAATCGATAACCGATTACACCGATATTCTGTGCAAATTCCAGGTCTGTCTCGCGATCGCCGATGACGACACTGTTTGAACGGTCCACGGCAACCTGATCGAGGAAATTCGCGATATGCCCCGGCAACGGCTTTCTGCATTTGCAGCCATCGTCTTCAAAGTGCGGGCAAATGAATATGTCGCGAAATACGATACCCTGTGACGCAAACAGTTCGAGTACAAAATCCTGCACCGGCCTGAAATCTTCTTGTGGAAAACTGTCTGTGCCCAGACCGTCCTGGTTTGTAATCATGACAAACTGATAGCCGGCTTCTTGCAGACGCATTAACGCCGGAAAGACGCCCGGCATCAAAGAGACCTTCGTCAGTTGATCGACCTGCTTATCGAGGGGTTCCCAAATCAGAGTGCCGTCACGGTCTAGAAACGCAATTTTTTCAGTACCCGCCATGTTAATCCTCTATCGCGCCGAGGGCGCCGAGAAGTTGATCGTTTTGGGCCGAATCACCGACCGTAATGCGCAGACAGCCTTCGGTGAAAGGATTCGCACTGAAATCCCGAACCAGGACACCGCCCTGTCGGGCCGCTGCAACGAATCCAGCCGGATCTCGGGTTTCTACCAATAAAAAGTTGGCTTCGCTCGGCCAGACTTGAGTCACGCTGGGGAATTGTTGCAGACTCTGGACCAGGCGATCACGTTCCGACCGGAGGTGAGCGGCTCGTTTCTCGAGTTCACCGCGAAAGTCGGGTGCGAGACAGGCCAATGCCGCGTCCTGACTGGGCGTGGGATAGGCGTAGGGTGGCAGGATTCGCCCGAGCAGATCCACGACCTGTGGTGCGGCGAGGGCAGCGCCGCATCGAATGCCGGCGAGTCCGAACGCCTTGGACAGCGTACGCAGGATCACGACGTTCTCATGGCGGCCCAATAATTCAGTGCTTGAATCCTGGTCAGCGAATTCGATATAGGCGGCGTCGACAATCACGAGGCCCCGGCCATCGAGAAACCGGCACAGTTCGTCGATCCGGGCTGTCTCAATCCGGTTCCCGGTTGGATTATTCGGAGAGCACAGGAATAGCAGCTTGCAGCGTTCCGACCATGCGGCTTTGATCCCACCGACGTCGAGCGCGAACCCGTCGTCCCTGAGCAGCGGCACCTCGACAATGCCAGCACCCTGAATCTGGGCATAGACCTCGTACATCCCGAAAGTGGGCGGGCAAATCAGAATGTCGTTTTCGCCAGCCCGGCAAAAACAGCGTACGAGTAGGTCGATCGCCTCGCTGGAACCCCGCGTCACGAGCAATTGATCCGCTGCCAGATCATAGTATTCCGCCAGGCATTCGGTCAGCGTCACTGGGCGCGTTTCCGGGTAACGGTTGAGCCCTCTGGCCGTATCGTCTCCCGGTGGCCGCCATGGCGTTTCATTCGCATTCAGGCGCAGTAACCCCTCCACATACTGTGCCGCACGATAGGGCCTGAGGTCACGTATTTCGGGCCGCACCAGTTCGAGTATCGTGCTCACGAGCGGTTCTCGTCCGTTATTGCCTCGAGACGCGTGACAACAGCTTGAGCATGGGCGTCGAGACCCTCCAATTGCGCCAGCGTCCGCACTGTTGGCGCCAATTCGTTGAGCCCTTCACGGGTCAATTCCTGCACGGTCAATTGTTTCTGGAAATCCGCGACGGAAAGGCCGCTGTAACTGCGGGCAAATCCATACGTCGGTAGCACGTGGTTCGTGCCACTACAATAATCACCGACCGATTCGGGTGTCCATGGGCCGACAAAAATAGATCCAGCATTAATAATTGAATCAACTAGTTGTCTCGCATTATTAACTTGAATAATCAAGTGTTCAGGCGCATAGCGATTCGCGACTTCTACGGCTTCTGCGATTGAATCGACGATCAGACAAGCCCCGTGCGAAAGCGATTGCGCTATGATCGATCGCCGCGACAGCGACGGCAATGCGGCTTGAATCGCCGCGTCGACACGATCGGCAAATCCGGCATCTGCGCATATCAATATCGCCTGGGAATCCGGTCCGTGTTCGGCCTGGGACATTAGATCGAAGGCGACGAATTCCGGATTTGCAGTGATATCCGCGATGACCATGACCTCGGACGGGCCGGCCGGCATGTCCTGAGCAGCTCCATCGGCGTCTGCCGCCACGGCTTTCTTGGCCGCCGTCACCCAGGCATTGCCGGGGCCGAAGATCTTGTCGACCTTTGGAATCGTCTCCGTACCATAAGCCAGCGCTGCAATCGCTTGAGCCCCGCCGACCTTGAATATATTCTCAATTCCGCACATTTTCGCGGCGACGACAACAGCCGGATCCGCTCTGCCTTCGGAGTTGGGCGGTGTGCAGAGAGCCCGGACCGGGCATTCGGCGATCCTGGCCGGAGTTGCCAGCATGATTGCGGTCGAGGGCAGCGGGGCGCTTCCTGCCGGGACATAAAGACCGACGGCTTGAATGGGTCGAACAATGCGCTCACATATTACCCCGGGTGCGGTCTCGACCTGAACCGGCGCGGTAATTTGCGCCGTGTGAAATTTTTCAATGTTCGTGATGGCGGTTTGCATCGCCGACTTTGCATCGTCGCTGACCAGTCGGGATGCGAGTTCAAATTCCCTGTCGTCGACGCGAAGGCTCGCGACTGCGACGCCATCGAATTGGCCGGTCAGTCGGGCCAGCGCCGCGTCACCTTCCTGACGCACTGCCTGAATGATGGTTTCGACTTTGTCCTCTAGTTCCGGATTGCCCGTGACCGCGGGCCGGGATAGGATTTCCGCGCGCCCGGGTCCATCGAGGCTCGTCCAATGAGTTTGTTTCAGTATTCTAATCATGCCAGCATCTTCTCTACTGGAACCACGAGTATTGAACTCGCACCAACGCTTTTCAGTCCTTCCAGAGTTTCCCAAAACACGTTTTCCCGGCATACCACGTGAATTGCGACGAGGTCATCGTGTCCCTCCAATGGAAGGACGGTCGGCGCCGCGGCGCCGGGAAGAAGGCTTGTGATATCGGCAAGAGCTGACTTGGGCGCATGCATCATGATGTATTTGCTCTCCCGAACCTGCATGACACCCTCAATTCGCTGCAGCAGTTTCTCAATCCACTCCTTCTTTTCTTGCGGGACCTCGATCGGTGTTCTGATCAACATGCACTCGCTTTCGAGAATCGTCTCGCCTTCCCGAATCCTGTTTGCGGTCATCGTCGTTCCGGTCGAAACGAGGTCACAGATCACGTCTGATCGTCCTAGTTTTGGCGCGATTTCTACGGCACCATTGAATTCGACGACTTCGGCCTCGAGTCCTTGCTGGTCGAGATAATTCTGGACAATATACGGATAACTGGTCGCGATTCGTTTGCCGTTCAGGTCCGCGACAGATTGCAACTCACCGTCTTCCGGATATCCGAATGACAGTCGGCAGTGCCCGTAGTCCAGGGCGCACACGAGCTCATAGGGGTCGGAGAGACCATCGCTGAGAAACTCAAGGCGCTTTTCCTCGATAACGTTCAAGCCTGCTATACCGAGATCACAGATATCATCTCGAACCAGCGCGGGAATATCGTCGTCACGAACGAAAAGCAGGTCGACCGGCATGTTTTCGCCATAGGCGAACAACTGGTCACGGCCCCGGGTATATTTCAGTCCGCAGCGTTCCAACAGATCCAGCGAGTGATCGGTCAGGCGTCCGGATTTTTGAATCGCTATTTTGATGCGGGTCTGCTTATCAATCATTTTGGTTTCACTTTCTGTTTATTCAGCACTCTGCCCAGCACTTTGCGGTATCCACCGGCGCCATCCATCAGGCAACGGGCAACACGCCCGATTGTTGTCACGCTGACCCCGGTTGCGTCATGAATCGCCCGATAGGTCATGCCCTGCTCGAGCAGTTCGACAACCGACCAGCGGTCTTTCATTGCCTGTAACTCCGCCGGGGTGCAGAGATCCTGGAAAAAAGACCGAAATTCGGCGACGCTCTGGAGTTCCAGCAGCGCGCTGAATAGCTCGTCCTCGGCCGCTAATTCCTGTTGCCGGCTTAATACGCGATGTTCTTTCATGGTCGCAGTAATTCAGTGTATTAACACATTAGTATATTATATCAAGCGTTGCAAGGACAAAATGCCTCTGTTTCTGCCGGCCCGACGGTGTGGAAGGGGATCGATATCTGGTTTCACACCTCGATCCGGGCTAAACTCCGCGCCCCAATTGAGTTCCATCGGTATCCAGAGATCCAGCCATGGAGAAAAACCTTCACCAGCAAACTCAGGCCGTACGGGCCGGAATTGAATCTGACACCCAATTCGGTGCGGTCATTCCCCCCGTGCACCTGAGTACGAATTTCAGCTTCAAGGGCTTTAATGAGCCCCGTGAATACGACTACACCCGGACCGGGAACCCGACCCGGGATACTTTGGCGCGTGCATTAGCCGATCTTGAGGGTGGGGCAGGGGCGACAGTAACCGGTTCGGGCATGGGTGCGATCACGCTGGCGTGCCAGCTATTGAATCCGGGAGAT
>Ga0114949_10001151_pt1 | contig 15754 bp, 13 predicted proteins | sample N074metaG_FD_83505 | JGI IMG/M metagenome (GOLD analysis project Ga0114949, IMG submission 83505) | Deep subsurface microbial communities from Kermadec Trench to uncover new lineages of life (NeLLi) - N074 metaG | ecosystem: Environmental > Aquatic > Marine > Ocean trench > Sediment | place... | reverse complement strand
ATCATTATGCTGTACTCTGGTCAAGTACTGTAAATATATACAGTATTTAGGCGCAAAGCAAGAGCAAATCGCTCCCACAGTGGTCATCGCTCCCACAGGAACACCCATACAGTTACCAGCCACCGCCACCACCACCGCCGCCCCCGCCGCCGGAAAAGCCACCACCACCTGAGCCGGAAGCTGAACCGGGCGGAGAGGAGGCTGATGAAATGGCAGACGAGAAATTACTGCTGAGGCTGCTTCCGATATGGTTTAAGCCACTCAGGCCACTATGGTTGCCGCTGTACCAGCGGGGGTGATAACCATAGCCAGCAGAGACTTCCTGGGGAAACTCACCGGCAAAGCGCTCACACCAGTTGTTTTCGACGCCCAGGGCGAAGGCGTAGGGAAGAAACATTTCAAAAACTTCCGGCGTTAATTCCGGCGAACGCATTCGATCAAGGCGAAACTGCTCGGCGGTCTCAAGGTACATTTTAAACCCTTCGATTTCATCCATCACACGACGACCGGCAGGGGTTGGCGCCCGTAAAAGGAAGAGGAAAATCACGTGCATTGCGATGGTCAGGATAATAAAGAGAATCCATGGCAGGGGCCCACCATCCCTTGAAACGGCAAATACCACCGCCACGATGCTAATAATAATAGCGGGTAGCATATAAACCGTATTGAGTTTAAACAGCTGCCCATGATGCTCGGTTTTTAAAGCTTTCTTCAAACCATCACGTGCGCTGGAGAATTCACGGAAATTTTCATCCTCCAGTTCGATCCATGAATCTTCTTCTGGTAATAATTCAGTCAATATTGCTGCTTCACCTGCAGTCGCCGTATCGGTCTTTGGGCCTTTTTCGCGGTAAAGCGTATAGTCCTCGTCCTTTTCGTCTATCTTCAGATAGCCCTTAACGCCCAGGCTTACAATAGCGGCGGTAAATGCTTTGTTGTTTAGCCCCATGTCACTGACATAACGGCAGCCGGCGGCCGACAGTCCTTCAGGTGGCTTGAAGCGGGGAAAAATTACACCTTTGGCCGGGTCACGGCCATAGTTGTGCCAGGAGCGCAGATACCAGGCAAGCGGTAATATAAAGCCAATTAACAGGACGATTGCAGAGCCGTTGTCCTGCAGGAAGTAACCGGTACGCTCGGCCATCGTAGGTTCATGAATAATACCCTTGGGCCAGGCAAGTGCAATGGTGAATCCCTGGCGCGGTTGCAGGATTTTGGTGGTTTTAAATTCCATGACTTGTGAACTGCGGAAACTGAATTTCGCGTTATCACCCGACTCGCCCTGAGCGCCCGTGTAATACTCAGAGCGAATTTCCTCAAAGGCTACCGGCTCAGGCAGTTCGATCCGCGCACTGGCCTTGTTGATGGGGAATACCCAGCCATTGCCGGTGACGTTCCAGTACAGTTCATCAAATTCGGGGAAAAACCCGAGCTGGCGGGTTGTGCGGTATACGAGTCGGTATTCATGCTCCCCGTGTGGCAGGTTTACACCTTCGCTGCCTATGTAAATGCGAATACCGTTAGCCCGGCTCTGCGTATGGAAAGCCTCATTGCTGCCATTGCGGCTGACGCTTAGCACCTGGAATCCCACCCGACGTCGGTTACCATACCGGTCCTTGTATCGGGTCGGGAAATCCCGGTAGATCCCGCGCTGGATATTGATTCCCTCAGCTTGCACAAGTATGGTTTCCGAGACGGTGAGACTGCCATCCCGGTTCACTTTAATGTCAGAGTGAAAGTTGAGTATTTTTTCATCAGCAAGAGTCGCATTGCTACACAGAAAAACAAGGAGCAGCAACGCACCTGCTTTTATCGTCAATGACCTGAACTCAAAGATCCACATCAGGGGCCTCTCTTTGCGCGGAGAATTCAATCTCAAAAAACTCTGCAACGGAAAAGCTGAAAATACCGGCGATCAGGTTAGACGGGAAACTCTCTACTACATTGTTATTATCCCGTACTGCACCATTGTAGTAACGCCGTGCAAACTGAAGGTTTTCCTCGATTTCCACCAGGCTGGTGTGCAATTGCGCAAAGCCTTCGTTTGCCTTCAGTTCAGGGTAATCTTCAGCGAGTGCAAATAAGCTGGTCAACGACCGGGACAGGGCGGACTCCCTACTTGAGGTCTGTGCGACGCCCGCGGTTCTTTCCGTACGGATATGACTTACCCACTCAAACACGCCAGCTTCATGTTCCACATAGGCTTTTACCGTGGATACCAGGTTGGGAACCAGTTCGTGTCTTTTTTGTAATTGAACGTCTATTCCTGCCCAGGCTTCACTGACAAGGTTACGGTTCCGGACCAGCCGGTTATATATCCAGATAGCGGTAATCAGAAGGACTAATACAAAGGAAGAAATGATGATGTTGCCCATTAGCTTTTCTGGTAGGGCAAGCCCAGTGCCTCGGTCACAAAACGATTCAGGCGTGATGCTGCCTTGAATGCAGCCACAACTTCGCGCAGTAATTCAGGCGACTCTACCAGTCCGGAATCTGCTTCTGCCATTACGAAAAATGACTTTCTTTTCAGATCTTCAATATGTTTATGTTCCGGGTCAAAGCCTCTCGGTGGGCGCACCAGTCCGTCACCGCGTATGCCACCGCGGTCACGAATAGGTTTCGAATTCCTGATTCGACTCCACTCGGTCGGGCTGTCATTGATCTGTTCGCGGATTATCGCAAGCTGTTTTGACGGCGGGCGCCATATACCTCCACCGAAAAACAGTCGATCAAGTTCAAAATGTGCATAAAAGCCCGGTGCATGCGCATCTTTTCCAGCCTGGTGGCGAAAATGGCACGCAGCGTGTGTTTTGTAGGGAGTCTTGTCTTTGGAAAACCTGGTATCACGGTAAATGCGGAACATTGAGCCGCCGTGGGGGCGCGGGTCAGCGACAAAATGAGGCGAAATCTTTTTCAGTTCCGGTGCAATCGCCACAATGAATTCACCCATGGGGTTAAGCACTGATTCTATGTATCTTGGCTTGTTTTCTTTAAACCAGTCACGGTTATTGTTTTTCTTCAAAGCTGTCAGGAATTTGAAGAAATCCTTGGGAAACCCGGTAAAAACAGACATCAAAAACCCCTTAATTCAATCTTTAGCAATAGCGCTTACCAGTATAGCCCCGGTTGATGCAATTGCGGTGGCATCAATTTGCCAGTGTGAATGCAAATGTGGTGAAAACTAAGGTGCTTTCCGTGCAGGCTTGAACTCCCGGACCGCGGACTCAAGTTCTGAAATCTCCGGGGCCTGGGCTGCATAGCGGATGTTTCTGTATAAACTTGATATTTCACCGATGCGGGAAGAATGGTTTTTGAGTTTGTCACTTGCAGCCAAATTGACTTCTTCGGGTGTCATTGCTGCGCTTGAATCAACACCTGCATCATTCAGCTTTTTACGAAATAAAAGCCATTGCTTACCGGCAGCATCGAGGCCACCGGATATCCTCAGACGCATAATAACCGGAAGTATCAACAGCGCGACAATGCTGACCAATACAACCATGATTGCAACCATGTGTCCCGGGTTCAGTCTTGACATACCAAATGGCATAAAAAGGTCACGTTGACGAACGGAATCAAACGCGATGACCCAGTCGTTCCATCCGCGTTGAATGAAATCGAAGCCATTTCTGGCCGCTCTCAGCCACTGGAAATCAAGCATATACCGCCGGGAACTCATCGCATCCATCGCGCCACGTTCAATCCTGTCCGGTGCGACTGCTGCAGTTGGGTCTACCCGGGTCCATCCTGTACCTGGCAGCCAAACCTCGGACCAGGCGTGGGCATCTGATTGGCGAATCAAAAGGTAGTTTCCGATGGTGTTGTGCCAGCCACCCTGGTAGCCGGTAACGATACGTGCCGGGATACCGGCCATACGCATCATCACCGTAAAGGCCGATGCATAATGTTCACAAAAACCCGATCGGGTCTCAAACAGGAACTCATCAACGGTATGGCGGCTGAGCAATGGTGGGTTAAGCGTGTAGTAAAACTCCTGTTGGTTAAAGTGGCCCAGAACACGGTTAATAAAATCAACATCGGAGGGGGTTTCTTGCCGCCAGCGGTTTATCAGTTCCAGGGTCTGCGGGTTGAAGCCTTCAGGTAATTCCAGGGCGGAGCCACGATGGATATTGCTCAAGGTCGGAGAATCTACAAAATCAGGGTTCGAAACCATGTCATAGCTTTTTAACTGGGTAATAGAGCGCCTGCTGTAAAGCTGGTAATCCATGGTGAGACGGGTCCCGCGCGGGATCGTAACCGGATAATCCAATGCAAAAATCCAGTGTTGCTCTGTAGGTTCAAGCTGAATTGTGTATCGCCAGGCGCTGTTATTTTCTTCCGGCTGGCCATCTGCAAGCAAATTCCGGCTATAGTAACTTCCACGCCATTGCCTGCCATCGAATTCCCAAAAGACCGGCCCCCGCCAATACAGGGCACCCCGGGGGGGGATGTTGCCGGTGAAATTTGCCCGGAACGCAGGGGAATCATCCATAAAAAGATTTTGAATACTGCCGGGCGACATGGAGTCTGAAAGTCCCGATTTAGCATCCAGTGCACGTTCGGGCACGCCCCACAAGGGACTTCCCCAGCGTGGGAAAAAGACAAACAAAATGATGGCAAGTGGTATTGCCATGCCCAGTAAGCGGGCACTGAACCCAAGTTCCGAGAATAAGGAATAACCACTAGATGGAGCTTTGCCCTTCGGTTTGAATGCCTCGCGGCGTTGCAACAGGGCCATGGAAACCAGGGAAGCCACGAGCACAGCAGCCCCGTAAATAATCATGCTTATGCCTTGTGACCAAAGAAACTGGGTGGTACATAAAAACAGGCACAAGCTGACAATCACACGTGCATCGCGAACGCTGAATGTCTCAAGTAATTTCAGGGATAACATCAGTGCCAGTAAGCTCACAGCTGTTCTGCGACCCAGCAAACCACCGTAAGTGACGATCAAAACAAAGACTGAAAAAGCTGTTGCAGCAATCCTGATCAGGACCGGCACAGGTTTCCAGTCGCGCAATTCGGCAAGCAGTCTCCAGGCCAGGGGCAATATGATCAGCGGCAGAAGGTGGGGGGGCATGGTTGCGGCTTGCGGATACACTGCAATAGCCAATGTTGCCATTACCCAGAACATTCCAAGCTGATTATTGGTTTTCACGATTCGTGTAGTGCCAGCAATTCAAGACAGCGGTTTCGGTGTTCGACACTCAGGCCGGCGTGTATGTTGCCACCCGGAACCATCAGGCTATACGGAATTTGACGGTGATCTGCCATTAGGACCCAGGCGGTTAGAATGGACAAGCGAAGTTCAGTTTCGATACCCGGCAGGTCATCCCATGAAATCTCACAGTCGTCATCACGGGGAGTTTCCATTTCTCGTGTATACAGCTCATCGTGCCGGGCACTGGTCCGCCAGGCAATTCGTCGTGGTGAATCACCCGGGCGGTACGGGCGTAAACCATGAACCTGTTCGCCTTCACCTTTCCGCTCCCGTATCGCAGGACCATCGCCGGCTCGCGGTAACGGTGGAGGGTTCCTGGCAGGCATTGGATAAACCAGGCAACGGGCTGGCAGGAATAGCCACACCCAGGCTTTGAACATTCCCAGCGGATAACGGGTTTCCAATCGGAATGGGTCCAACTCCAGCCATCCCCGCTGCTCACTTGCCTGCTTCAGTAACAGTTTGGAGCTTGATTGCATTTGTATATCAATACAATCCTGGGACTCGCGAAAGCCGGACTGAATGGTCAACCGGAGTCTTTCTTCAGGATTATTGACATATACGAAGAAATTGGCTGGATCGCCGCTAAAGACCGGCTCTGCCCTCACCTCTGCAATGCTCAATCCAACCAGGTTTCTACATGCCAGCACGGTGGTCAATTGCGCGACTGCAGCAAGTGTAAAAACCAGCAACAAAGCCATGTTGTTACTGAAATTCAAGCCACCAAGGGCCATCAGTAACAGCATGACGCCAAAACCAAATCCAAAAGAGGTTGGTATTATAAATATATGCCGGTATTCAAGCTCGAAAGGTAATGGAACGATTCCGCGCCTTTTTCGAACACGTTCCAAAAAGCGTTGCCGAATTTTTTCTTTGGGGAATATTCTTTCACTGAGCGCAGAAAGCTTGGTCATTTGAAGTCTGTTGGCAGTGCCTGGTAACAGATCCTGGTTTAGGGAATGACCACTTGCTGGAGCAGGGACCTGATTTGTTCCTCTACCGATACCTCCATACCATGCGGCACGGTCATGCGGTGTCTGGCGAGGCCAGAAAAGACTGACTTAATATCCTCAGAAGTGGCAAAATCCCGGCCGCTGATGAAGGCCAGTGCCTTTCCACAATGCAGTAATGCGATTCCAGCGCGCGGAGACAGGCCGGTTTCGAACCAGCGACTGTTGCGGGTTTCAGCCAACAGCGCCTGGATATAATCCAGAAGTGCTCCACTTACATGAACCCGTTGGCATTCGGCCTGCAATTCCAGAACATCGGTCGGGGACAATATCGGCTTGGTCGATTTCAACATAATCGCACGATCTTCTGCGATCAGTAATTTGCGTTCAATATCAGGATCAGGGAAACCAAGTGAAATACTCAGCAAGAAGCGGTCCAGCTGAGAATCCGGTAACGGGAAAGTTCCGACAAGATCCAGTGGGTTTTGAGTGGCAATGACAAAAAACGGGTCAGCAAGCTTGTGGGTTTTACCTTCAATGGTCACCTGGCCTTCCGCCATAGCTTCAAGCAGGGCACTCTGGGTCTTTGGCGTGGCACGGTTGACTTCATCTGCCAGTATGATTTCAGAAAATATTGGGCCCGGATGAAACTCGAAACTTTCCAGGTCACGCCGGTAAATGGAAACGCCAAGAATGTCTGCCGGTAACAGGTCACTGGTAAACTGGATACGTTGGTAATGGGCCCCTATCACTGTTGCCAGGGCATGGGCGAGTGTCGTTTTGCCAACACCGGGCACGTCTTCAATCAATAAATGCCCTTTTGCAAGCAAACAGGCAAACGACAATTCAACCTGCTTGTCTTTGCCAAGCAAAATACTGTTTACCACCCGGATGGCGTCATGCAGACGCGCGTTGAGTAACGATTCTGGCGATGTCTCTGAAACCGTAATACCAGTCATAGCTCAGGACTCGAGCAGGGCGTTAACCCTGGATGCACAAATAAAATCATTTTCAGTCAATCCTTTAACTGCATGCGTGGTAAATAATACATCACAGTAATTGTAGCCGGCAGAAAAATCCGGGTGATGCCCTTGTTGATTTGCGATCCATGCAAGGGCATTGATAAAGGACATTGTGCGGAAGAATCCACGGAATTCAAATTTTCTGCTGATGCTTTTACCGTCTGGCGCGGCAATCCACCCAGGTACCTGTTCAAGGTATTGTGAAACCCGGGTTGGCGAAAGAGGGTCTACTCCGCCTTCACAAGGTTTGCAGTGTTTTTCCAGCAGCTTACTCAAACCATACTCCCTGGCTTGTATTTTCTGGCTGATATCTCAAGTACAAGGTCCTTTTGCACTGTCTGATTGCGTAATTGGTAACAATGCAGACTCCAGATTAGTATACCATTTGTTAGAGATTTCACAGGTTTAGTGGGTAATGTTATAAAAAGGAACCGGATGGATTCAACAAAAGATGCAAACCAGGGCAGATGTGCGGTCGTTTTGCCGGGCGGCGGGGCACGGGCTGCTTACCAGGTCGGGGTTTTAAAAGCGATTGCTGAAATATTTCCCGGTGAGCGATCGCCATTTCCGATCATTTGCGGAACCTCCGCTGGCGCCATAAATGCCGCAGTACTGGCCAGTCACGCGCATGAGTTCCCAAAAGGAGTGGCACGATTAGAGCAATTCTGGCGGAGCATGCATTGTGAACGTGTTTATAGAACAGATGGCTGGTCAGTCTTCAAGTCAGGTCTGCACTGGGTTGCGACCATGGTCAGCGGCGGCCTGTTAGATGTACAGCCGCGTTCATTACTTGATAACGAGCCATTGCGGGCGTTTCTGCAAGAAACCTTGAAACTGGGAGGGATAGAGACAGCCATCAACAGGCAAGCCCTGCGAGGAGTGGCTATTACGGCTTCCGGGTATAGCCGGGCCTGCGCAGTCAGTTTTTACCAGGGAGCACACGATATTCAGCCCTGGCACCGGACAAGGCGTTTCGGACAGGCTGCGGAAATTACCGTTTCACACTTGCTCGCCTCGGCCGCGCTGCCACTGCTGTTTCCTGCTGAGAAGATCAACAATGAATATTATGGTGATGGCGGCATGCGCATGGTTGCACCTCTGAGCCCTGCTATACACCTGGGTGCTGACCGGATATTGATCATTGGCACACGCGACGAAAAGCCTGACCCTGAGCCACAGCAGCCAGCGTCGTATCCATCCGTTGGTGAAATAGGCGGATACTTGCTGGATACTATTTTTATGGACACCCTGAATGCAGATATTGCCAGGCTGAAACGAATTAACCAGACCCTTTCCTTGATTCCCGAAGCCTCCAGGGCGGCGTCTGGATTATCCATTATTCAAGCACTGGTGATCCTACCAAGCCGCGACCTCAGGGATCTTACACGGGAACATGTTGAAGATATCCCGCGTGCAGTTCGAATGTTGCTCAGGACGCTTGGCGGCTGGGGTCGTGATTGGCGTATGGCAAGTTACCTGCTTTTCGAGGCATCTTATTGCCAGCGACTCATTGACCTTGGCTATGAAGATGGAATGCGTGAAAAGGAGAAAATTACGCAGTTCGTCAGTGAAAGGTAGCCCGAACGGAATCAGCCGGCACTAGTGCTACGCGATGCCGATGGCCGGAATTGTGATGCTTCAACGCCTTCAATTTCACTCCGTGAAAAATCATCTACCGCAATGACTTTTGCACTCGCTTCCTGTGCCTGTCGAACCCGGGTTGCCTGCTCTTCAGTGATAACACCGCTTTCAACAGCACGTCTGACAAGGTCAACGTAGTTTTCAATTGTGACGGTTTCTTTGAGTGCAGTATGGATGGCTTGTTCGGCCCTGGCTGAATCCAAAACCAGGTGAAAAGCCATATTGACCCTTCCTGATGCATCATTTTGATCTGAAACATAAACGCCGTTTATGAGACGGTCGCGAGTTTCGTTTTCCGTCATTAATAACCTGGCAATTTTCTTGCCGACCCGGTCCGGTGCCTGTTTGTAACTTTGCCCCAACGGGAAGCACACAAAACGGACGGCACGACCAAGTAGTGGAACCGGAAAATTGTTTAATACACCGATCAAGCTGGATTGGATGGTGAAAAGACTGTCATCCATCGCCCATTGAAGTAGTGCAAAATCCTCTTCGGGACGATGATCATCCTCGAATTGCTTGAGCATTGCACTACCCATGTATAAATGAATGAGTGCATCTGCCAGGCGACCGGAAAGCGTTTCCCTGAATTTAAACTTGCCGCCCAGCGTGAGCAGTACAGAATCTGCGATGAGTGCAAAAGCAGCACTCATGCGGGTCAGTTGACGGTAGTAGCGAGCAGTGGGTCCTCGAACCGGGCTGCTGGTGGCCATTCCACCGGAAATCGCCAGCAAAAAAGCTCTGACACCATTGCTGATGATATAACCAATATGCGAGAAAAGCGCCTTATCAAAGTCCCGCCGGCCATTTCCGTTTCGGGAAGACGCGGCCGTCATTTCCTTTAATAACCAGGGGTGTGACCTGATTGCCCCCTGGCCGAAAATAATTAACGAACGCGTGAGGATATTCGCACCTTCAACCGTTATCGATACGGGCAGGGATTCGTAAGCATGGGACAGGTAATTATTTGGCCCCTTGATAATCCCTTTGCCACCATGAATATCCATGGCATCGTTGATGGTTTGACGGCTCCCTTCGGTTAATTGATACTTTACGATTGCCGAAAGCACAGCCGGTTTTTCACCCATATCCAATGCTGCCAGGGTCAGCTTGCGGGCGGCATCCATCCGGTATGTCCGGCCGCCAATTCTTGCCAATGGTTCCTCTACCCCTTCGAAGTATCCGATCGGTATCCCAAATTGCTTCCTGATCCTTGCGTATGCACCGGTTAACTGTGCCGCCACCTTGCCACCGGCCACGCCCATGGCTGGAAGGGATATTGCTCTGCCGGCAGCCAGGCTCTCCATCAGCATCCGCCAGCCCTGGCCAATACGCGCCTGTCCTCCGATCACCCAGTCCATGGGGATAAAAACATCCTCCCCCCTGGTCGGACCATTCATGAATGCCGCACCTATAGGCAGGTGGCGTCTGCCTATTTCCACGCCGGGTGTATCAGCCGGTATCAGTGCGCAAGTGATGCCGAGTTCTTTTTCATCCCCGATCAGGCCATCAGGATCCATTGCCTTGAATGCAATTCCCAATACGGTTGCGAGCGGTGCCAGGGTGATATACCGCTTATTCCATGACACACGCATCCCCAGGACTTCTTTGCCCTGGAAATCACCCATGCATACGATTCCCATGTCTGTCATTCCTGCGGCGTCAGAACCGGCACCGGGGCTTGTTAGTGCAAAGCACGGAATTTCCTCGCCGCTGGCCAGCCGGGGCAGATAGTGGTTTTTTTGTTCTTCTGTACCATAGTCCAGCAGTAGTTCCCCCGGCCCGAGTGAATTGGGAACCATAACGGTCACTGCGGTGGTGATATTTCTGCTGGCAAGTTTGAGCACCACGGCTGAATTGGCGGTGGCAGAAAATCCCAGGCCACCATATTCAACAGGGATGATCATGCTGAAAAAACCATGCTGTTTAAGGTATTCCCATACATTGTCGGGCAGTCTGTGGTGGTTGTTGCAAATTTCCCAGTCATCAAGCATCCGGCACAATTCATCTACAGGGCCATCCAGAAAGTCCTGCTCACGTTGGGTCAGTGTTGCTTTGGGCGTTTTTAATAAATTACGCCAGCGGGGCCTGCCGCTGAACAATTCCCCATCCCACCAGACAGTTCCTGCATCCAGGGCTTGTTGCTCGGTATCTGAAACTTCCGGAAGTAATTTCCGGAAAATGCTAAACAGCCGGTCACTGATCAGTAGCCGTCGCAAGGGTTTGATGGAAAACCCTGCCAGCACAACCATGACAATGCCAAATGACCATCTGAACCAGGTGGGACTGGGGTAGTCCACTCTAAAGATGGTCAGCAATGCGGTTATTGAGGCCAGAAAAACCACCGACACCAGCAATGGAACCCGGTTGTATGAAAGCAGCATCACGGTCACTACGAGTACTAAGATAAACAGGATTGTCATGGATTTCCTTGTAGTCCCAACATTAATTCAATTCGCACCACTATTGCGGGGGAGAAAATATATCCCCGGCCCGATTATATCAAGGACAGAATAATTAAAAGCCTCTTATGACCTATTTAATTCGGCTGCAACAAACAGCAAGGAACGAACTTGAAATACGGGTAAGAACGTTGCGACAAACGTGCAGGACATTTAAAATTACATGGTTTTGCCGTACCCCATTATCACAAAACGTAAAGTATATTTAAATTCAAATAAATCAATAATATATGAGGACTACTTAAAGTGACATCAGAGCGTACATTATCAATAATTAAACCAGATGCCGTGGCCAAAAACGTGATTGGAGAAATATTCTCACGGTTTGAACGTGCAAATCTTAAAATTGTTGCTGCCCGAATGGAACATTTAAGCCGCGAGCGGGCGGAAGGATTCTATGCGGTTCACCGTGATAGGCCTTTCTTTGCCGCACTGGTTGAATTCATGACCTCAGGTCCGGTAATGATCCAGGCGCTTGAGGGAGAGAATGCAATTGCCATGAATCGCGAACTGATGGGTGCCACCAACCCACGCGAAGCTGCGCCCGGTACGATCAGGGCTGACTTTGCTGAAGATATTGAAGCAAATGCGGTTCATGGCTCTGACGCCCCGGAAACCGCAAAAGCCGAGATTGAATACTTTTTCGGACCCGAAGCTGCCGGCAGCTAGGACCTGTTACGCGTCATGTCAGCTATCGCAACCAAGATCAATCTGCTGGATCTGGATGAATCAGGCTTGCAGGAGTTCTTCACCTCGATTGGTGAGCAACCCTGGCGCGCACAGCAAATTCTAAAATGGGTTTATCATCATCAACTGACTGATTTTTCCCAAATGACCAACCTGGGTATCTCGCTGCGGCAAAAGCTTGCAGAGATTGCTGAGATCCGCGCGCCTGAGATCATCAAACAGCAGATTTCAACTGACGGTACGGTCAAGTGGTTGCTTGGCCTACCGGGCGGCAATGCAGTAGAAACCGTCTATATCCCTGAGCCGACACGCGGAACACTGTGTGTTTCTTCGCAAGTGGGCTGCATACTGAACTGTTCTTTTTGTTCGACCGGTGCCCAGGGATTTAGCAGAAACCTCACAACCGCAGAAATCATCGGCCAGGTCTGGCTGGCGGCAAAAGCGCTTGGGCATGAAAGAAATGGTACCCGGAAAATAACCAATGTCGTGATGATGGGAATGGGTGAGCCACTGCTAAATTTTGATGCTGTAATCCCTGCCATGCGCCTGATGCGTGATGACCTGGGTTTTGGGCTTGCGGCAAGACGGGTCACATTGAGTACCGCTGGCCTGGTTCCCGGAATTTACAAACTCAAAGAATCGATCGATGTGGCATTGGCTGTGTCCTTGCATTCTCCGGTGGATGAGTTAAGGACTGAACTGGTTCCTTTGAATAAGAAATATCCGATTGCAGTGTTAATGCAGGCCTGTCGTGATTACGTTTCCGAAAAACATAAGCGGTCAATTACATTTGAGTACACGCTTATGGACGGCGTAAATGACCACCCGGAACTTGCATACCAATTGGTGAAATTACTGAGGACCGTTCCAAGCAAGCTAAACCTGATACCTTTCAATCCTTTCCCTGGAACTGTGTACCAGTGTTCAACGCCTGATAAAATCAGGAAGTTCCAGAAAATAGTGATGGCCGGGGGCCTGATTGCGACGGTCAGAAAAACCAGGGGAGACGATATTGATGCTGCTTGTGGCCAACTGGTTGGTAAAGTACGCGACCGAACAAGGCGAAACAAGCAACATCTTGCGCGCATGGCGGAGTTACAAAAATGAACTATAAATCCTTTCTTTACCTTTTCGCGCTGTTATTTCTTAGTGCTTGTATAAGCAGCGGATCAAATTCGGCAGTCAAAAGCACAGCGCGCCAGACATCTGAAATCAATACATCGCTGGGCAACGAGTATTTAAGGCGTGGCAAGTTCGAAATCGCACTTGAAAAATTGAAAAAAGCGATCACAGCTGATCCCACCTATGCGCCTGCACATACGGTGATTGCTGTTTTGTATGAGCAAATCGGAGAACAGCGTCTGGCGGGAAAACACTACAGTGAGGCAGTGAAGCTTAGCCCTGACAACGGGGATGTTAATAACAATTATGGAGTTTTCCTTTGTAAATCCGGTAAAGAGACCAGCGCAGAAAAATACTTCCTGAAGGCCGTTGATGATCCTTTTTACCGTACACCCGAGGTCGCATACGCGAACGCTGGTTCATGTGCATTGCAATCCGAAAATCTGGACAAAGCAGAGAGATATCTGCGACAATCTCTTGAATATGATGCAGAATTTACCGATGCATTGTTTGCATTGGCAAAGCTGAGTTTTAAACAAGGGGAAGATTTTCAAGCCCGCGCCTTTTTACAGAGATTTGAAAGTTCCGCAGCAGTGACAGCCGAAAGCCTGAGCCTGGGCTCACGGATTGAAACCAGCCGGCAGAACAACCAGGGTGCAGAACAATATCGCAATCAATTACTGCTGCAATTTCCGAACTCAGCACAGGCCGAAAAGGCCAGGAACAAGCTTAACTAATGACAGAACAACCACCACTCATACCGCTTCTTACCGGAGAACGGCTGCAACGCGAACGCAACAAGCGAGGTCTTGAATTGCAGGACGTTGCATTGCAGCTTCGAATTGATCTGCCGGTGATGCAGGCGATAGAACAGGATAAGCTCGGGCACCTTGCTTCGATTTATCAGCGTGGTTACATCACCGCATATGCGCGCTATCTGGATTTCGATGCGTCAGATATCAAGCAAATGCTTGAAGCCATCGGCAGTGAGCAACCGGAAATACTCACCGTATTTCCCGAGGCAGGTAACCCCAATCAGACGGACCGCTGGCTGCAGGCAAGTAGTTATGTGCTCGCTTCGTTACTAGTGGGAACACTTGCCTGGCAGTTTACCCACGAAGCTGTGCGTTTATCACAAGGTACTCCTGAGCAGGTGAGAAACAACACATCAATTGACAGCGCCACGGAAATATCCGGTGAAACCCATGTCAATGCTTCAATAGCTGCACTCGAAATTCTGCAACAGCAAAGTGCAGCAAGAACAAATGGTGGTGAAAGTGCATGGGCAGGCCTCCAGCGCGGAGCAGAGGATGCCATAATGGGATCATCCCTGGCAGACGGGGAATTCAACCTCGATCTGACCGCCTCGGGTGACAGTTGGGTTAAGATTAGTGATGCCACAGGCAGGCAGCTAGAGGTCGATATTGTGCGCGGCGGAAGCAGTAAACATTACACCGGTATCGCACCCTTCAACATTCAATTTGGTCGCGCATCCGCGATCAGTCTCTACCTCGATGGTCAGGCGGTTGACCTGGCTCCGTTTACAAATGGTGACGTGACCCAGATGATATTGAATGGTTCAAATCACGGTGTCGAGCCAGGTGGGAACAAGCCCGACGGAGGTTAGTCACCAGTGAATCCTGGTTTCAGATCAATTAGGGGAATGCATGACATTCTGCCTGCGGATATGGCTGTGTGGCGTTTCCTGGAATCCAGGGCACGGGCGGTTTTTGATGCCTATGGTTTTGAAGAAATTCGTATTCCCCTACTGGAAAAAACCGAGGTCTTTACCCGTGCCATAGGTGACGCTACTGATGTGGTTGAAAAGGAAATGTATTCCTTTGAAGATCGCAATGGAGAGTCACTCAGTTTGCGACCGGAAGGGACAGCAGGAATCGTCCGTGCGGTACTTCAAAACGGTATGTTATACGGCAACCCATTGCGATTGTGGTATTCCGGGCCCATGTTCAGGCATGAACGGCCCCAGAAGGGAAGAACCCGTCAGTTTCACCAGATCGGGGTAGAGGTTTTTGGTGCCCACGGACCTGATGTTGACGCACAATTGATTGCGATGGCCGATCGACTTTGGCGGAAACTTGGATTGGGCAATTTGCGGCTGGAGATCAACTCACTGGGCAATAGTTCTGAACGGCAGAATTATCGCGAAAAACTTCATGTATACCTGGATTCAATATCCGGCGAATTTGATGAGCAGACAAAAAAACGGGTTGATAGAAATCCCTTACGAGTACTGGATAGCAAGGATCCTAAAGTCATTGCTTTGCTGGATGATGCACCGGTGTTGTCTGATTTTCTTGGTGAAGAATCCAACAACCACTTTATGGGACTGCAGGATTTACTCGATCGTCTTGGAATTAAATACCAGCTAAATCCCCGCCTGGTACGGGGTCTGGATTATTACAGTCATTGCGTATTTGAGTGGGTCAGTGATGAACTTGGTGCCCAGGGAACTGTCTGTGCGGGAGGCCGCTATGATGCACTGGTTGAACTGCAGGGTGGTAAGCCCTGGCCGGGTGTGGGTTTTGCGATGGGTCAGGAGCGCCTGGTTGAATTGATTCGCCAGCAGGACAAGGTTAAGCACACTGGCCCGGACATATATATGGTGCTGTCGGGAAATATGGCGAAGGT
>Ga0114949_10001149_pt1 | contig 15771 bp, 14 predicted proteins | sample N074metaG_FD_83505 | JGI IMG/M metagenome (GOLD analysis project Ga0114949, IMG submission 83505) | Deep subsurface microbial communities from Kermadec Trench to uncover new lineages of life (NeLLi) - N074 metaG | ecosystem: Environmental > Aquatic > Marine > Ocean trench > Sediment | place... | reverse complement strand
GCGTGTCTGCAGGTATTCACGACAGCCTCATTCGGGTGGCCGTCGGCCTGGAACACGTTGATGACCTGAAGGAAGATTTGCAACGCGGCTTCGGGGCACTGCGCTAGTGGCGTTAACACAGCAGCCCATCGTGCAGTTGCAAGATGCAATAGAGATGGCGGTGTCCGAAGTCAGCCAGGCTGTGCTGGGCAAAGAGCCGCAGATCAGGCTTGCGCTGTGCTGTTTGTTTGCCCGGGGTCATTTACTCATAGAAGACCTTCCGGGAATGGGTAAGACGACTTTGTCCCAGGCACTGGCGGATGTGTTGGGGCTGGATTATCGGCGCGTTCAATTCACCAGCGATTTGTTGCCTGCGGATATTCTGGGTGTGTCGATCTTTGATCGTAACGATTCGACGTTTAACTTCCATCCTGGGCCTATTTTTACCCAGTTGCTTTTGGCAGACGAAATCAATCGTACAACGCCGCGCACCCAAAGTGCCCTGCTGGAGGCCATGGGCGAAGGGCAGGTGACCATAGAGGGCGAAACACGGGCGTTACCGGATCCATTTTTTGTTATTGCCACCCAAAACCCCATCGATCAGTCGGGCACCTATCCGCTGCCCGAATCCCAACTTGATCGATTTCTCATGCGCCTGGCACTCGGCTATCCGCACCCCAGCGCAGAACGCGAGATGTTTAAACGCCAGAACAGCCTGGATACGACCCAGGGCAGCCTTAAGCAGCGCATCGACGCGAATCAATTGGACGCGATCAGGACTGCCGTAACCCAGGTTCACGCCTCCGAGAACATTTTGGATTACCTGCAGCGCCTGGTGGCTTACACGCGGCAGGCCCCGGAATTTGCTGTGGGTTTGTCGCCGCGGGGTGCACTGGCAGTGCTCGCCTGCGCGAAAACCTGGGCAGTTATGAACAGTCGTGGCCACATTGTGCCTGAAGATATACAGATGGTGTTGCCGGCGGTGACGGCGCATCGCTTGATTCCCAGTGGCGATTATGCCGGAGACAGCCTCGCGCTGGTGGTACAACTACAGAGCAATGTGGATGTTGTCCGGCCCTGACAGGCTGAATCCGTGTTGAGTGCATATACAACGCGCCTGAAGTTGCGGCTGCGCAAACGTTTTCAACGCTTCGTTGCACGGCGTAATCCCCCGGCCCGGTCGGTCACTTTGGATCAAAAACGTATCTTCATTTTTCCATCCAGGGTAGGTTTTTTCTTTGGTTTATGCTTGGTTGTGATGTTGATTGCGGCCATCAATTACCAAAATAATATGAGTTTCGCGCTCACTTTCTTACTGGCCACGCTGTTCGTGATTGCGGTCTTGCACACTTTTGCCAATCTCTCTGGACTGGCTATCCACGCGGTGCACGCACAACCTGCTTTCCCCGGGCACCAATCAGAATTTCAAATTCTCATCCAGAAAACGAAGCCCAGGACATACTATGCCCTGCATTTGCAATGGACTGACAGCAGCGCTGCGGTAGTTAATTTGGTAGGCGAGAGCAGTGAGCGAGTCTCCCTGCACACCGCAGTGGGCAAACGCGGTTGGTTTAACCCCGGCAGACTGCTGATTGAATCCACCTACCCCCTGGGCCTGTTGCGCTGTTGGACCTGGATTGATCTCGATCTTCATGCCCTGGTTTATCCGCGCCCCGTCCCCTGTGGGCCGCTACCGGGGTTGGCAACGGATAAGCCCGATGGCTCGGCTGTGCCCATTGTCGGCAATGACGATTTCTATGGCTTCAGGGATTACCAGGTACGCGATTCATTAAAACAGGTGCACTGGAAGGGCCTGGCGAAGGGGCAGAGCTTGCAGAGTAAGCAGTACGGCGCTTACGCCGATAGCAGTGTCTGGCTTGACTGGAACGCCTTTCCCGGGTTGGGCGGCGAACTGCGCCTATCCCATTTGTGCTACTGGGTGCTGGAATACGAATCGCAGAATATCGAATATGGCTTGCGCATGCCGGGCGTTGTGATTGCCCCCGACGTCGGTGGCAATCACCGCGATGAGGTTCTCAAAGCACTGGCTCTGTACACTATAGAGGGGAGGGCAAGGTGAAGGCGGAACAGCAAATACCGCGCAACGCCCTGGTGTGGAGCGTGATCACCCTGTTTGCCCTGGTCGCTCCTCACCTGAGCCGCATTCCGCTGTGGGTACTGGCGGTCTATGTATTTGCCGCCTTTTGGCGCAGCATGGTCTATCGCGGGCGTTGGTCGTTTCCCGGTCAGGGGGTAAAACTGGCGCTCATTGTTACCGGTTTTACCGGTATTTTTCTCAGCTTTGGTACGCTGGTGGGCCTGGAACCGACAGTGGCGCTGTTGCTCACTGCCTTTGCGTTAAAGTTCATTGAACTGGCAGAGAGAAAAGACGCCTATGTATTGTTGTTTCTCGGTTACTTTATTTGTGTGACCGAGTTTCTGTTTACCCAGGACCTGTTGATTGTCCTGTATTCGTTGTTCACCGTGACCCTCATCACCACGGCCTTGCTGGCGCTGCACCAGCCAGGCCAGCATAAATTTAATCCGCGCACGATCCGCCCGGCGGCGGTGATGCTGTTGCAGGCGTTCCCGCTGATGCTGGTTCTGTTCTTTTTGTTTCCACGTATTGGGCCACTGTGGACTGTGCCATTAAAGAGCCATACCGCGATGACCGGGGTCAGCGACTTTATGCGACCCGGGGATATATCGAATCTGAGTCAATCCGACGAGGTGGCCTTTCGGGCACAGTTTGAAGGAGATATTCCCCCCGCATCGGAATTGTATTGGCGCGGCCTGGTATTTAGCAAATTGACTGATGGCGCCTGGACCAGCCTGCGCTACTATCAAGTGCCCGCGGATCAACGTCGGCAGAAAAACCCCGATATTACGGGGCCGAGTTTGAACTACAGCATTATTATGGAGCCCACCCAGCAGAACTGGCTATACAGTCTGCGCTACGCGCTCCCGCTGCAGCGCAAAGTGACCAAAACCGCAGACTACCGGTTATATTCGCCGGTAGTGCTTGAAGACAAATATCAATACAAGGTGCGGTCCTGGCCCGACACCAGGCTGGAGCTTGAACTGACGCCCTGGCGGCGCGACACAGAACTCGCCTTGCCGCCTCGCGACAACCCCAGAACCCGGGCATTCGCCCAACAACTGCGTCGGGACAGTAGCAGTGATCGGGCCTTTGTCGATGCGCTTTTACAGAAGTTCAACCGGGAAAACTACGTGTATACCCTGCGTCCTCCCACCTTGGGTGAGGATGCCATGGATGAGTTTTTATTCCAGACCCGGCGGGGCTTCTGTGAACACTATGCCTATGCCTTTGTGGTGATAATGCGCGCCGCCGGAGTGCCAGCTCGCGTAGTAGCGGGGTATCAGGGCGGCGAGATAAACCCGATAAACAAGACCGTGATTGTGCACCAGTTTGATGCACACGCCTGGGCCGAGGTCTGGTACGAGGGGGAGGGATGGGTGCGCGTCGATCCCACTGCCGCCGTTTCGCCGGATCGCATAGAGTGGGGGCTGGAACAGGCCCTGGCGGGTGAGGGAAGTTTTCTGGAAAATTTACCGCTGTCTCCCCTGCGTTTTCGAAGTGTCGTTTGGATAAACAGCTTACGCCTACGCTACGACGCGCTCACCTGGCAATGGCAGAAATGGGTGGTGGGTTACAACAGTGAGACCCAGTTCGACTATTTGCAGAAATACCTGGGTGAGTTAACTGGCCGTAAATTTGTGCTGATCCTGCTCGGCAGCTGGGCGCTGGTGTTAATTCCGGTGGGTTTGTCGCTGCTGGCTCGGCGCGATTTAAAACGTATCGCGCCACTGGACAAAATGTATCTGGCTTTTTGTCTAAAACTGGAAAAAATGGGTGTGGCCCGCAGCGCCGGAGAAACGCCCGGTGATTACGCGCAACGAGCCGCTCAAGTACTTCCGGCGATGGCAACCGCCATAGGCAATATCACCGGGCTCTATGACGATCTGGCCTACAACAATGCGGCCATGACACAAAGTAAAGAAGCCGCGGTGCTGAATGAACTCAAGATGGCGGTGCGGGGCTTTAGGACGTAGTTCGGCAGAGCGAGAGGTTCGCAGCGTTGCTCAGTCTCATTTTTCTGGGGGCGTTTATTGTAAGTTTTGTATTGGGCTCGAAGAGCAATGGCTAAACGGAGTGGTAGCGTGTGGCGCAGATAAAATTTTCCAAAGAAGACAAAGAGATCGTCTGTCGCAAGATACAGGTGTATTTTCGCACCGAACTGGATCAGGAGATCGGTCAGTTTGATGCGGAGTTTCTCATGGATTTTTTTGCTGAAGAAATTGGCGTCTACTTTTACAACCAAGGTCTGCATGATGCCAAGCGGGTAATGGAAAGTCGGCTCGCCGATATTTCCGATGAGATCTATGAGATTGAGAAACCGACCCCCAGGTAGTTAAACCGGTGTTGCATCCGCCAGTACCGCCACCAGCAATGCCGGTTTGCTGCCGGTGTTTACCCAGGCGTGATTGGTGCCGCGCTGGATCACTACGTCGCCGGATTTAAGCGCTTTGGCCTCGCCGGCATCCAGTAGTAGGTCTACCTCGCCTTCGATAAGAATAATGTAGTCCACGCTGGCGGTTTTGTGCATTGCGGGATGACGCAGGGTATCTACCCGGCAGTGAGCGGCGCCTACTGAGGCAAATCCCAGCGCTACCGCCGCCTCGGTTTCCTCGGCGCTGGCGTTCGGGTCAGCCACCGGCACGGTAAACCAACGCACTTTTACCCCGCCCTCGGGCGGGCACAAGGTGGGGCTGGCGCCTGCTAAGGCGTCCGCCAGTACGGTGTTGTCGGCGGGAACACTCTCGGTCAGCCAAATCTCGTGCAGGCCAGAGCCGTTTGCACTGATTTCCGCAGCGGGGCCGCCGTCTATTTCAATAATGGATTGGCCGGCCTCATTGTGCCCGGTCACAATGCGACGCATTATGGGTTTGCGGGCAGACTGAATGCTGCCCTCACTCGCCGATTGCTACTCCCTGTCATCCCGCGGTACCGTTTATCCAATCTTCACTTCCTGTATTTCTACTGCGGCAATTCGCTTACCTTCTTCCGCACTTTCCTGGAACTCCAGTATCTGGTCGAAGTTCATGTAACGATAGATCTCGTCGGCCATGGAGTCGAGGTTTTTTGCATACGTCATATACTCTTCTGGCGTAGGCAGTTTTCCTAAAATTGATCCGACTGCAGCCAACTCCGCAGACACCAGGTACACGTTAGCGCCGTCACCCAGGCGATTGGGGAAGTTGCGCGTTGAAGTAGACAATACCGTGGAGTTGGCCGCTACCCGGGCCTGGTTACCCATGCACAGTGAGCAGCCGGGCATTTCGGTGCGCGCACCGGCCGCCCCGAAAATACTGTAATAGCCCTCTTCCATCAGGATGTGCTCATCCATGCGGGTGGGGGGCACGATCCACAGACGAGTGGAAATGGTGCCACCGTGTTGCTCAAGCAACTTGCCCGCTGCGCGGAAGTGACCGATGTTGGTCATGCAACTACCGATAAATACCTCGTCGACATTATCGCCGGCCACGGCAGACAATAATCTGGCGTCATCCGGGTCGTTAGGGCAGCACACGATTGGCTCGGTAATCTCGGCGAGATCAATTTCGATGATCTGTGTGTATTCGGCATCAGCATCGGCCTTCATCAATGTCGGGTTGGCCAGCCACTCCTCCATTTTTTGGGCGCGCCGTTCCAGTGTTCTGGGGTCGCCATAGCCGTTGGCGACCATAGAGCGCAGTAATACCACATTGGAACGCAGGTACTCGCTAATGCGTTCTTCGCTGAGTTCAATGGTACAGCCCGCCGCCGAGCGCTCGGCGGACGCATCTGATAATTCAAAGGCCTGTTCGACGGTGAGGTCACCCAGCCCTTCGATTTCGAGAATACGGCCGGAGAATATATTCTTTTTGCCTTTCTTCTCTACGGTGAGCAGGCCCTGTTTAATCGCGTAGTAGGGGATGGCATGTACCAGGTCGCGCAGGGTGATGCCCGGCTGCATATCCCCTTTGAAACGCACCAGCACGGAATCGGGCATGTCCAGCGGCATGACGCCGGTGGCGGCGGCAAAGGCCACCAGGCCGGACCCGGCTGGGAAGGAAATACCCATGGGGAAGCGTGTGTGGGAGTCGCCGCCGGTGCCGACGGTGTCGGGCAATAACATGCGGTTCAACCACGAGTGAATGATGCCGTCGCCGGGGCGCAGTGAAACACCGCCTCGGGTCATGATGAAATCGGGCAGCGTGTGCTGGGTGTCAATGTCGACTGGCTTGGGGTAGGCCGCGGTGTGGCAAAAAGACTGCATGGTCAAATCTGCAGAGAAACCCAGGCAGGCGAGATCTTTGAGTTCGTCGCGGGTCATGGGGCCGGTGGTATCTTGTGAGCCTACCGTCGTCATGCTTGGCTCACAGTAGGTGCCGGGGCGAATACCGTCGGTGCCGCACGCCCGGCCAACCATTTTCTGGGCCAGGGTAAAGCCTTTGCCGGTGTCTTCCGGCGCGGTGGGCTTGCGAAATACGTCTGATTCGCCTAAGCCCAATGTTTCCCGGGCGCGGGTGGTCAGACCGCGACCGATAATCAGATTGATGCGCCCGCCAGCGCGAACCTCATCCAATAATACATCGGACTTCAGGGCAAACTCAGACAAGGTATCGCCACTTTCGGACAAAATCTTGCCGTCATAGGGGCGAATCTCAATCACATCACCCATGTTTATCTTGTCGACGGGGGCTTCAAAAACCAGCGCGCCGGAGTCTTCCATGGTGTTGTAAAAAATCGGGGCAATCTTGTCGCCGATACAAATGCCGCCGCCTTTTTTATTGGGCACGCCGTCTATATCGTCGCCGAAAAACCACAGGACCGAGTTGGTGGCAGATTTGCGCGAGGAACCGGTGCCGACCACGTCGCCTACGAAGACAACCGGCAGGCCCTTGGCCAGTACTTCTGCGACCTGTTTCATCGGTCCGGTCACGCCGTGCTCTTCGGGTTCCAGGCCATCGCGGGTCATCTTATACATGGCGAGGGCGTGCAGGGGAATGTCGGGGCGGGACCAGGCATCGGGAGCGGGAGAGAGGTCGTCGGTATTGGTTTCGCCGGTGACTTTGAACACCGCAACTTTGATGGATTCAGCCACGGCGGCCTTGGAGGTAAACCATTCTGCATCAGCCCAGGATTGCAGTACCGCCTTGGCATTTTCATTGCCTTTATCGGCCAACTCGGCGACATCGTGAAAAGAGTCAAACATTAACAGGGTGTGCTTTAACTCCAGGGCGGCCAGGGCGCCCAAATCGACATCCGTTAATTGCGCGATCAGAGGTTCGATGTTGTAGCCGCCGTGCATATTGCCCAACAGTTTAATGGCGGCGCTCTTATCAATTATTGGGCTGGCGGCTTCACCGGAAAGAATGGCGGCGAGGAAGCTGGCCTTTACATAGGCCGCCTCGTCCACCCCGGGGGGCACCCGGCTGCTCAGCAATTCCAGTAAAAACGCCTCTTCCCCGGCCGGCGGGGTTTTCAACAGCTCCACCAAGGCGGCCACCTGATCGGCATTCAGGGGCTTGGCGGGAATATTCTGGCTGGCGCGTTCGGCAACATGTTCGCGGTAGGCATCAAGCACGGTCTGGCTCCTTCAATGAATAGGGTCGTCGGATATGTGACGGCGACGCTTTGCGTCACCGCCGAAATAGGCTGTGAATTATAGCCTAAGGTGGCCTTAAGTTAAATGAAACTACCGCCTATACCGTGCATTCACGGTGGTGATATCGTACACTCGCGGCGGTGAAGACTCTAGTTCAAAGCCTCGTAAAAACTCCGTGTATCGGTGTCTGTTCTACCGGCATTGGCGATACCGTGTGTAGAGGCTGCAAGCGATTTAGCCACGAAGTTATAAACTGGAATAGCTATAGCGAAGAGCAGAAACGCATTATCGATCAACGTTTGTGCCAATTCCTGGCACAGTGTGTCAGCAATAAATTGGTTGTGCGCGACAAGGCCTTGCTGGAGTGGCAGCTACAGGTTCAGCAAATCAGCTATATTCGCCTGCACGGCGAATACTGTTGGGTTTACAGCCTGATCAAGGCGGGCGCCAACCAAATTGAAGAGCCGGCACGTTATGGCTTCGAAGTCGATTTGCGCTACCGTGATATGGGTCTTGCGGCCTTGCGTGAGATGATCGACGAAGAGTTTTTCGCCTTATCTCAGGCACATTACGATCGCTATATGCTAACGTCGGACCTCTTTGGTGAGCGCGACAAGTGAAGGCCGGGCTCGATATCTCTCACATCCTTGACTTTCTCGGTTGCGCTACCCCCCGGGCCTGGGTTGACTGGGCGCTGCTAAATCCCGACCTCATGCTAGTCGATCACGCCAATTGCGAGAAAAAGGCGGCAGCCACGGCTCTGAACCTGATGTACCGCTACGTGGAGCACGATGAGTTGTTGCATATGTTGTCGAAGTTGGCACGGGAGGAATTGCGCCACTTTGAGCAGGTCATTGCCCTGATGAAAAAACGGGGTGTGCGTTATCCGCAGCTGTCCGCTTCGCGCTATGCAGGTGAATTGCGAAAAAGCGTGCGCAAGAATGAACCGGGGCGGTTGGTCGATACGCTGTTGGTGGGCGCGATTATAGAGGCGCGCTCCTGCGAGCGATTTGCCTGCCTTGTGCCGGTGCTCGATGACGAACTGGGGGCTTTCTATAGCTCGTTGTTGAGGTCTGAATCTCGCCATTTCATGCATTACCTGAAATTTGCACGGAAAATTGCAGCGAAGGAGGAGGTCGAGGTGCGCCTGGCGCTATTATTGGAAAGGGAGCGTGATTTGATTGTGGGTAGTGACTTGGAATTTCGTTTTCACAGCGGTGTTCCCGCTGTTTAAAACTTAATCTATATTATTAGATATAATCTGTAAGTTATTGAATTATATTAAAACTGGTTAGCTCCAGGTTTCCCCTAGACGCTTCTATCATCCAGCCTTGTTTATCCCAATCGCCCAGTACCCAGCGAGTGCCGGTGGCAAGGTCATGGCACGCCGGGCGGTGAGTGTGGCCGTGTATTAACCATTTAACGTGGTGGGCGTGCATGACCTGCAGCACCGCCTCCTCGCTCACGTCCATGATGTTCTCCGCCTTATTGCTGTTTGCCTCGCTGCTCATGCCACGCAGTTTTGTCGCAAAATCTCGGCGCTCTGCCAAGCTCTGGGTGAGGAATTCAGCCTGCCAGCGGGGATCTCGCGCTTTTTTGCGAAACGCCTGGTAGTCGGTATCGGCAGTACACAAGCTGTCGCCGTGCATCAACAGGGTGGGTTCTCCCAGCAATTCAATGACGGTGGGGTCGGCAAGTAGCTGGCCTCCGACGGCGTCACATAGACGCTCGCCCAACAGAAAGTCACGATTCCCCTGCATCAGGAATAGTTCCGGGCCTGCGCGGGCGAAATCCGTTAGCAGCCTGGTCACTTCCAGCGCAATGGGGGAGTCATCGTCATCGCCGATCCAGGCGTCAAACAGGTCGCCCAGTATGTAGAGACGGTCACAGTCGCGATTGTCTAGTAAGAAATGGGCAAAGGCCCGCAAGGTTGCGGGCCTCGCCATGTCCAGGTGGAGATCCGAGATGAAGAGAGTGCGGCTGCTCACAATGGGCAACTGAGCCGAATGCTAGCTCTCTACAATTTCCACAGTTCCGATAATGACATCTTCTACGGGCACATCCTGCTGGCCCGAGCGGGTGCCGGTGGCCACGGCGCGAATTTTATCAAGTACCTCACTGCCCTCGATGACCTTGCCAAACACCGTATAACCCCAGCCCTGCATGTTTTTGCCGGAGTGGTTAAGGAAGTCGTTGTCCTTCACATTGATAAAAAACTGCGCAGTTGCGGAATGGGGGTCCATAGTCCTTGCCATGGCGATGGTGCCATGATCGTTCTTGAGGCCGTTATCCGCCTCGTTTTCGATGGGCTCACCGGATTGCTTTTGTTCCATGTTGGTGTCAAAACCGCCACCCTGGATCATGAAGTTTTCAATAACCCGGTGAAAGATGGTGCCATCATAAAATCCGTCATTGGCGTATTGAATGAAATTGGCTACGGTTTTGGGCGCTTTCTCAGCATCCAGATCGAGTTTGATATCGCCAAAGGTGGTGCGAATGATAACCATAGTGTCGTCCCTGGAGGTGTCTAATGCGGGCTTAAAAAGTGTATTGGAGCTCGGTGTGCTGAAAAGGTGCCAATCATACGGCCTTTTGGATTTTTGCGCTAGGTGGCAGGGGAAACAGTCGCTATAATACGCGGCTATTTTATGCCCTGGAACTCAAGGAGCTATGGAAACCAAGCCAGCCAATAATTTCCTTCGCGCACTCATCGAACAGGAACTGGAAAGCGGGAAAGCCACCGAAGTGATGACGCGCTTCCCGCCCGAACCCAACGGTTTTTTGCACATCGGGCACGCCAGCTCAATCTGCCTGAATTTTGGCCTGGCGGAACATTTTGGTGGCCACTGCAATCTGCGTTTTGACGATACCAACCCGGAGAAAGAGAGCCAGGAATATATTGACGCCATACAGCGGGATATAACATGGCTGGGTTTCGCCTGGCAGGGTGAGGTTCGCTACGCCTCATCCTATTTTCAGCAATTCTACGACTGGGCCATCTATCTGGTGGAGCAGGGCAGGGCTTATGTATGCGACTTGAATGCTGAGCAGGCGAGGGAATATCGCGGCACATTGACCGAGCCGGGTAAAGACAGCCCCTATCGCAATCGCAGTGTCGAGGAGAACCTCAAACTGTTGGCGGGGATGAAAGCCGGCGATTTTGCCGAGGGTGAAAAAGTGTTGCGGGCCAAACTCGATATGGCTTCGCCCAATATGATAATGCGCGACCCGATACTCTACCGCATCAGGAAGATCCACCATCACCAGACCGGTAATGACTGGGTGATATATCCCACCTACGACTTCGCCCATGGGCAGGAAGATGCCATCGAGGGGATCACCCACTCCATTTGCACTCTGGAGTTTGAGGGACACCGCCCACTCTACAATTGGTTCATCGAACAATTGCCCGTCCCGAGTACGCCCAGGCAATTTGAATTCGGCGCCCTGAATCTCAGTTACACCATAACCAGCAAGCGCAAGCTTAAACAGCTGGTGGATGAGAGGGTCGTGGAAAGCTGGGACGACCCGCGTATGCCAACCATTTCCGGAATGCGGCGGCGCGGCTACAGCGCTAAATCCATTCGGCGTTTTTGCGAGATGGCGGGCGTATCGCGCAGCGAAGGCATGGTCGATGTGGCGATGCTGGAACACGCGATTCGCGATGACCTCAATGAAAATGCCCCCAGGGCCATGTGTGTGCTGAACCCGCTGAAAGTGGTGTTGACCAACTATCCGCAAGACCAGACAGAAGTACTTACCATTGCCTGCCACCCCAGTCGGGAGGAGTTGGGTTCGCGCAAAGTGCCCTTTAGTGGTGAGCTGTATATCGATATGGACGATTTTCGCGAGGAGGCCAACAAGAAATTCAAGCGTCTGGTGCTAGGCAAGCGGGTACGGTTGCGCAATGCCTATGTGATAGAGGCGGACCAGGCTATCAAGAACGAGGCGGGAGACATCGTTGAGATACGCGCGCGCATAATCGAAAATACGCTGGGCGAAAACCCCGAAGATGGCATTAAACCCAAGGGCGTCATTCACTGGGTGGCTGCGGCGGGTGGTAAGCGGGCGAAAGTAAAACTCTATGATCGCTTGTTCAATGACCAGGCGCCGGATCGCGGCGACAAAAACTTTATGGATCATATCAACGCCGCCTCACTGCGTGTGGTGGAGGAGGCGTGGATAGAGCCGTCTCTGCTAGACGCGGTACCCGAGCAGGTATTTCAGTTCGAGCGCGAAGGTTACTTTGTGGCAGACCGATTCGAACACAGTAGTGAGACGCCGGTTTTCAATAAGACCATTGGCCTGCGCGATACCTGGAATAACTAAACAGACTCGACATCGATTATGACGCTATCAATCTACAATACGTTAACCCGCAAGAAAGAGATATTTACGCCTCTGGACCCCCATTCGGTCACCATGTATGTGTGCGGCCCCACGGTGTACAACCTCGCGCATATAGGCAATGCCAGACCGGTGGTGGTATTCGATATGCTGTTTCGTCTGCTACAGACCCAATATGACAAGGTCACCTACGCGCGCAATATCACCGATGTTGATGACAAAATCATCGCAGCGGCCAGAGAGCGCGGTTGCAGTATTGACGAGGTCACGGAAGAGTTTACTCGCAAGTATCAGCAAGACATGATGCAGCTCAATACCCTGGCGCCCACTATGGAACCGCGCGCTACCCAGAACATTGAGCCAATGATTGCGCTCACCGAGATCCTGGTTACCAAAGGCCACGCCTATCTATCCGAGGGACATGTGCTATTTGCGGTGGAGTCCATGCCGGACTACGGCCAGCTCTCGGGCCGTTCCCTGGACGATATGCTGGCAGGTGCGCGCGTCGAAGTGGCGGACTACAAACGCCATCCGGGTGATTTTGTCATCTGGAAACCGGCCGCAAAGGAAGATCCGGGCTGGGGTACTCCCTGGGGTCGCTGCCGCCCGGGCTGGCATCTGGAGTGCTCCGCCATGATTCACGATCACCTGGGTGAAACCATCGATATCCACGCTGGGGGTAGGGATCTTATTTTTCCCCACCACGAAAATGAGATTGCCCAAAGTCGCTGTGCCCACGGTGGCGATTATGTGCGGTACTGGATGCACAACGCCTTTCTGGATATGGATGGCGAAAAGATGTCCAAGTCGCTGGGCAACATTCGAACAGTGCGTGATTTATTGCAAAATTTTCGCGGGGAGGTCCTGCGTTTTGCCCTATTGACTGCCCACTATCGCTCGCCGTTGGATTTTTCCGCACAGTTGTTGGAACAAGCTGAAGCTACCTTGTCGGGTTTGTATGGCACCTTGCGGGAAGTGGCTGAAGTTGAGGCTGCAGGTGAGTTAGAGCTCGCCTCGGAGCCTTTCTATGCGGCCCTTAACGACGACTTGAATACGCCGGTAGCCATCGCCGAAATTCATGCCCTGGCCAAGGAACTGAACAAGGCGGAAGCTCAGGATAAACCCCGATTAAAAGCACGGCTGCTGGCAGCGGGAGAGCTGTTGGGGATTCTGCAGCAGGATCCGCAGGCGTGGTTGCAGGGCGGGGCGACTGAAAATGAGGTTTCCGGCGAAGGCATTGAAGCGCTTATAGCGGAACGTCAGCAGGCCAAGCTCGATAAAAATTATGCCCGCGCCGATGAAATTCGCCAGCATCTGTTGCAGCGCGGTGTGGTATTGGAAGATAGTCGCGACGGCACTAAATGGCGCCGTGGAGCCCGCGATTAACCCAGGCTCTTCTCGCCAGATTCAACGGTTTGCTGAATCAAGGTGTTAATCGTCATCGGGCCCACACCACCGGGAACCGGCGTATAAGCGCTAACTTTTTCAGTAAGGGCGGATAACTCAATATCGCCCACGCCGCCCGGGTGATAACCGGCGTCGACCACCACCGCACCCGCTTTTACCCAGTCCGCCTTGATGAATTCGGGGCGGCCAACCGCACCCACCAAAATATCAGCCATGGCAATTAACTCGGGAAGATTTTGAGTGCGCGAATGGCAAATCGTCACGGTGGCGTGTTTTTGCAATAGCATCGCCGCCATCGGCTTACCCAAAATGGGGCTGCGGCCAACGACCACGGCGTGTTTGCCTTCAATCTCAATATTGTAGTGGGCCAATAGGCGCATGATGCCCTGGGGCGTGGCGCAGCCGTAGGCTTCCTCGCCCATGGCCATGCGTCCGAAGCCCAGGCAGGTAACCCCATCGACATCTTTACTCAGCGCAATGGCGTCGAAACAAGCCCGTTCGTCTATCTGGGCGGGAACCGGGTGTTGCAATAAGATACCGTGCACCTCCGGGTTGTTGTTCAGTTCTTCGATTTTTGCCAGTAGTTCTTCTGTTGTGGTGGAATCTGACATCTCGACTTTAAGCGACTCAATGCCGACCCGGCGACAGGCATTGCCCTTCATTTTTACGTAAGTTGCGGAGGCGGGGTCATCGCCCACCAACAGCGTGGCCAATATCGGCGTTTTACCGCCTGATTTGGCTTTTAATTGCTCTACACGGGCCAATAATTCGGCTTCTGTTAGTGCCGCTACGGCTTTTCCGTCGAGGACCAATGCTGACATGATGGGCGCTTCTCACTGTGTAATTAAGTTGGCTTATAAAACCACTGTTCTGAAGGCGCGCATTGTCCCACAGCCGGCTGCTCCAGTGGAAGAGGGTAGAAAGAAAACTGTAGTAAAATCACTATTTTACCGTTGACGCTTAGTGACGGGGTGAGTATTATGCGGCCTCCTGAAAACGGGTCGGCAGAAACATTATTGCCATTGAAAATCGGGGTATAGCGCAGTCTGGTAGCGCGCCTGCTTTGGGAGCAGGATGTCGGGAGTTCGAATCTCTCTACCCCGACCAACTTTCCAGTGTTTATTGGGAATGTTGGTTACCCAACCTCAGCACCTCTTCAATGGTGGCCGTAGCTCATCAGGTAGAGCCCCGGATTGTGACTCCGGAGGTGGCGGGTTCAAGACCCGTCGGCCACCCCATTTCTCGCTTTTTACGCGCCCATAGCTCAGCTGGATAGAGCAACGGCCTTCTAAGCCGTAGGTCTCAGGTTCGAATCCTGATGGGCGCGCCATCTGACAAAGGGTATGTACCGGCCACATGGGTAGCACTTTATTCCGGGGGCAGCGGTTCATAGCTCTATTCTACCCCCTCTTCTTTTGCCCCGACTATCCGGTAAACTAATCGAAAAACTGATTGGAATACCGTGTGACCTCTGGCCACTCCCTATTATTGGAACAGTATCTGGCGAAACTCACCGAAGCCGCTAAACTCGGCCCCATCATTGACCTGGCCTGTGGCAACGGTCGCAATGGACTGTATCTGCTGGCCAGTGGTATCCCCGTGATTTTTGCCGACTTAAACTGTTCCGCCCTGGATCAGATTCAGCAGGCACTCACCACCGCAACTTACAAAGGCAAAAAGGAACTGGCGGAGTGTTGGTTGACGGATTTTGAAGGGCCACAACCCAGCCCGCTCGCCTACAAGCAAGCCGGGGGCATAGTTATCTTCCGCTACCTACATCGCCCACTCATGGAGTCGATCAAAAAAGCAGTACTGCCAGGGGGCATCGTCATCTATGAAACATTTACCGTGGATCAACCACGATACGGGCACCCTAACAATCCCGCCTTCCTGTTACGGCACAACGAATTAGACGAATACTTCGCCGACTGGGACATTTTGCACTGCTTTGAGGGTGTAACAAACCCGGGAAAGGCAGGCGCTCCCCAGGCTATTGCACAGATTGTGGCGATCAAACCAGCGCTAAACCTGGGGTAGTACCACCTAGAGATTACTCAGTGGGCTTCGGACCGTCCGGCCGTAGCAATGGCAGCGAAACAGGTGAGAATGGTGTGCGCAAATGTCATCAGGGTCAGAGTCGAACTCTAGAGCAAATGGATAGCCGCAGTCGATACTTGTGGCAGTCCCATTTTAGTGTGGATCTCTTAGTGCACTCTATTTTATTTTCATGTTGGGTCGTGTATCGAGAAAGTTCTTGCTCTGTAGCTTTTATTTGTGCCATATGTTCTATTGTATTTGGTGCAGTGTTTTCATTCTTATACTTGCTTGTGGTATTTTATATAAACAAAGGTGACTTATTTTTAGT
>Ga0114949_10001148_pt1 | contig 15776 bp, 14 predicted proteins | sample N074metaG_FD_83505 | JGI IMG/M metagenome (GOLD analysis project Ga0114949, IMG submission 83505) | Deep subsurface microbial communities from Kermadec Trench to uncover new lineages of life (NeLLi) - N074 metaG | ecosystem: Environmental > Aquatic > Marine > Ocean trench > Sediment | place... | reverse complement strand
TCGCCGGTAACACTCCCGCTGGAATCGAAGCTGCGCTCGACAAAGCGCAACTCACCATTTCGGCCGATCACAACCACCGTGGTGCTGCGCGTACCGTAGCTTTCACTGACGACAAAGGGCGGCGCCAACATGCGCCCGATGGCTTGATCCAGTCCGGTGTCCGGCAATGATTCGTCGTCCGCCGCGCTGGAGTCTGAAAGAATGTCGAGCAGTGAGTCATCATCCATGCAGTTTTCGAGCATACATTTTTCGAGAGCTGCCTTGCTCCGGACGACCTTGGGCCACGGGGTTTCCAGCAAATGGTTACTCATCCCGTAGATGCCGGGAGTCAACACCCGGATATCCCCCTCTCGGTTGCTGAGATAGGCCATGAGATTGACAGGGTCCCCGGCCGCTCCCACCAGCAAACTGAAACCGTTGTAGCGTTCCATACCTGGTTTCATTTTCTCGAGCCACTCCGGGGCCGACAGATCCGACTCGAGGAATCCGATAACCAGGTCCCCTCTGCTGGGGGCGTCGCTGTTCGCGCGTACGGCTTCCCGGTAGTTGGTCACGGCGGCAAAACGACCGCGACCGGTGACACCCATCCAGGTGCCGCCTCCCTGCAAATCGCGCCCCGCCAATATGCCGTTGTCCCAAAATGCCGCCGGTTGCGTGGGACGATCGTGGAACTCGTCCCGGTTCGCGACCATCACCAAAGGATAGTCAACATGATGATTAAAGGCGCAAACGATCAGGCACATGAGCGCAGGAAATCGGAACGCAACGCGCGAGCAGCCACCCAGACCTGGACCTGGCTCACACCCGCGCGCCGCAGCACTCTGACACATTCCTCTGCCGTGTGCCCGGTGGTAAGCACATCGTCCACCAGGGCCACGTGCTGTACGCCGGGTGACCGGGCAATCGCGAACGCCCGACGCACATTACCTTCCCGGGACCCTGTGGGAAGACCAGACTGGGCCCGGGTGTCGCGGACGCGCGTCAGCATGCCACGCGCAACGGGGATGCCAAGCTCCGCCCCGAGGCGGCGGGCCAGAAACTCCGCCTGGTTGAAACCGCGTTCCCGCAAGCGCGCACGATGCAGGGGGACCGGTATCAACAATTCGGGTCTGCCGTCGCCAGGCGCACGGCGGGCCATCAACGATGCAAGCAAACGACCGCAGTTCATGCGCCCATCAAACTTGAAACGTTGCACCAGCCAGTTCACCGGGGCGTGGTAACGCAAGGGCGTCATCATCCGTGTCCACGCGGGTGGTTCGTTGAGACAGAGCCCACAGATTTCACCCGCACCTGCGAGTGTTCGGCCACAGCCGCTGCAAGCCTGATCGAGTACTGGCAGATCTTCGCGGCAACCGGCACACAAATCCATGCCACCGGCGCCCGGGTCGCCGCACAGAATGCAGCGGGGCGGAAACAAAGGATCAAGGGCGTGGCTAAGGAGCGAAGTCATTCCATTGACTCGCGAAAAAAACAACAATCAGCGTTCGCGGATCAGCCTCCACGCACTGGGCAACACAATGGCGGCCAGCGCAATCTTGAGCAACGCCGCGGGAACGAAAGGCGCTACCCCCGTCTTGATGGCTTCCCCAATACTGCCCACATAAACGGACAACCAGAGTACTCCACAGGCAAAGATCACAATCGTTCCCAGTGTCATGGCCAGCACGGTCAGTCGCGGGTTACGGTCCCAGCCTCTTTCGGCCAACGATCCAACCAGCATCGCGGCCAGCAGAAAACCAAACAGATACCCTGCGGTGGGTCCGGCAAAATAAGCGAGCCCGCCACCCGTGGCGAACACCGGTAGCCCGACGGCTCCCTCCAGCAGATAAGCCACAAGCGTTGCCGCACCCAGACGTGCACCGTAGACCATGCCGATCACCAGCACAACGAAAGTCTGCATGGTCATGGGGACCGGCCAGAAGGGGATCTGGGCACGGGCACTGATGGCCAGCAAGGCGGTACCAGCCAGGATCAGCAGCGCCTTTCGCGCGAGTTCAGGCCATGCATCTGCCGTGGGCCACAAGGCATCAATGAGAGTCGGTCTGGCGGCGGTCAATGTGGACATCGCTTGGTCTCGTCAATCAGGCCAATCGGGACTGGAGGAATGATAGCCTAAACTCCGTGCCTGCTCGACGCATGGCTCGAAGCAGTGCCCGGTACGGCTTAAAACGTGAGGTGAAACGCAGCAGTCGATGAGCGAAACCTACCGCCTGGATCCCGAAGCGCGACGGCGTAACCTGGCCCGCGCCGCCGGTCACTATGATCAATCCGCGGTGTTGCAGCGGGAGATCGCCGGGCGCCTGCTGGAACGGGTCGTCTGCCTGAAAATGCGCCCGTCCAGAATCCTGGATTTGGGGTCGCGCACCGGACACAGCACCGGGGAACTGGCTCGACTGTTCCCCGATGCGGAAGTCGTGGGCGTTGACCAGGCCGCGATACTCGCGACCCGGGGCAACGATTCCGGCCATCGTGTCGCGGGGCAGTTGCCTGCGTTGCCGTTTCGACGCGGCGCTTTCGATCTCGTGTTTTCCAACCTGGAGTTGCACTGGTGCATGGAACTCGTTCCGGCACTGGAAACCCTGCGACAGGTGCTGGCGCCCAAAGGCGCGGTCATGTTCACGACTTTCGGTCCCGACACGCTCGTGGAACTTCGTTACAGCTGGCAGCAGGCAGATGAACTGGAGCACGTACACGGCTTTGTGGACATGCACGACATCGGCGATGCCCTGATGCGTGCCGGTTTTGCCGATCCGGTCATGGATGTGGACCGTTTGACACTCACCTATCCAAAAGTCAGGGACCTGTTACAGGATTTGCGTAACACCGGCGCGCAAAATGCTCTTTGCAGCCGGCGCCGCACACTCACCGGCGCCCGCCGCTACCAGACCATGTGCGACCATTATGAACATCTGCGCAACGCCGACGGACTTGTGCCTGCGCGTTTCGAGGTGATTTATGGACACGCGTGGGCACCGCCAACCGGTACCCCGGAACGCCATGGTGACCACGAAGTCGTCACCATTCCCGTTGATCAGATCGGGAGAAAGAAAACTCAAGGCAAGTGAGGTTTCGCAAGGTATTCGTGGGACTGCATTTCCATCAAACGGCTGCGGGTACGCTCGAACTCGAAGTTCTGTCGCTTGCCCCGGTAGAGATCGTCCATGGGAGCCGCTGCTGACAGAATCAATTTCACATTGCGGTCGTAGAATTCATCCACCAGACTGATGAAGCGCCGGGCTTCGTCATTCTGGTCGCTGCCCAGCACCGGAACGTCCGAGATCAATACGCAATGAAAGCAACGGGCGATCTCCACGTAATCCGCCGCTGAACGGGGCCCTCCGCATATCTCGTCAAAGGCGAACCACACCACGTCATCGGCTCGTCGAACCGTGCAGATCATCCGGCCGTTGATCTCCAGTTCCGAATCGCGCACGCCCTGCTCCGGCGCCACATGGTCGAAGTTATCCTCCAGAACCCGAGCAGCTTCCGCGTCCAGCGGGCTGTGGTAGATCTCCGCCTGCTCCAGAAAACGCAATCGATAATCCGTGTCGCCTCCCAACTCCATCACATCACAGTGCCGCTCGATGAGATCGATGGACGGCAGGAACCGGGCGCGTTGCAAACCGTTGCGATAGAGCTCTGCCGGCGGAATGTTGGAAGTGGCGACCAACGTGACCCCGCGCTCGAACAGTGCCTCGAGCAGTCCGGCCAGAAGCATGGCGTCACCAATATCTGACACAAAGAATTCATCGAAACAAAGGACTCGCGCCGAACCTGCCAATTGTCCGGCGACGATACTCAGTGGGTTCTGTTCGCTTTTGACGCCGACCAGGGCTTTGTGAACCCGGTACATGAAACGGTGAAAATGCAGGCGCAGGCGCATGTCTGCGGGCAAACAATCCGCGAACATGTCCATCAACCAGGTCTTGCCGCGTCCCACTCCGCCCCACAGGTACAAACCACGGACCGGCACGGGTTGCCGGCCGAGCACCTTGCCCAACAATCCCTGCCCGTCGCCGGGAGCTGTCAACTGTTGATACAGGGCCTGGAGACGACGAACCACCGCCTCCTGGGCGACGTCGTGCACGAAATCCGGGTTCTTGAGCTCGAATTGATAACGCGGCCAAGGTCCAACAGACATGGGCCCAACGACCTCGGTTCCGACGCACCCGCTTCCGACGGAAGAGGCCCCGCCGGACGCCGAACCTTTGCTCACGGCGCCGAGCCGTCCCTCACCAGGGGAGGAAGGTGATGACGAACGTTAGCCTTGACGGCGCCACGCAGGTCCATGAGCCGGCGATGGAAAAAATGGCCGGCGCCTTCCATCACGACCAGTTCCGGCGGGTTTTCGCTGTCCTCGACCCACTCGATCACCGCCGTGGCGGACACCACATCGTCTTCGTCGCCCTGGATGACCAGACGCGGGCAATCAGGCACAGCCAACTCCGGATAGTCTTCATAACGGCCGATGGGCGGGGCCACATAAATGAACTGGCGAACGGGCAGTTCACGTTCCGCGACGGCGCGGGCCGCCACATAGGATCCAAAAGAAAAACCACCCATCCACAGTTCGTGGCCGGGCAGGGTCTTGAGCACCCAGGCAATGACCGCCATCAGGTCATCCACTTCGCCTTCCGCGTCCCCGAATTCGCCTTCGCTGCCGCCTACGCCCCGGAAGTTGAAACGCAGGGTCTGCAGGCCAAGCTCCCGCAGTGCCCGGGACATCATGGCGACGACCTTGTTATGCATGGTTCCGCCGCCCTGGGGATGGGGGTGGCACAGCACCGCCACGCCCAGCCGAGCCTCATCAGGCTCAGGGACTTCCGCCAGCGCCTCGAGGGCCCCCGCAGGACCGCTTATCTCGAAAGTGCTGGTTTCTGCAGGAAAACTCTCCGGATCGCGCGGGACCGGGTTATCGTCTTTGGGCATCCGTTGATATTCGTTGCCTCGGAGCGCGCCATCATAGCGCAACCGCCAGAACCCGACCAAAACCCCGCCGGGTGGGACAAAACGGCGAGAAACGCGGGGACAGTTCCCTTATTTCCGCTTAGAGAAACGGGGACAGTTCCCTTATTTCCCACAAGTCGACTACAGTACATCGTTCGAGACCAAGCGGAAATAAGGGAACTGTCCCCGCGTTTTTCCAGTGAATCATCTGGCACATTGTTATTTAAGCGACGGCAGCGACCTGGAGCTGGTCGGCAGTCTGATGGGTGACTTCGTCAAGGGCCGCCTGGAAACCCTGGATTACCCGCAACCGGTGCTCAACGCACTGCGTTTGCACCGGCGCATCGACTCCACCACCGATGCGCACCCCCGGGTGGCCAAAAGCCGCAATCGATTCGACCCGGAATTTCGCCGGTATGCGGGGATCCTCACAGATGTGTTCTACGACCATTTCCTCGCCCGATCCTGGACCCGATATCATCACACTCCGTTGACCGATTTTGCGCAGCGGGTTTATGACGCCCTGAACATTCACGAAAACCTGCTGCCCGAGCGATTGAAACTTTTCTCCGTGTACATGCAACAACGGGATTTGCTGGTGAACTACCGGGAACTGGACACCATTGACCAGTCACTGAAAGGCATTGCTGCGCGCCTCAGCCGTGCGAACCCGATCGGCGACGCCCGGGCACAACTGGAAAAACACTACGATGGCCTGGAAAGTGACTTCCACGCCTACTTCCCCGATGTAATACGCATGGCAAAACTGGAACGAAGCGACGAATCATGAAAATTGACCTGAAACGTTTTGATTCCCCCGACGAAGTACGCCGTTTTGAAAAAGGCTATTTTGAGATCGTGCGGCTCGGCGGCCTGACCCTTGGCCGCGCCACTTACGAACCCGGCTGGAAATGGTCCGAGCACGTGGGGCCGGACACGGACGAAACGAGCTGCCACGTGGAGCACGTGGGCCTGGTCATCTCAGGCAAGATCGCCGTCGCCATGGACGACGGCGAAGAAGTCATCATGCAGGCAGGGGATGCGTTCCACGTGCCCCCGGGACACGACAGCTGGGTCATGGGGGATGAGCCCTATGTGTCCCTGCATTTTATCGGCGCCGACGTTTTCTACGCAGAGTAGCGGCCTACCCCGTTGTAGGAGCGCCCTTCCGGGCGCGACAGGAACAATCGCGGCTGAAAGCCGCTCCTACAGCGAGGAAACCAATCAGGAGGAAACGGTGCGGGACAGGTAGCCCGGCACCGTTTCCCAACTCTGCTTCCTCAGTTCTTTCTTGGCCTGTTCGCGGACCTCGTTGAGTTCGGCGATGAGGAGGTCGACCTGACGATCGACCTCCGTCTCCGAACGCATCTGAGGGCTGATCAGTTTGTGTCCTTTCTCGTCTTCTCCAAAACGTTTGACGAGAATATCCACGTAGCCCTGTGAGCCGCTGCTGCCAACGTGTGCGTCAAAGTAATGTGTCATGTAAGCCCCCAATGCGATGCTCTAGCCCTCAGCGCATACAACACAGCCCCCTCCTCTCTGACCACTCAGGTTTCAAACAAAACACTATCCACACTTGGAATCACCGCAGTTGAGACAGGTCAGACAGTTGTCCATGTTGACGACTGCCTTGCTGTGGCACCTGCCACACATCCTGGCATCCGCCGGGAATTCGCTTCTACCGTCCTCGCGGTTCGCCATGCGCTTGTCGGCCGCTTTCTGGTACTCGGCCCGCTTCTCCTCGACCAGCGCACGCTGGTGTTCATCCAGTTCATCGTCTTCCATCAGACCGATGTGTTTGAGATGGGTTTCCAGCAAGTACCCGAGTTCCGCGACCAGCGACGGCATGAAGGTGCCGCCCTTCTTGAAGTAGCCGCCGTTGGGGTCGAACACAGCCTTGAGCTCCTCCACCAGAAAGGCCACATCGCCGCCCTTGCGGAACACCGCCGATATGATGCGCGTCAGGGCCACGATCCACTGGAAGTGGTCCATGTTCTTGGAGTTGACGAAAATCTCGAAAGGGCGGCGATTCTCGTGTTCGGTGCCCTCATTGAGGATGATGTCATTGATGGTGACGTAAAACGCGTGTTCCGAAACGGGCGTTTTCAGTTTGTAGGTGGTGCCTTCGAGACGCTCGGGGCGTTTCACCCTCTCATGCATCTGGATGATTTCGGCGGTTTCGCGCTGTTCGGACTCCAATTCCGGCGCGTCCCTGGCTACTTCGTAACCGACGATTTTCTTTTCGATGCGAATACTCATTACTCTCTATCCTCACGTTCAGTGAGGGGAGTCTCATCCCTGCCCCGCGAACGGGGCTCGAATGATCCCTCCCCACCCTCTCTAGCGCAGAGGGATCAATCCTGCCATGTCCATTGGAGACAGGGATTTCGTCTCACCAGGCAACGCCACTCCAGCCCGCAGTGGGGCACGACGGCAAGGAATCGCGGCAAGATGCCGCTCCCACACCCGGAAGCCGCTTCCGCAAAGACGGATTTGTTGCATGGCAGTCATCGAACGAAATATCTCTCCAATCAGAATTTTCCGTAATAACCTTCTTTCAGAGCGTCATAGAGGTTCGCCGCGGTATGCATCTCACCGTCGTACTCCACCTCTTCGTTGCCCCTTGCCTCGACCATCGTCCCGTCTTCCAGCCGGAAGCGGTAGGTGGTGTTGGCCAGGTCTTTTTCCGTCACCAGCACGCCCTGAAAAGCTTCCGGGTTGAAGCGAAAAGTCGTGCAACCCTTCAGGCCTTTTTCATAGGCATACCAGTAAATACCCTTGAAATCTTCGAAGGGATAATCCGTCGGCACGTTGGCCGTCTTGGAAATGGATGAATCAATCCATTTCTGGGCCGCGGCCTGGATATCCACATGCTGCCGGGGTGTGACGTCCTCGGACACGATGAAATAATCCGGCAGCTTCTCGTTTTCCTCCTCAGAATCCGGCTGGGCCTCGGGGTTGACCAGTTCCCGGTAGGCCAGCAGTTCAAAAGAGTACACGCCGACTTGTTCCTTGGTCTTCCGGCCTTCCCGGATGACATTGCGGTAATAGTGATGCGCGAAACTCGGCTCGATGCCATTACTGGCGTTGTTGGCCAGGGACAGGGAGATCGTCCCGGTGGGGGCAATGGAGGAATGGTGCGTGAACCGGGCACCTATCTCGGCCAGTTCCTCCACAAGATCCGGGGCGACCTCCGCAATTCGTTGCATGTAACGGCTGTAGCGTGCATGCAGTACCTTGCCCTCGATTTTCTGCCCGACTTTCCAGCCATCGGTTGCCATTTCCGGCCGTTTGCGCAGCATCTGCGAGGTTACGTCGAATTCCTCTTCCATAATGGGAGCTGGTCCTTTTTCCTTGGCCAGTTCCAGCGCAGTTTCCCAGCCCGCCAGGGCCAGCTCCCGCGCAACCCGCTCGGCAAACTCGACGGAGTCGTTCGAACCGTAGGTCATGCGCAACATCGTCAGGGTCGATCCCAGTCCGAGGAAACCCAGGCCATGACGGCGTTTGCGCTTGATCTCCTTGCGTTGCTGATCCAGCGGCAGTCCGTTGATTTCCACCACATTATCCAGCATGCGCGTAGAAACCTTGACGACGTCGCGGAACTCCACCCAGTTGAAACGGGCGTTCTCCGTAAACGGCTCTTCCACGAAACGCGTGAGATTGATCGACCCCAGCAAACAAGACCCGTAAGGCGGAAGCGGCTGCTCGCCGCATTGCCCGCTGACCAGGCCGTTGAAGATCACCGTGTTGTGATCCCGCTGCGTCGTGTCGAACACAGGCTCACGGCCTATGTGTTCGATATTTACTATCTTCGTTGTGAAACGCTGGCTCTTGCGCAACACCCTGTCCCGCGCCCAATTGCGGTACTTATCGTTCTTGTAGTCGAGCAGAAATCCGATTTCGCCCATGAACCGGTCGCGCGACTCGCCATCGATGATCAGTTCGTAATCCGCCTGACACTCATAGGTCTTTTGGCCACCGTGACTGTCTGGCAGCAGGCGTGGGCCCGCCTCACGGCGTTTGTATATTCGGCACAACACACCGAAGTTGCTCAGCAGCGACTGCACCTCGGTCAGAAGCCGCCGTTGGCTGGAGGCCAGCCGCACCGAGCAACTCTGGCTTCTTTCCGACACGTTGACCGTGCCATCACTCTGGAACAGGGCGCGCAGGTATCCCTTGACGCACGCCTCGCTGCCGCGCCAGACGACCTCCGGCACCCGAAGCTTGGTCTCGCGCGTGAAGCCGTAGTGTGCCAGCGCCCGGGTCAGGAGCACTGACCGGATAAACACCTGATTGCGATCCGGCACCGCGACCGGCGCGACACGGTAACTCCGTCGACGCTCGGAAAGGCCTGCGATCAGCGTGTTCACGTAGCACGCTACCGCCCCCGCCAGGGTCCGGTCCTCGCCCCACAGGCTGATCACGGTAGCTTCCTGGCCCTTGCCGCGGTTGGTGAAGTGGCCATCACCGGCGATGAGACCGAGCAACGCGCCCAGATCGTCCGAGCCCTCGTTCCCGAACTGGCCCTTGCCGGATTGCACCAGCAATTCGTCACCGACCACCAGGTTTTTGAGCTCAAGCTTGCCCCGGGAGGTATACAGCTCGTGCCATTCGGTAGCAGTGACTTCGTAGCCTTCCTGGGTCGTGACCCGATACACATCGGCATCTTCGGAGGTCATGAAAGCCGGCACAGCCGGCCTGGTTCGCGTGCCTTTGGCGTCGCTTCCCAGGGCCCGGTTGTCCACCGTGACTTCAAGCTCTGCCCCGGCCGCGCAAAGATCACCGATCCGCACGAGCCCGAACTGCGTCGCCAGGCGCGTATCCGCGGTCACGCATGGGTTGGTGGCTCGGACGTTTTCGCAAAACCAGTTGTTGTTCATCTCGTTGACGTGATCAATAAGAATGAACCCCGGTTCGGCGTAGTCGTAGGTGGACTTCATGATCACGTCCCACAGACCACGCGCCTTGATGCTGCGATAGATCTTGCACGCCACCAAGCCCTCATCGCTGGTGACATAACCTTCCGTACGCGGCCATTCCCGCCACACCACCTGGCCCGGATCGTCCAGGTCCACCGTGTCGCGTTCACGCTCATCCAGCGGAAAAGCCAGCGGCCATTCCGCGTCGTCTTCCACCGCGGCCATGAACTCGTTGGTGATCAGCAAGGACAGATTGAACTGACGCAGACGGCCGGCCTCGCGCTTGGCGCGAATGAACTCCATGACATCCGGGTGGTTGACGTTGAAGGTGCCCATCTGCGCGCCACGACGCCCACCCGCGGACGACACCGTGAAACACATCTTGTCGTAGATATCCATGAACGACATGGGGCCGGAGGTGTACGCCCCGGCACCGGACACATAGGCGCCACGCGGACGCAGTGTGGAAAACTCGTAACCGATGCCGCACCCGGCTTTCAGAGTGAGTCCCGCTTCATGCACCTTGTTCAGAATCCCGTCCATGGAATCGCTAATCGTCCCGGACACCGTGCAGTTGATCGTGGACGTGGCGGGTTTGTGTTTCAGCGCGCCGGCGTTGGATACGATGCGCCCTGCCGGAATCGAACCACGACGCAGCGCCCACAAAAAACGCGCGTACCAGTATTCGCGTCGGTCCTTGGTTTCTTCGACGTCGCTGAGAGCCCTGGCGATACGTTTGTAGGTATCGTCCATGCAACCGTCGAGGTTTTCGCCGGTCTTCGTCTTCAAACGGTATTTGCGATCCCAGATATCCAGGGACGCTTCTTGGAAGGGAATCTCTTCGATATCCGCAGGGCTAGAAGCTGTACGGACAGGGTCGGCGACACCCACGGCGTTCTCCATATCTTGTTATTCCCCCAAGCTGTTGTCGGTTTGCTACTAACAACCACTAAATCTGGTTAGTAACACAATATCTTGTGTTTTATGCGTGCCTGATAAGAAATGACATATTAGTCCAAATAAATGCGCTTGTGTGGCACTTGAAGAGTTTTTTTTCTTAGTTTTGTCAATAGGTTTACCTTTTTTAAATCAACACGTTACATACTATTCCTTTCCTAACCCCGCATGTATAAAGGGCACCCAGTTCGGTGTTGCGATAATGCAACGTTTGCTGGCAAACCGCAGATTGTCATGACACAACATCTTGTGTTTTTGTCCCCAGAATGCCCACCACTTGTTCAGGGCTTGTCCACCGACCTGTCCACAGCCCTTGGGCCCCACCCTCGCTCCTGGCCCTTGCCAAGTGCGGCGGAAGCGGCGAACCTTGCGAGCCCGCCCCAGTCCGAGTCATCAGGGATGAGCACAGCGAAGGACAACAGACCCATGACCACCGGTTTTGGCCCCTCGACGGCCCTTGTGGCCGCTGCCCTGCTGCTCTGCAGCATCGCGCTCGGGGCAGCCCTGCCGGTCTCAGTAGACGGCCAGCCGCTGCCCTCCCTGGCGCCCATGCTGGAACGGGTCACCCCCGCGGTGGTGAATATCTCCAGCCTGGCCCGGGTCCGGACGAGAGGCGTCGGGGGCGGCTCCTTCTGGGAGTTCTTCATGGGCCTCCCGCGGGCGCCCCGGGAGCGCATCACCCAGAGCCTGGGTTCCGGGGTGATCGTGGATGCGAAAAACGGCTTCGTACTCACCAATCACCACGTCATCGCAGGCGGTCAGGAAATCGCCGTGACCCTCAGGGACGGGCGCACCCTGAAAGCCGAAGTTGTCGGGACCGACGAGGACACGGATCTGGCGGTCATCCGCATCCCGGCGGAGGGTTTGTCGGAACTACGACTCGCAGATTCCGACGCATTGCGGGTCGGCGACTTCGTGGTCGCCGTGGGCAACCCTTTCGGTCTGGGCCAGACCGTCACCTCGGGGATCATCTCCGCGCTGGGGCGCAGCGGATTGGGGATTGAGACCTACGAGAACTTCATCCAGACCGATGCCTCCATCAACCCGGGAAACTCCGGGGGCGCCCTGGTGGATCTGAATGGTCACCTGGTCGGCATCAACACGGCGATCTTCTCGCCCACCGGCGGCAACGTGGGGATCGGTTTCGCCATTCCCGCCAACATGGCGCGGCTGGTCCTGACCCAGTTGATCGAAACCGGCGAAGTACACCGCGGCACGGTGGGTTTCGATCATCAGGACCTGGATGCCGAGCTGGCGACGGCTTTCGGTATCGAACAGGCCGCGGGCGTGGTCGTGACCCGGGTTTATGAAGACACGCCCGCCGCGGAAGTCGGATTACGAGTCGGCGATGTCATCACGGGAGTCAACACGCGCCCGATCCGGAACAGCCAACAGCTTCGCAATGCCATCGGCCTGCTCCAGGTGGGCGATGAGGTAACGATGGATCTCATTCGCGACGGAAAGCGCGAACGCCTGGAAACCGTTGTCGCTGAATCCAGCGTGGTGCAACTGGAAGGTCGCAACCTGCATCCCAGGCTCGCGGGCGCGGTGTTCGGCGATGCCGCCACTGCTTACCGGAACAACCGGCTGCGGGGTGTCATCGTGTTGCAGATCGAATCCGGCAGCGTGGCGTGGCGGTACGGCCTGCGCGCTGGCGATATCATATTGTCGGTGAACCGCCGCAACAGCGAAGATCTGCAGCAGTTCGCCGGCCTGGTGGAAAACGCCGGCCGGGACCTGTTAGTGCGTTTCGTCCGCGGCCGGCAGGCCTATTTCCTGGTGCTGGACTGACCGACTAACCGGACCGGACTAACCGGGACAGGTTCGTTTTTCGTCGTGCAGGCGGAGCGTTGCATCAGCGAAAAACGAAGCTGTCCCGTTTTGGCAAAAAACAGAATCATTGACTACATTGAAAAACATCAAGGCCATCAGCATCGACCTGGACGACACCCTGTGGCCCGTCGAACCGGTCATCCGGTTGGCGGAAAAACGCCTGCACGATTGGCTGGACAGCTACTGCCCCGATGTGACCGAGGGCTACTCCATCGATGATCTGCGCAAGCTCCGCGTCACGGTGGCCGAGGCGCACCCGGAACGAACCCACGATCTCACCTGGATGCGCCGGCATATCCTGAAGCGGGTGCTGCGTGAATACGGTTACGGGGATGAACACCTGGAAACGGCTTTCGAAGTCTTCTTCGCCGCACGCCACGAAGTGACCCTGTACGACGACGTGTTGCCCGGGCTGACAGCCCTGGCCTCGCGTTATCCGCTGGCCTGTCTTTCCAACGGCAATGCCGATGTCAACCGGATCGGTCTGAACGGGCACTTCCGCTTCAGCCTCAGCGCGCGGGAAGTAGGCCAGCCGAAACCCCACCGGGCCATGTTCGATGAGGCATGCCGTCGCTTCGAACTGCAGCCCCACGAAGTACTCCATGTGGGCGACCACCCGGTTCAGGATATCGATGGCGCCGCCGACGCAGGCCTGCGGACTGTTTGGCTAAACCGCAACGGCGCTTCCTTCTCGGGCAATCGGGCGCCGGACGGCGAAGTTGCTTCGCTTGCGGAACTGGTCGAACTCCTGTGAGGGCGCACCGATGAGCGACCGGATCACGCTGAGCAGGGCCATCGCGGCACTGGCCGGCAGCAGCGACCCGTCGTACGCGGTGCTGCTGGAGCGCGGCACGCTGGAGATCGCTTATTACAAACCCGAACTTGTGGACCAGCAGAAACCTCACCAACAGGATGAAGTCTACGTCGTCGCATCGGGTTCCGGGTACTTCATGAACGGCGAGACTCGGGTGCCTTTCGAGCCCGGCGAAGTGCTGTTCGTGCCCGCCGGTGTCGTGCACCGTTTCGAAGACTTCTCGGAAGATTTCGCCACCTGGGTCTTATTTTATGGCCCGGAGGGTGGTGAGGGCTGAGCGAGCACCGGGGATCATGTGGGCCCGCAAGGTGGCGAAGCCTGACGCGCGTCGGCGTGTTACACGGCCATCTATCGGGCCAGACGGATGCCGCCGAACTGCCAGCGCATGTGCGGATAGAAATAGTTGCGATAGGTCACCCGCGTGTGCCCCGCCGGAGTCACGCAACAACCACCACGAACCACGTACTGGTTACACATGAACTTGCTGTTGTACTCCCCCATCGCCCCCCGGGCAGGTTTGTAACCAGGATAGGGTGAGTAGGCGCTCTGAGTCCATTCCCAGGTGTCGCCGAACATCTGCTCAAGGGGCTGTGAACCGGCGGCTGCCACGGGTTGAAAGATCCTGCTGTCGGCGAAGTTACCGGTTGGCGGAAGATCTGCCGCGGCCGTTTCCCATTCGGCTTCCCTGGGCAGTCGCGCCCCCGCCCAGGTGGCATACGCGTCCGCCTCGAACAGGCTCACATGACACACGGGCGCGTCCGGGTCCAGGAGTTTCAGTCCGCCCAGCGTGAACTCGTGCCAGACGCCGTCGCGTTCGACCCAGTACAACGGTCCGCGCCACTGGTCTTTCTGAACCGCAGCCCAGCCGTCGGACAACCAGAACTCGGGACCCTGGTAACCGCCGTCCTGGATAAAGGCCAGGTACTCGGCATTGGTGATCAGCCTCGATGCCAGTTCAAACGAATCCACCCATTCCGGATGCCTCGGGGATTCGTTGTCATAAGCAAATCCGTTGCCATCAAAACCGATGTCGCGCATACCCGCTTCGAAGCCCACCCAGTTCCGGGGTGGCATCTCGCCACGCCGGGTGGCGAGGTTTTCGTTGTAGGCGGGATAAGTGGGGTTCTGGAACAGCACATGCTTGATGTCCATGAGCAACAGCTCCTGGTGCTGCTGTTCGTGATGCAGACCCAGCATGATCACATCCAACAGCTCATCGGACAGTTCACGGCTGAACAACGCCTGCATATGGCGGTCGGCGTAGCGCCGGTATTCCAGCGTCTCCTTTACGTTCGGGCGTGTGAGCATGCCCCGGTGCGGGCGCGGGTACTGACGTCCCACGGCGTTGTAGTAGGAATTGTAGATGTAATCGAGCTCGTCGCGGAACACCTCGTAAGCGCCGGCATGAGGCTTGAGCACGAAGGTCTCAAAGAACCAGGTCACGTGCCCCAGATGCCATTTGGTCGGGCTCACATCGGTCATGGACTGGACCACCATATCCTCGGTGGCGAGGGGTTCGGTGAGGCGCAGTGTTTCGGCGCGAACCTCTGAGTAGAACTCGGCGATGTCGGCCTGGACGATGCCTTTGCTGACTGTGGTCATGGTATTGCGTGGACTGGAAAAAAGGGCCGCCATTATAGCAACGGCGACCAGCCCACCCTGTGCTAGTCTGATCGCCCTTGATTCCGGGGGTTGTCCATGAGCCAGTTCGTCAACCACGCCTCACGTCCCGTCGCCATCATCGGCGGCATCCGTATTCCCTTCGCCCGCTCCAACACCGCGTATTCCGACGTGGGCAACCGGGACATGCTCAGTGCCGCCACCAACGGACTCGTGGAGGCCTATTCCCTGGCGGGCGAGATCCTCGGTGACGCCAGCATGGGCGCGGTGATCAAGCATTCTTCCGATTGGAACCTGGCTCGTGAGGTCGTGCTGGATACGGATCTGGATCCGCACACCCCGGGCATCACCGTCCAGCGCGCCTGCGGCACGAGCCTCGACGCCACGGTGATGATCGGCAACAAGATCGCCCTGGGGCAGATCGACTCCGGCATCGCGGGGGGTGCGGACACCACCAGCGATGTGCCGGTGGTGTACAGCAAAAAGCTCGCCCACCGCCTGATCAAGACCGTCAACGCCCGGTCCTTCAAGCAGCGCCTGGCGGCCTGGAAGGGTTTTCGCCCCAGCGAGCTCAAACCCTCCTTTCCCGGGGTCGCCGAACCCCGCACCCGCATGTCCATGGGCCAGCACACGGAACTCATGGCGAAGGAGTGGGGCATCCCCCAGAGTGACCCGGATCAACTGGC
>Ga0114949_10001144_pt1 | contig 15789 bp, 14 predicted proteins | sample N074metaG_FD_83505 | JGI IMG/M metagenome (GOLD analysis project Ga0114949, IMG submission 83505) | Deep subsurface microbial communities from Kermadec Trench to uncover new lineages of life (NeLLi) - N074 metaG | ecosystem: Environmental > Aquatic > Marine > Ocean trench > Sediment | place... | reverse complement strand
TGGGGCCCGCCGGCACCCCAGCCCGCCTCCAGCACCACGGCCCCGGCACCGTCGCCGAAGAGGACGCAGGTGGCGCGGTCGTCCCAGTCCAGGAGCCGCGAGAAGGTCTCGGCGCCGATCACCAACACCGTCTTGGCCTGGCCGCAGCGCAAGAAATTGTCGGCCACGGAGAGTGCGAAGATGAAACCGCTGCAGACCGCCTGAATGTCGAAGGCCGCCCCCCGGGTGATGCCCAGGCGGGCCTGGATGCGGGTCGCGGTCGAGGGGAAGGTATCGTCGGGCGTCGAGGTGGCGCAGATCACCAAATCCAGATCGTTCGGCGCCATCCCCGCCTGGTCCAACGCCGCCCGGGCCGCGTTGACGCCCAGATCGGAGGTCAACTCGCCGTCCGCCGCGATCCGGCGCTCGCGAATCCCGGTGCGCTGGCGAATCCACTCGTCGGACGTCGCGATTCGGGCCGCGATCTCGTCATTGGTCACCACACGGGCGGGCAGATAGGCGCCGCAGCCCGCGACTTGAGAACGAAGTATCATCAGATGGCCGCTGCCCGCTTTTTCGGTGTTTGTTGGTTGAGCGCGGCCGCGTCGATGCGAATTTGCTCGATGAATTTCTGCTCGGCCATGTCCACAGCCAGGCCGATTGCGTTGGCGAAGCCGAGGGCATCGGTGCCACCGTGACTCTTCACCGCGATGCCGTTCAATCCTAAGAAAATAGCGCCGTTGTAGCGCCGTGGGTCGACTCTTTGACGCAGCTTCACCAACGCGCTGCGGGCCAACAGATAGCCGAATTTGGCCAGCATCGAACTCCTGAAGGTGCGCCGGACATACTCGTTGATCATCTTGGCGGTGCCCTCGGCGGTCTTGAGCGCCACGTTGCCGGTGAAGCCGTCGGTCACCACCACGTCGACGGTGCCCTTGGCGATGTCGTCGCCCTCGATGAACCCGACGAAGACCCCCGGCAGGTCCGACATCTTGAGTATCGCACTGGCGTCCTGCAAGGCCTCGTGACCTTTCAGCTCCTCGGAGCCCACGTTCAAGAGGCCGTAAGTGGGCCGCATGATGCCCAGAACCGTGCGCGCGAAGGCGATGCCCAAGACCGCAAAATCCACCAAGTTGCGGGCATGGCAACTCACGTTGGCGCCCAGGTCGAGCATCACCGACTCGCCCTTCAAGGTGGGGAAATAGCTGGCGATCGCCGGTCGGTCGATGCCGGGTAGGGTCTTCAGCACGAACTTGGCCATGCCCAAGAGCGCTCCGGTATTGCCCGCCGAGACGACACCAGCTGCGCGGCCGTCGCGGACCGCGTCGATCGCCAGGCGCATGGACGACGAACGGCCCGAGCGCAGGGCCACCGAAGGCCTCTCGTCGCTGCGCACAATCGCGTCGGTGTGCACCACGGTGGTGACCGACTCGAGCTTCTTCATGCGATCGAGCACCGGCCGGATCTCGCTCTCGCGGCCGAACAGGAGAAATTGCAGCTGGGGAAAGCGCTGCCGGGCGATATTGGCCCCCTTGATCACGACTCCGGGCGCAGCATCACCGCCCATTGCGTCAAGCGCTATGGTCAGGGTCTCGGTCACGGGCGCCAACCCTTGATCCCGGCTGCCACCGGCGACGCGCGCCGGCGGGCGCCTGGGATCAAGTCACCTCGGCTTGCGCAACCTCGCGGCCGTCATATTGGCCACATGCGGCGCAGACGTGATGCGGACGCTTCAATTCGCCGCAGTTGGGGCACTCGGCATAGGTGTTGGGGGCCAGAGCATCGTGAGATCGGCGCTGGTTGCGCCGCGACTTGGAAATTTTACTCTTGGGTACCGCCATGGTTCGATCTTTCTATGTTGCCAGGCTCTCGGTCTCTGACCGTGGGGTCAAAGGCGCTTCTTAGCCAAATTCGTCGTGACCGGCAAGGGTCACGGAGCCGATTTCATGAGGCGCCGGACCCGGCCGTCTTGCCCACTTGGGGGGTCACTGCTTCCGCTTCAATACCTCCAACTGGGCGAAGACGCCACCGGAAGTCTCCTCCTCCGCCTCGTCGCGGCCCCACTCGTCCTGCGCCAATCCAACACCCGGCGCCCGCGGATAGGGCTCAAGCGCCATCGCCAGAAGCTGCGCCACCGTCTCGCCCAAATCGAGTCCCTGCGGACCGACCGCCTCCGGCGCATCCTCGCCCTCGGCGGGAACGTCCACGTGCCGCGGCTCTTTGTCGGGCCCGCGCCCCACGGAGAAGACCAGCGCCACCTCCTCGCTCACCCGCCCGCTGACCGGCTCGAGCGATATCACGCAGACCTGAGTGACCTCGGCTTCGAAGTGGCCGGTCACCCGGATCAAGCGTCCAGGCCTTGGTCGCCAAAGCTGGAACGTCGCCTCCAAGCGATCCAACGACAGGAGACCAAAGCGCACCGCCAGGGCCTTGCGTTCAGCTTCCGTGGCCTCGATTCGGCGAAGCGATTGGTCCTCACTCAAGGTCTCCGGCGAGACCAAGCGCGAAAACTCCACCTGTTGCTGAGCGCCTAGCGCCATCCGGCCCTCCGTAATTAGGTGTGCCGGCCGGTCGGCAGACTAGGCGAGGCCAAAGAGTCGGTCAACCGCTCTCACCTTGATTCCCCCTGACCGGCCCACGAATCGGCCTCGCTCCCGGGCGGCGCGCCGAAGGTCACTCGACCGGCGAGGAGTTCTGCAGTGTCCTGCCGGTCCAAGGCGCGAACCTGGCACACCGTGTAGACCGCCATGACCGAGACCTGCTCCGCCGAGGGGTCCACCGTGGCGAAGAGGTTGCGTTCGAGTGCCTTGCCAAGCACCTCCTGGCCGGCCGAAAGGCCGTGCTCGTAGGCGGCCACTCGGCCATAGAAGCCGCGTGCCATCGCCTTCACTCGCTTGCCGACGCCCAGGTCTCCGGCGCCCAACTCCCTCAGCGCGCGGTCCATGTCGAGAAACAGCGTATCGAACAAGTTCTGGGCCAACGCCGCGGTTGCCTCGTGATCCTGCTTCAAGCGGTGCATCACCAGAAAAGAGTGCAAGACGATCATATCGAAACGTCCGTCCAGGGTATCTGGAACCCCCCAATCCCGGTAGAATTCCGGCCGCCGAGCTTGGGCCACGATGGCATCGTAGAGCCGCCGCGCGACCGGGTCGTAATCCTTGCGCCGGAACAGTCTATTCAGCATGGTGGAGCCTCGCCGAGGAACCGAGTGCCAGGCCCGGGTGGGCCACGATCCTGGTTCACCCCTTGAATGCATGGTCGTCCGGGTTTAATCAAGCCTACTGGCGGCGAGGAACATCGGGACCGGATATCGAGCGAGGGGGCCAACACCATGAGCGAAGCGAGCGCGGTGAAGCGGATAGGACTCAAGCTCGGCTTGGTCTTAGCAGCAGTATCCTTGCTGATAACCGGCTGCACCGAGGCGGTGCAGGTCCGCGGCAACCTGCCCGACCCGGAGGTGGTCGGGGAGATCGAGCCCGGCCGGCACAGTCGGCGCGACGTGGCCCAGATGATCGGTTCGCCCTCGACCGTCTCCACGTTCCAGGACCGCAAGTGGTATTACATCGGCCAGAGAACGTCCCAATACGCCTTCTATAAGCCCGAGGTGCTGGAGCGCAATGTGTTCGTCGTCACCTTCGACGAGCAAGGCCGGGTCGAGAAAACCCTGCTCTACACCCTGGAGGACGGCCAGGTGATCGAGCCGGTGAGCCGGATTACCGAGACCGAGGGCGAGGAGATCTCCATCTTGCAGGAGCTGCTGGGCAACCTGGGCCGCTTCTCGGGCGACCAGGCGCCGAGGACGGGCAGCAGTACGCTCGGCCGGTAGCGAGCCCCCTGACCCAAGAAGAAACCCCGGGCCGAAGCCCGGGGCATTCGGTACCGTCTGGTGCTCTGCTCAGTGGGCCAGCACGGCCAAGAGCAGGAGCGCCACGATGTTGGTGATCTTGATCATGGGGTTGATCGCCGGGCCGGCGGTGTCCTTGTAAGGATCGCCCACGGTGTCGCCGGTGATCGCGGCCTTGTGGGCCTCCGAGCCCTTGCCGCCGTAGTTGCCGTCCTCGATGAATTTCTTGGCGTTGTCCCAGGCGCCGCCGCCGGCGGTCATGGAAACCGCCACGAAGAGGCCGGTCACGATGACGCCCAGCAACATGGCACCGACCGCCGAGAACGCCGCCGAGCGGTCGGCGATCAGGAGCACCACGCCGTAGACCACGATGGGCGCCAGCACCGGCAAGAGGGACGGCACGATCATCTCCTTGATCGCCGCCTTGGTCAGCATGTCCACCAAGCGGCCGTAGTCGGGCTTGGCGGTGCCCTCCATGATGCCCGGGATCTCCTTGAACTGCCGGCGCACCTCGATAACCACCGAGCTAGCCGCCCGGCCGACCGCGGTCATGGAGAGCGCGCTGAAGAGATAGGGCAGCAGGCCACCCAGCAAGAGCCCCACCACCACGAAGGGGTTGGTCAGGGAGAAGTTCAGTTCCACGTCGGCGAAGTAGGGGAAGGACTCCGGGTTGCCGATGAAGTATTCCAAGTCCGAGGTGTAGGCGGCGAAGAGCACCAGGGCGCCGAGCCCGGCCGAGCCGATCGCATAGCCCTTGGTGACCGCCTTGGTGGTGTTGCCGACCGCATCCAGGGCGTCGGTGGTCTTGCGCACCTCGGCTTCCAGGTCCGCCATCTCGGCGATGCCGCCGGCGTTGTCGGTGACCGGACCATAAGCGTCCAGCGCCACCACCATGCCAGCCAGCGCCAGCATGGCACTGACCGCGATGGCGATTCCGAAGATCCCGGCCAGCAGATGGGTCACCACGATCGCCGCGCAGATGATGACCGCCGGGACCGCCGTCGCCTCCATGGAGATGGCCAGTCCCTGGATCACGTTGGTGCCATGGCCCGTGGTGGAGGCCAGCGCCACGCTCTGCACCGGACGGAAGTGGGTGCCGGTGTAATATTCGGTCACCCAGATGAGCAGACCGGTCACCACGAGCCCGACGATGGCGCAAAACAACAGCGAGAGGCCGGTGAAGCTGGCGCCGCCCGCCGTGTATTCGGTGGTGTATCCGACCACCACGCCGGTGATCGCGACGATCCCGACCAAGGACAGGCCGGCCGAGACCAGGAAGCCTCTGTAGAGCGCGCCCATGATGTTCTGGTTGTCGCCCAGCTTGACGAAGAAAGTGCCGGCGATCGAGGCGATGATGCACACCCCGCCGATGGCCAGGGGATAGACCATCATGGAGGCCAGCATGTCGCTGCCTAGGAAGAAGATCGAGGCCAGCACCATGGTCGCGACCACGGTGACCGCATAGGTCTCGAAAAGGTCGGCCGCCATGCCGGCGCAGTCGCCCACGTTGTCGCCCACGTTGTCGGCGATCACCGCCGGATTGCGCGGGTCGTCCTCGGGAATGCCGGCTTCAACCTTGCCCACCAGGTCGGCGCCCACGTCGGCGCCCTTGGTGAAGATGCCGCCGCCCAAGCGCGCGAAGATGGAGATCAGCGAGGCCCCGAAGCCGAGCCCGACCAAGGGCTCGATCAACGCCCTGCCCTCGGCGCCGGTGGCCAAGAGGTAGCTGTAGTAGCCAGCCACCGCCAAAAGCGCCAATCCGGCCACCAGAAGGCCGGTCACGGTGCCGGCTCTGAAAGCCAGAGAGAGCCCTTGTGCCAGGCCCTTGCGCGCGGCCTCGGCGGTGCGCACGTTGGCACGCACGGAGACCAGCATGCCGGCGTAACCGGTGGCCCCCGACAAGATCGCGCCGATCAGGTAGCCGATCCCGACGTTGAGCCCGAGCAGGGCCCAGAGGATCGCGAAGATGGCCAGACCGACCACGGCGATGGTGCTGTACTGTCGGTGGAGGTAGGCTTTGGCGCCTTCCTGTATGGCGGCCGCGATCTCCTGCATCCGCTCGTTGCCGGCATCCGCCGAGATCACTTCACGGGCCGCCCAGACGGCATAAGCCAGCGCCAGCACGCCGCAGGCGAGGACAAAAATCAACATTTCGACTTCCCTCGTTTAGATGAGCCGGCGCTCCTGGGCCGGCAGATGGATCACTCGATTTGAGCACATCGCCCGAGCGGGTAAATCGCAGGTGCGAAAATGCGCGCGGAACATGCCAGACCGCCCGCCCGAAGGCAACCGTTAGCGCGGTCGATCCAGCGCGGACCTTCCAACAGTCGCCGCCCCGCGCCGGCGGGCCAGCCAAAGCAAGGCCGCAAGGACGACGAGCAAGGGCGCCACGATGCCCAGATTGACCGCCGCCCAGCCGAAGACATGGAAGAGCGCCCCGGAACTCAGCGCGGTCACGGTGACGGTCCCGAAGATCAGGAACTCGTTGAAGCCTTGTGCCTTGGCCCTTTCCTCCGGCCGGTAGGTCTCGGTCAGGAGCGCCGAGCCCCCCACATAGAGAAAGTTCCATCCCAGGCCGAGAAAAACCAGCGCGATCCAGAACTGAGTCACCCCAAGGCCCGATAGGCTCACCACCACCGCGCCCAGCATAAATATAGCCCCCAGTCCCAGGATCGGCAGCACGCCGAAGCGGTGAATCAAATGTCCAGTGAAGAACGAGGGGGCGTACATGCCGACGATGTGCAACTGGATCACCAGGGTCGCGGTCGAAAAGGAGTGCGACGCCGCGACCACCGCCAAGGGCGTCACGGTCATCACCAGGTTCATGGCGCCATAGGCGACCATCCCGCAGAGCGCGGCAACCAGGAACGTGGGCTGGCCGGCGATCTGCCAAAGCGGGCGGCCGCTCCGGCCTCGCTGGTCCCGCCGCGGTCGGGGAATCTCGATCAACTGCAGGACCACCAGCGACAGGCCGGCCAGCGCGGCTACGCAGAAATAGGCCCCGGCATAGAACGCTTCCGGGAGCAGATCGCGCGACCACTTGGCCAGCTCCGGCCCCAGGAACGCCGCCACCAGGCCGCCGGCCAGGACCAGCGAAATCGCTCGGCTCCTGAAGTCCTCGCTGGCCGTGTCGGCGGCGGCGAAGCGGTAGTAGTGGATGTGGGCAACGAAGGCGCCGACCAGGAGCGAAGCCAGACAGAACAGGGCGAAACTGCCGGCAAAAATCGCCCAGGCGCTGAGCGCGCCGCCGGCGATCCCGAAGACCGCGCCCAGGCTGAACCCCGCGCGCCGGCCGATCCGTCCCATCAACAGCGAGGCCGGCACGGTGGTCACCATGACGCTGGCCATCTGCAGGGCAAGCGGCAGGGTCGCAAGCGCCTTGTTCTCGGCCAGGGCGCTCCCCACCAGGGCGGTGACCGAGATGACCAGCGCGCCGCAACTCATCCCCAGGGCCTGGCAGAGCGCCAAGAGGAAGACGTTGCGGACGGTCGGGTCCCTGGGGGCCGAATCCTGCGTCATGGGCGCGCACCATAAGGCCAAGGCCCCGGCCCCGCAAAGCCGGGCTAGGAGGACCCACCAAGACTCCCGAAATCGTATGCCCCCGGCGACATTTGGTCTGGATCAATTCCCCACATAATTTGTGGGCAAGGATCGTAACGCCCCGCCATAAAAGGGGCCGCGGCGCAACCTAGCGGAGCTTCAGGCTATTCGAACGTTACTTGGTGGGCGAAGTCCCGGCCGTCGGAGATGGTGACCTTCTCGAAGCCCAGCATCTTGGCCAGGTCGAAGAAGGTGAACCAGTCCTCCACGCCGCGCTCTTCGAACAGAGGCATGACACGGGCCGCCGCGGTCAAGTTGGCGAAGATCGCACGCGCCCGATACAGGGTATCGATTCGGCCGTCTTCCAGGGCGACAATGATCAGCTTTTCCGCATGCTCGCCCTTGGCGAAGATCGCCGCGGTGGGCGCATAGGGCAGGGCCGCGAGCTGGTTGGTGATGCCGGTGACGAAGCCGATCCTCAGCTTGCGGTTGGCCTCCGGCAAGATCTTTGCGCGCGCCGTGTAGACCTCGATGGATTCGGGTGGGGGATAGTAGTAGCCGGCGTGCTTGCCGCCCGCTTGAGCCACCGCGCTCCAGCCTGATAGCAGAACGACCGCGATGGCGGTTATGAGGAAGCTTTGCGGCCTGTCCATGCGGATCCTCCATGGCGTGTTTACTCGCGGCCTCACACTGCGCAAGATTCGCCGCTTTGGCAACATCGGCCGATTCGGTGGCACTTTCCGCGAGAGTGGCGTCGGCCGGCACAGGCGTTATACTCCGCCGCCCGCCACCAGCCCCCCCTGTGGAGTCATGAAACCGCCGAGCTTCGCCTTCGTCGCCGCCGACACCGACGACGCCCAACAGGCCCTGGTCAGTCTCAAGGCCCGCTACGAGAGCGTGTCGCCGGAAGAGGCCGAGGTCGTCGTGGCCCTAGGCGGCGATGGATTCATGCTCGAAACCCTGCACGGCTCGATCGAGCGGGGGGTGCCGATCTACGGCATGAATTGCGGCACGGTGGGCTTCCTGATGAACCAGTTCTCCGACGCCGACCTGCCGGGCCGCCTGGCCCGGGCCGAGAGTGTCATCCTCAATCCCCTGCGCATGGAGGTCCGTTGCGTGGACGGCAAGACCGTCCAGGCGCTTGCCATCAACGAGGTCTCCTTGCTGCGCGAGAGCCGGCAGGCGGGTACGCTCAGGATCAGTGTGGACGGCGTGGTCCGGATCGAGGAGATGGTCTGCGACGGCATCCTGGTGGCCACGCCGGCGGGCAGCACGGCCTACAATCTCTCGGCCCACGGCTCCATCATTCCCATCGGCGCGCCGCTCCTGGCCCTCACCCCGATCAGCGCGTTTCGGCCGCGGCACTGGCGGGGCGCCTTGCTGCCCAATTCCGCGCAGGTGGAAATCGAGGTGCTCGACCCGAGCAAGCGACCGGTCAGCGCCACGGCGGACTACACCGAGGTCCGCGACGTGGTCCGGGTCCTGGTCCATGAAGACCGGTCGGTGTCCCTGAACCTGCTGTTCGACCCCGAGCACAATCTCGAAAAGCGAATCATTCAAGAACAATTCCTGCCCTAAACCAGGTCGTGCCTCAGTTTGAAATTCCGCCGAAAAAGCCCGGCGCGCCAGCATTCTATCGAATCATGTCTGCTTTGCACACAAAGGTCTAAACCCCCTCTCGCGGTAGATTGTGGCGGCGGGTGGGGCGGTCTGTGGGGTAACGGGCTGGGTCTGTCCTGTGTTGAGGTATGAACGAAATTCTATTTTTAATTGGGATTTTGCATGGTGCTCTCCTAGTTTTGGCGGCCGATCTGGCAATGGAGCGACCGGCGCACCGTAAGTCACCTGACGGGCGTATGCATTTCGACACGCGCGTTGCATAGCTTCCACATCAGGAGGTCCGGGCGCTTTTCGATAGCGGCCCACTTTGGCGGCAAAGGGGCGGAGCGGAGTCAAGCGGTTCCGCCATCAAGGCGGCGCGCCGCCAAGCCGCGCGCGCCCTGGCTCCAGCCCGAGCCATTCATCTCAGTCGGTGCGTTAGAATTTCTCCACCCAGGGCCGCAGCTCCACTTCCCAGGTCCAGGCGCTGCGGTGCTGGCGATGGATCCCCAGGTAGGTGCGGGCAATGGCGTCGGGGTCGAGCTGGGAATCGGGCTGCTGGCCGGACCCGGTCGCACCGGCGCGGCCGATGCTGCCGTCGATCACGAAATGCGCCACATGGATGTTTTGGGGTGCCAGCTCGCGCGCCATACTTTGAGCCAGGCCCCTGAGGGCGAACTTGCCCATGGCGAAGGACGCCGAGCGGGCGTAGCCCTTCACGCTGGCCGAGGCGCCGGTGAAGAGAATCGATCCGGAGCCTCGCTCCAACATCGCCTTGGCGGCGGCTTGGCCGACCAGAAAACCGCCGTAGCAGGTGACCCGCAAGGCCTCGGCCACCCGCTCCGGATCGAGCGCCACGACCGGGCCCGGCACGCGCTGGCTCGGGTTGTACACCACCACATCCGGCGGCCCCAGGTCCGCGGCAAGGTCCTTGAACAGCGCGCGCACGTCCTGCGGGCGGCCGGCATCGCAGCCATAAACCCGCGCCCCGCAGGACCCGGCCAGCTCGTCGAGCTTGTCGGCGTCGCGCGCGGCCAGGGCCACGGACATGCCCTCGCCGGCGAAGAGCCGGGCCAAGGAGGCGCTGAGGCCGGCGCCGGCCCCGACGATCAAGGCGATCTGGGTGTCGCTCATCTGGTGCTCCCTCGCGGGGCCGAGGCGAAGCGCTTGCGGGCGCCTCGCCCGGCCGGTTCATCGGGCCCGGTCGGACCATGGGGCGGCCGCGACCGGACCCCGAAAGCGATGACGCAAGAGAGCCCGGACTGTCAAGGGCGCCAGAACGGCTTGTCGGTTTCCCGCACCACATCGGCGCGGCTCAGACCCAGGTCCTTCAGGATGTGACCTTCCAGCGAGGCGAGCTGATGGCGCTGTCTGGCCCGGTCTTGCCATTCCAGCAGCTGGTCCAGGCCCCTCGTCACCGATTGCGCCAGGGCGGCAAGGACCGCCTGGATGGTCAAATTCGGTCCCTGGGCGGTCCGGTCGAGCACGTATCCGTGAGCGTTTGACATATCGATTCTCCTCATCTGAACCTTAGAGGGCGGCGAGCCTGGTTTAAAAACTCATCTTCCGCCGAAAAGTGGCCGATTTGCCACGATACTGACTAGGTTATATAGGCCCCTTGCCGATCGTCTCAAACGATGATATCTCATGTTTTAAATTAGAATATCTAATGCGAATAAGCTCATGTCCCGTAACCTACCATCGCTCAATGCCCTGCGCGCCTTCGAGGCCGCGGCGCGGCATATGAGCTTCACCAAGGCCGCCGAGGAACTCAATGTGACCCAGGCCGCCATCAGCCATCAGGTGAAGGCCCTGGAGGAGGTTTTGGGCGTGCAGCTGTTTCGGCGGCTCAACCGGCGGCTCATGCTGACCGACGCCGGCCAGGGCTACCTGCCGCCCCTGCGCGACGCCCTGGACTCCATCGCCGCCGCCACCAGTCGGCTCCGGGCCCATGACCAGGCGGGACCGCTCCGGGTGAGTGTGCTCAACTCGTTTGCGGCCAAGTGGTTGCTGCCGCGCCTGCCTCGGTTTCGAGACCGCCATCCGGAGATTGACGTGGTGGTGACCTCGACCGACAAGCTGACCGATTTCGGTCAGGAAGAATTCGACATGGGGATCCGTTACGGCATGGGCCGTTACCCGGATACCCTGCGCACCGACTTTTTGATGCGCGATTCGGTCTATCCGGTCTGTAGCCCGAGCCTTCTGGAAGGCCCGCACCCGCTGCGGGTGCCGGAAGATCTTCGCCACCATACCTTGCTCCACGACACCGTCTCGAGCACCGACGATAGCCCTGACTGGCGCTTGTGGCTGAAGCGGGTGGGCGTGGACGGCGTCGACCCGGATCGCGGGCCCGGCTACAGCGATTCCGGCATGGTGCTCGCCGCTGCGATCGCGGGGCAAGGCGTGGCGCTCGGCCGCAGCTCGCTCAGCGACGACGACGTCGCCGCGGGTCGCCTGGTCAAGCCCTTCGGGCCGATCCTGCCGACCCGCTTCGCCTACTACCTGGCGTCGCCCGAGGCGATCGCAGACCGGCCCAAGATCCGCCGGTTCCGGGACTGGCTGCTCGAAGAGGCCGGAGCCGTTCCGCCATCATCGAAGTAAGGACCGGTCGCCGGGACACCCGTCCTGGGCACCTGTCCTGGGCGCCTGTATAGTGCGCCAGACCACTCGCTTCCTTGACCCCGACACATTGCAGGAAACTTCATGACCGAGCCGCGACGACCCCAGCCTGCCAGCCTGGCGATGATCGAACGCCTGATCGCCATGGACACCACCAGCCGCAATTCGAACCTGGAGCTGATCCACGACGTTCGCGACTACCTGGCCGCTCTGGGCGTGGAGAGCCACCTCACCTTCGATGAGTCCGGTGAGAAGGCCAATCTTTACGCCACGCTCGGACCGAGCGACCGGGGCGGCATCGCGCTCTCGGGCCACAGCGACGTGGTGCCGGTGGACGGCCAGGACTGGACCAGCGACCCCTGGCGCGCGAGCGAGCGGGACGGCCGGCTCTACGGGCGCGGCACTTGCGACATGAAGAGCTTCATCGGCGTCGCCCTGGCCTACGCCCCCAAGTTCCTGGAGCGGGACCTCAAGACGCCGATCCACTACTGCCTGTCCTACGACGAGGAGGTCGGCTGCCAGGGGGTGCCCCGGCTGCTGGAATACCTGGCCGCCCAGCCGGTCAAACCGACCGCCTGCATCGTCGGCGAGCCCACCGACATGAAGATCGTCACCGGCCACAAGGGCAAGGTCGCCCAGCGCTGCCATGTGCGAGGCCTGGAATGCCATTCCTCCCTGGCGCCCAAGGGCGTGAACGCCGTGGAGGCCGCCGCCCGGGTGATCGCCCACCTATCGGACCTGGGCCGACGGAAGGCGCGCGATGGTCCTTTCGACGAACGCTACGACGTGCCCCACACCACGGCCCACTGCGGGGTAGTGTCTGGCGGCACCGCGCTCAACATCGTGCCGGCGAACTGCAGCTTCGAGTTCGAGTTCCGCACCCTGCCCGACGACGACCCGGCCGCCCTCTTGAGCGAGCTGCAAGACTACGCCCACCGCGAAATCGAACCGGCCATGAGCGCGATTGCGCCGGCCAGTGGCTTCGCCTGGGAACCCCTGTCGTCTTTTCCCGGGCTGGAGACACCCGAAGACGCCGAGGTGGTGGCCCTGGCCAAGGCGCTCACTGGCGCCAACGCCACCGGCAGAGTGGCCTTCGGCACCGAGGCCGGCCTGTTCCAGCGCCACGGCATCCCGGCGGTGGTCTGCGGGCCGGGATCGATCGAACAGGCCCACAAGCCGGACGAATATGTGGAGCTGGACCAGATCGTGCTCTGCGAGCGCTTCATGGACCGGCTCCTGGACCGGGTCGCCGCGGGTTGAGGCCAGTGGATTCGGTCGAGACGACCGCCGCGGCGCTGGCCGCCGCCGATAACCCATGAGCCAGCCCCGCACACCCGACGGCAAGCTCCTGATGCTCCTGGTCACGGTTGCGCTCGGCACGCTCGGCGGCTGGCTGGCGTCCATGACACCGCTGCCCCTGCCCTGGATGATGGGGTCCATGGTGGCCACCACCATCGCCGCGCTCGCCGGACTGCGCCTGGCCATGCCGCGACAGCTGCGCAACGTCATGGTGGCGGTCCTGGGCGTCATGCTGGGCAGCGGCTTCACGCCGGAAATCCTGGCGCGCTTCGGCGAGTGGCTGACCAGCCTGCTGCTGGTGGTGGGCTATATCGTGGTGGCGGCCCTGGCCTGCCAGTTCTACCTGCGCCGGGTCACCAGCTACGACCGGACCACCGCCTACTTCTGCGCCATGCCGGGCGGCCTCACCGAAATGATGCTGGCCGGCGAGGAGTTGGGCGGCGACACGCGCATCATCTCGCTGATTCACGCCTCGCGGATCCTGATCGTGGTGCTGATCCTACCCTTCGCCTTTCAACTGTTCCTCGGCTACGATCCCGCCGACCAACCGGCCGCGGGCCAAGCGATCGCCAGCCTGGCGCCGGCCGACCTGGTCATCCTGGGGTCCTGCGCGCTGCTCGGATACGCCCTCGCCAGCGTGCTGAAACTGCCGACCGCCGCGGTGACCGGGCCCATGCTGTTGAGCGCGGCGATCCACCTGGCCGGGTGGACCGACGCCAAGCCGCCCAGCGAGCTTGTGGTCGTCGCCCAGGTGGTCATGGGCGCCTTCATCGGCGTTCGCTTCACCGGCACCGCGCTGGCCCTGGTGGGCCGCACCATGGTGGTGGCGTTCGGCAGCACCTTGATCCTGATCGCGGTGACTTTGGTCTTTTCCGTTGCGGTCCACTGGTTGACCGATCTGCCGGTGGCGGCCCTGGCCCTGGCCTACTCCCCGGGGGGCTTGGCCGAGATGAGCCTGATCGCCCTGGCCCTGGGCCTCGACGGCGCCTTCGTGGCCAGCCACCACATCCTGCGGATCTTGGTGATCGTGCTGGCCGCCCCGGCCACCTTCCGGCTCTTCGGACGGCCCAAGGCGGGCCCGTGAGGGGCGGGAGTCTCTACGGCCTCCGGCTCATACCAAGTCTCGGTGATGAAGACCCATCTCACCGCGATCTTCGGTGGGGCCACTCCGCCCTCCGGAGGGCCCGGTGAACATCTGGGCGATGCTTGCCCGATGCCCAGTGGCGCCATGGGGTGCATCGCCCTGCGCAGCGCTCCTACCCGGAGGGCGGAGTGGCCCCATGAGATGGGTCTTCGTCACCGAGATTTGGTATCACACGCACTTGGCGCTCAAGCCGCCGTCGACCACCAGTTCCGTGGCGGTGATGTAGCGGGCCTCGTCCGAGGCCAGAAACAAGGCGGCATAGGCCACGTCCCAGGCGTCGCCCATCTTGCCGGTCGGGCAAAGCGCGTCGCGGGCTGCGATCATCTTGTCCGCCTCGCCGCCGTAGATCTCCATCAAGGGCCCCTGGATCATCGGGGTGTTCATGAACCCCGGCAGAATCGAGTTGGCACGGATGCCCTTCCGGGCGTACTCGATGGCCACGGTGCGGGTGAACTGGATCACCGCCGCCTTGCTCGCTTGGTAGGAGATGTAGGGGATGCCCAGCCAGCGGATCCCGGCGATCGAGGCCACGTTGACGATGGCCCCGGCGCCCTGGGTCTCCATGATGGGGATCACGGATTTGCAGGTCAGGAACATGGACTTGAGGTTGACGTCCATGACCCGGTCCCAGCTGGCCTCGCTGGCCTCCACCACGCCGCCCGGCTCCAGGATGCCCACGTTGTTGTGCAGCACGTCGATGCGCCCGAAGCGGGCCAAGCAGGCCTCGACCATGGCTTTGACCGCTTCGCCGTCCGCCACGTCGGCCTGGTGGGCAACGGCCGCGCCGCCCTCCGCCGCGATCAGTGCGACCGTCTCCTGGGCGGCCGCCAGGTTGAGGTCGGCGGCCAGGACCTTGGCCCCCTCCCGGGCGAAGAGCACCGCCGTCGCCTTGCCGTTGCCCCAGCCCGGCCCCGAGGCGCCGGCGCCGGTGACCAGCGCCACCTTGCCGTTCAGCCGTCCCGCCATGCTCGATCCTCCGCGTTTGCCAGATCACCCGTCTTTGCCAGATCACCCGTCTTTGCCAGATCACCCGGGCCTTGGCCAGGGTGAAAGCTTGGGCGAGCCGAATTCGGTTGGAGCCGGCCGGCCAAGAGGGTAGAACAGCCGACAGCCGCCCACGGCCAGGCCCCGTGGTGGAATTGGCAGACACAGCAGACTTAAAATCTGCTTCCCAGACCGGGAGTGCCGGTTCGAGTCCGGCCGGGGCCACCATTTTTCAATGACTTAGCAAGTGTGAAATAAAATTGCTCTAATTTGTGTCCGCTATATGTCCGTAAAATGGCCGCTGAGCGCGATCCTTCCCGGCCCGGTAGGTCGGGGCACCCGGAAGGGGCGGGATGCGCGTCAGCGGGGCGCTGAGCGGGTTGGTGGGGCGGTCGTGTTTGGGATGAGGTGTAGCACGCTTCCGACACACGGCTCACTTGGGCTATGATCCAGCCCAGCCGCTGCGCTGGATTGGCAAGCAGCGGACGTGGGAAGTGCAGCAGCGAAAGTGGTGTAAGCTATGGTGAACGGGGATGTCCCGATCTCTGTTGAAAAAGGCGAGGCAGGCATCGTTGGGTCATGAGGCTATGCGGCCTCTTTGATGGTGTCGAGTGCGGATTTGGCTTTGGCCCTTTGCATGTGGTCCTCGAGGGCGTTTCTGAGGATGGGAAGGTGGCGGTAGGCCTTGAGGCGACGGAAGGTCTTTTGCGCTTCGATGAGCCCCGCGGCGGTCCATCTGAGGGCCATCTCGGCGTTGCGCCAGCGCTTGACGTTGCGG